>Ga0247841_10006062_pt1 | contig 19020 bp, 16 predicted proteins | sample LaCruzMarch2015__2_FD_192410 | JGI IMG/M metagenome (GOLD analysis project Ga0247841, IMG submission 192410) | Freshwater microbial communities from meromictic Lake La Cruz, Castile-La Mancha, Spain - LaCruzMarch2015_18m | ecosystem: Environmental > Aquatic > Freshwater > Lake | place: Spain... | reverse complement strand
TTAATATTAGACAACAGGGCTACAAACTAGGATAAATATTTGTAGGTGTTATAACTAAAACAACGTAGTCGTATACGACTTAGTCTAATCAACTGGGCTTTTGCAAGCCCCTATCCCTTCAGGGTAGGGGTAGTTGACTTGCTGTATCAATCCATAATTGAATAGCTTCTTGTGCATTTTTCAAAGCATTTTCAGGAGTATTGCCATGTGCCATACATCCTGGGAGTTCAGGTACTTCCGCTATAAATAACTTGTCTTCGTTACTCCAAAAGATTATGACTTCATACTTATACATTAATATTCCCTCCAAGCTTATATTCTACGATAATATTTCTTACCTGTTTCACTTGATATGGTTTTGCTTTGTTTCCATCTTGCTGTAAATTAATCTTTTCTAACAGTCCATCTTTTCTGAAAATATGATGACTGCCTCTAATTCTTTCTTCAAATCCTATCTTTCTCAATAAGTTACACATGCTTAGTCATTTTTACTTTATTTTCAATTACATTCTTATTATGAGTTTCACCTAGCTATTGATTAGACCACATTTTTGCAGTATAATATCTCTAAAAGGGCGATTATACTGAAAATTCTAGTATTTAGTATAACACAGCCTTTTTGGTGATACAAGAGATTATTCAGCGTAATTTGAAAGATTGGCATGAAGAAGATTAGCATGAAAAAGTTTGAGAAAATTATTAGGAAACTCTTATACGAGTTTCAGAGATAAAATATCGCAAGGGCAGTAAATTATGAGGCTTTCCATCAGACCACGACCATCAGTGATCGTAAGACCTGAAATCAGAGCGGTCAGACCACCTAGTGAATACATTGACATTCTATCCAAAAATGAATCAGAATTCAGACAATATATCGCAGAGCTAGAATCAGACCCCACATTTAACCGTATGCAAAAAGACGGGATCGTTAGTAAAGTCGGATTCAAAGGTCGTATACCGTCACACGTATATCAGGAGTTTCAGGATAAGCAGTTCATGCAATTCCTGAATGAATATGGTATAACTAACAAGGTTGGCTGGGAGTCGGATTTTTTCGATAAGAAATCACTGCGTAAAGTTAAAGAGATTTCTGCACAATATAAAGTTCCAAGAGGTGATCTTGTCAAGGCTCTTGAATATTGCAAGCACCTCCAGCTTTCGTGGGATGGTAAGGAAGAAGAAGATTTTACTGCTCAATTCAGTTTTGATGACCCTGAAAGCTTTCATCAGTTGGAAGATACTGACGCTTTGAATATTACGGGTGATACTGTTGTTGAACTTGCGGAACTTATTGAGGAGAATGGAATATCGGAAAAGGATTTTGTGGAGTACTTTTTGTCGGGAAACGTTGAGCCTTTTGATATTGCCCGTGATCTTGAACTCGATCTTGATACTGTTGGGGAGATGATTGATGCAGTCGAGAAGGTAAATATCGTCAATTCGATGCAGGTCAATGTTGTTGAACGGCAGGAAAATATATCCAGCAATGTGATACAGACAGTCGCCACAATCAAGAGACTGACTAACCCTCCAAGAGCAGAGATACAGATAGAGGCAGATAAGGAATATAGCTTTCGTTATAATATAGAGAATAAAGATGGTCTAGGTAACGAGGAATTAGGTTTAATTGACAAATTGAGGATGATTAACCAGCGTAGAAGCCTGACTTTTCGTGTTATTCAGTTTATATATAAATACCAATACCCATATTTTGTAAGCGTAAACCCATGTTATCTCAAACCCTTGAGTCAGGCACAACTTGCCAGAGAAATCGGGGAACAGGAGTCAACCATCAGCCGAATACTGCGTAATAAACATCTGGAAACCGATGAAGGTTCTATACCTATCAGATTCTTTTTCCAGAGCAAACAGGATATTATACAACGAATCATACAAGTTCGTGAGCAAGAGGACTTAAAATCTGGTGATAGAGATAAGCCTTTCAGTGATGCTGAGATTGCTGAGATTCTTGAAAAAGAGTATGGCGTAAAAGTCAGCCGAAGAACTGTGACGTATTACAGAAATAAGACAAATGAATCGCCAAAGTTTTATAAGCGGAAAAAATTGATAAAGAATGAGAATCTATAAATGAGACACGCATCAACCGAAAACTTTCAGAGATAAAATAAGAATTCATGAAATTTGTATATTTGTGTAATTCGTGATAAGATTTCTGTAAACCTCATCTTGTCTTAATTGAAACACTTGACGATGGGTTTGAAAAATGCCAAAACAAGATTTACGAGATACGACGCCATCTGAAGATAGCGAAATATATATTCATGAAGGCAAGCCGGGGAATCCTGAAGCTAGAGACCAATGGAGACTTGGCAACCTTTATGCTGAGTCTATGGTCTATGAGTATGCGGTTGACGCCTATAAACGAGCGATCAATCTTGATCCTGAATATGCAAGCGCACACCATAATCTCGGCGCTGTATATTACAAGATGGGTCTCTTTGATGAGGCTCAGGATGAGATAAAAACTGCAATTCAAATTCGTCCTGATGTACCACTGTTTTATTATACGCTTGGGCTTGTTTGGAATGATGATAAGAAGATACCTGAGTGCATTGAAAGTTTCAGCAAGGCTATCTCGATTGACCCCAATTACGTCGAAGCCTATTATCGTCGTGGAAAAGCATATTTCTACATCGGCGATTTTGAAAAAGCAGGTTACGATTTTGAGCAAGTCGTGAGAATAGACCCTACATTTCGGGATGCTTTCCACGATCTTGGAGTTGTATATATCTCACTCAAGAGATGGGATGACGCACAGGAGACTTTCCAAAAGCAACTCTATCTCAAGCCAGATGACTCTGATGCTATATATCATATAGCATTGATAGACTCAGAAGGCAGAAGCGATTATGCTCAAGCAATCGAAAAACTCCAGAAAGTCCTGAATGTTGAACCAGAGCATTTAAAGGCAAGGTTTCATTTAGCTTTGCTTTATGCGCGCAACAGATACAGGCAATCCGAATATCGAGAGGAAGCGATAAATCAACTCCTAAAGTTGTTAGAAATATATGAGGAAATACCAGATTTTGAGGATATACATATTGCTTATTTCCTGCTAGGCGGGCTTTATGATGATGATCCTGACGATATAGACCTTGCAATTGATGCCTATGAGAAAGGTTTGGAATTAACGGATTGGTCTGCCGAAGCTCATAATAATCTCGGTGTATTATTCTCTCAAAAAGGTTTGACTGATAAGGCTATAAGGGAATTCAGGGAAGCTATAAAACTTGACCCCGACTATGCAAGTCCCTATTATAATCTTGCAAAGGTTTACTTCTATCAGCGTAATGAGGAAATAGTCAGGGATTTTCAACAGTGGATTGACGAAGTGGCAGAAGATTCTGCAAAGATATTTTTTAATCTTTCCCTTGCATTGATGGACGTTGGGCGTGCTGAAGCTTGCGAGAGTATATACTCAAAGGCACATAGGATAAAAAATCTAATCGGTGTTGCTGGATCCAAACTCAGGCGCGTAAGCAGAGAAGTCGAAGGTGATACGAATAAGAATATTATGGAAGTTCTATCGGATCAAGAAAAATGCTACGATGAAATGGTAAGCCTATTGGGAGCTTTGAAGAATGAAAGTCTTGTTCTGGATATGGTTGACGTAAACTCTATCATTCAATCTGTCGTATCTCAGACAGGCTTTAGACTCGATAATCAAGGCTGTTTATGTTCTGGAAATACAAGTTGCGTTCTGGAATTATCAGATAATCTCCCTAAGATTAAAGGCGATGCCAGAAAGCTAAAGGAAGCGTTTAGCAACGTGATCATCAATGCAATAGAGGCAATGCAAGGGAAAATTAGCCACGGATTGACACAGATTAGCACGGATAAAAAAATAGAGGTAATGCAAGATAGTGGCTCGTTGTTTATATCAACACTGTATTCTGATATTACATCAAGCGTTGAGATAGTCTTTCGAGACACAGGAGTCGGTATTCCAACCAGAGACCTTGACAACATATTTAAACCCGGATATACTACTAAGGAATTTGGCAGTGGTTTTGGCTTGAGTATAGTCAACAGGATAATACGAGACCACAAAGGTAGTATCCACGTTTCCAGCCTTGAAGGTGAAGGTACGGAGATTAGAGTTCACATCCCCGTTAATCTTGAATTGGCGCCTATTCAAACAAGCCTTCGTATGAGACCCGTCATTTACGAAGATCCCAGCAAACTGATCTCCACTGAAGTTGACCAGATAGTTGACGTTTAAGAAAGGTATAGATGAAAATTGTTTCATTTTGCATAGTTATCATTATATTCATTGCAACAGTAAGCTATAGCGCGCCTCCGAACCCAAAGCTTTTTTTTAATTACAATGACAAAGACCCATTGAAACCCAAGATGAGTATCTCACGTTCCGCCGTGCAACTGGAGAACAGAGCAAATATCGCTCAGATGCAGATGCTCGATCCAGATGTTCCTAGAATGAATTATGCTCAACAATTTGATGGGATCGAGTATGTTCTTGTTCTTCGTATTGATTTCTCAGATCAGGCGGGGAAGAAACCTGCGTCAACTTTTGATGATGCTATTTTCGGAAAAAAAGGAACTTCGATGTATTTATATTATGATGAGGTTTCTTATGGTCAGATGCAAATTCTTCCAGGATACCTCAATGGCGTAATGCCGAAAGGTGATAGCTGGTATCGGGCAAGCAAGAAGATGTCGTATTATGGCGCCGGGAACATAGCGACTGATAGATACAGAGAATTGTCACAGGAAGTTTGTACTCTTGCTGATGCTGATGTTGATTTTTCTAAATATGATAGAGACAATGATGGATTTATAGATCACCTTATAATCATACATTCAGGTAATGATGAAGCTTCTACTGGAGTATCGAATGATATATGGTCAGCGGTGATTGATTCAGTTCCCGGCGTCTATGATGGCAAACGTATTATGTCTGCAATGATAGTTTCAGAAGACCCAAATGATAATCGAATAAATATTGGTATTTATTGCCACGAGTTTTTTCATGAGTTCGGTGCGCCTGATCTTTATGCGTATGATTATCCTGTTGGATACTGGTGCCTGATGGGCATGTTTGGTCCTTACCTCGATAACGGACAGCATCCCGCTCATATTAGCAGTTATCTCAAATGGGACTTTGACGCAGACAGGTCTAATGGTATTCGTGGATGGTTGGAACCGATTGAGCTTAAAAGTGATGGAATTTACTCCGTTGATGCTCTGGAACTGCCTTCCGAAAAACATACCTACAAAGTTGATATACCGGGGAAAGACGGAAAAGAGTATTTCCTGATCGAAAATAGAAACAATAAAGCAGGATCAATATATGACACTTATCTGCCCGAATCTGGTATTTTAATATGGCACATAGACGAAAATCAGCAAAAGTCGTTTGGATACCCACATAGAGCTTACGTGGAAGATCCAAATGATCCTGATCGTGAATCCAATAAACCGACGTCAGGTGCGGGGTATTCAGCGGAAGATAAGCAGATAGAATTCACTCCCTCTACAAATCCGAATAGTAATGCAAATGATGATACTTACAGCGGGATCATAATTGCAGACATAGGATCAAAAGGTACTACGATGAATTTCAACTTGTTTCTGGGTGATACTTACGAACCAAATAATAGTATCGCTCAAGCTTATGGTCCGCTTGAGTTTGGCAAAAGGTATATGTCTTTTATTTGGTATCAGAATGATTTAGATTTTTATTCTTTTCAAGTTGAAGCAAACACAATAAATACAATATATCTGGAAAATATCCCTGATGGAATTGGTTACGAATTGAAGGTCTATGATGAACAAAGAAAAATGTTATTTACGACTAACGAATTAGTGCAGTCAACGAGAAAGAGAAGCTTTAATACAAACAAATCTGCGGTTTACTATGTAGAAGTCGCTTCGGATTCTGGTTTTAGCTCAAGTCAGCATTATTATTTGACTGTAGACTCAACCCCGGTTAATCTTACACCGACTATGATTTCATTCTTAAAAGTTTATCCAAATCCGGGACCAGATATAAACAATAAGATAACTTTTGAATACAGGCTTCTGGAACCTGTGGACAAACTTACATTTGACATATATACACAAAACGGAGTATTAATTTATACTCAAGAAGATATGGAGAAAGTAAGTCGTAGTAGTAAGATTGAATGGGATACAAGTAGCTCAAAATTATCCAGCGGGGTCTATGTTTACGTTCTAAAGATAGACGCTGATGGAAAAACAGAGGCAAAAACTGGCAAGATCGCAATATTAAAGTAAGGAGTAAAAATATAATGAGTTCTTTGAATCCACTAGCTGTTGAACTTAATGGCACGATTAAAAAGAATAATGAAAATTTATTTAATATGCTGTCACAATTTGGTCAGCGCATATATTTTCCAAAAGGAATATTGAGTCAGAGCGCAGAGGCTAAATCACAGGCGAATAAAACGAATGCAACTATCGGTATTGCCACTGAAAAAGGTATACCAATGCACTTGCAGTCAATTCAAAAGCATCTTAATGATATTGCTCCTAAAGATTCTTTTGACTATGCCCCTGCGGCGGGAAGACCCGATCTCCGAACCGCATGGCGTAAAAAGGTGCTGGAAGATAATCCATCTCTACGTGATAAAAGCTTGAGCAGTCCAATCGTTACGAATGGTCTGACACATGGTCTGGCTATTACTGCTGATCTTTTTGTCAATCCCGGAGATCAGGTTTTAGTTGCTGACAAAGTTTGGGATAATTATCCGTTGATTTTTGGCACTCGATACGGCGCTGAATTGAATACTTATCCGCTTTACAACGAAAAAGGTGGTTTTAATACAACAGAATTCTATAAGGCATTGACAAAATCAGCAAAAATATCTGGTAAAGTGCTTACTATATTGAATTTTCCAAATAATCCAACAGGTTATACAATCACACCAGTAGAGGCAAAAGAGATCGCAAAAGCGATTTATGACGTTGCAGATTCTGGATGTAACGTTATCGCTGTATGTGATGATGCATATTTTGGGCTGTTCTATGAAGAAGATATACTTAAAGAGTCAATATCCGGATATTTAACAGGATTACATCCCAAAGTTCTTACGGTTAAGATTGACGGCGCATCTAAAGAGGAATACGCATGGGGATTCAGGATAGGATTCATCAGCTTTGGATTGGGTGATCGCAATGGTGAAGAACAAGTTTTTTCTGCTATGGAACGCAAGGTCATGGGTTGCATAAGAAGCAGTATATCCAACTGCTCAAATTTATCGCAAACTCTTGTTCTTGAAGCTTTGAAATCCCCCACTATTGCGGAGGAAAAGGCAAAAAAGGCTGATGTTCTTAAATTACGTGCATTAAAAGTCAAAGAAGTGCTTAGTGAAGATAAGTATGCAGATGCTTGGAATTACTATCCGTTTAATTCTGGATATTTCATGTGTCTGGAATTGAAAACAGTTGATCCGGAGAGTCTTAGATTACACTTGCTTAAAAATTATGGTGTTGGAGTTATTGCAATCGGAGGGCAGGATATAAGGGTTGCTTTTTCATCGGTTGAAGAACAAGACATCCAGGGTCTTTTCGATACTATATACGCTGGAATCAAGGATTTATCTTGACGTATTATCTATATGAATGATATAATTTCAAGTTAGGCTTTTGTGAGCAAACTCTAACAAATAATAAAAAAAGTATTTTATCCGCTAATTTACACGAATATTTTTATTAATTCGCATTTAAGCAAGTTTAAAAATGATGTTAAATTTTTAGGAATAGAACGCAGATGGCGCGGATTAAACAGATTTTCGCGGATTTTTCTTTATTTATTTCGATCTGCGCAAATCCGCCTGATCCGCGTTTATCCGCGTTCCATTTCCTAAAGTTTAAAAAGGTTTCTTAAAGTCGCATTTATTAGCGTTGTTGATTTTAAAAGGAGAATTTGTTTGATGAATTATCTTGCAGAAAGAATGAGCAGACTTGGTACTGAGACAGCCTTTGATGTATTGGTGAAGGCAAATAAATTGGAGGCAGAAGGGCATGACATCGCTCACATGGAGATAGGTGACTTGGGTTTTGATACCCCGCAAAATATATGTGACGCCGCTGTCAAAGCTATAAAAGGTGGTCATACACACTATGGTCCTGCCGCTGGTTATCCCGCATTAAGAGAGGCTATTGCAGAATATATATCAAGTACCAGAAAGATTGACGTCAATATAAGTGAAATAGTCGTTACGCCAGGCGCTAAACCTATAATGTTCTTTAGTATAATGGCTTGCGTTAATGAAGGTGACGAAGTTATATATCCCAATCCGGGTTTCCCGATATATGAATCTGTAATAAACTTTGTTGGGGCAAAGCCTGTGCCTGTTCCATTGTTGGAATCGGTAGATTTCAGGTTTGATATTCAGAGACTCATTGATAGCGTTACACCGAAAACAAAGATGATTATTATTAACTCACCGCATAACCCCACCGGCGGTATGCTTCTGAAAAGCGATCTTGAAGTCATTGCAGAACTCGCTATCAAGAATAATATCATAGTGCTGTCTGATGAAGTTTATAGCCAGATCCTATATGATGACGCAAAGCATTATAGCATCTCATCTTTACCGGGAATGAAAGAACGTACAATCATCCTTGAGGGATTCTCAAAGACTTACGCAATGACTGGATGGAGACTGGGCTACGGTGTTATGCCGACTCAAATAGCTGAACAGATAACAAAACTTATGGTGAACTCCAATTCCTGTACAGCGGGAATCATACAGATGGCAGGTCTTGAAGCATTGAAAGGTCCGCAGGACAGCGTTGGAAAGATGGTTGCAGAACTAAAACGCCGAAGAGATACTGTCGTTGATGGTCTTAACGCAATTGAAGGTATATCCTGCAAGAGACCGCTTGGCGCTTTCTACGTTTTCCCGAATGTCACTCAAGTTCCAATGAATTTTGAGGAATTTCCTGATTATCTGCTGTATAAATTTGGTGTCGCTACTCTATCAGGAACTGCCTTTGGACAATACGGAGCCGGTTATTTGAGATTGTCTTATGCAGGTCCGATGGAGAATGCAAAAAAGGCTTTGGTTCGTATGAATGATGCTGTGGCAAGTTTGAAAAAGTAATGTTTGACTAGATCAACATAAAAAAAATAGCACACGGATTGGCACAGATGTGACGGATTTTATCTGTTATGATCTATGAAAATCTATGTGCTATTTTATAATTGACAAACGGAAGGAGTGTGATTAATAAAAAACATGGGAAGAGAATATAAGAACCATATAATGATTGATAACAAAATCCATTTTGGCAAGCCTTGCATAACAGGAACTCGCATTTCTGTAGAGAATGTTCTGGAATTAATAGAAGAAGGTATAAGTTTTGAAAATATAATAAAAGATTATTATCCAGATCTACAAATCGAGGATATAAAAGCTTGTGTCCAATATGCGTAGTTGAGCATAACAAATATCGTATACGTCATTTATGGTGACATGCAACAATTACAAGGAGTAACACAATGAAAATTTGTAGCAAGATTTGTACCCCCCCCCCCAAGAGTTAGAAGCATTTTTATTTTGATTATTTTTTTATTGGCAAGTGAGTTCTGTTTAGCTTTGGGTGATGAATGGGTCAAGAAGACTGATATGAATAGTCCAAGAATGCTTTTTAATTCTGTAGTAGTTGATGGCGTAATATATAGTATTGGTGGAACAACTAATTTAGGGGCAAATATAGATAATGGTATAGAGGCATACAATCTTCAAAAAGATTTTTGGGAACTTAAAGCAAAAATGAATGAAAGAAGATGCTGGTATGCTGCGAATGAGCTTAACGGTAAAATATATGTAATAGGTGGTTCTCCTGACGGCGTAAATTCATTATCAAGTGTTGAAGAATACGATCCAGTTGCTAATAAATGGGAATTTAAAAAGGATATACCTATAAAAACTAACGGGATGACCTCAACTGTCTTAAATAATAAAATATATGTTATTGGGGGATTTTTATGGGATCCAGTCAACGCTGTAGGTAAATGCTATAAGGATGTATATGTCTATGACCCAACTGGCGATAAATGGGAAAAGAAATCTGACTATCCTATAGCTGTTGAGTGTGCTTCAGCATGTTCCTACAATGGAAAAATTTACTGTATGGGTGGATATGATGTCAATGGTACCCCAAATTCTGACGTATATATGTATGATCCAGATTTGGATCAATGGATCCCTAGAACTAAATTGCTTACTCCAAGAACTGGCATGTCTATAGATGTCTTTAGTGGCAAATTCTATGTTACGGGTGGACATTCCCCTCAAGGCACAGTATCAGTTATTGATGTATACGATCCTATCCAAGATCAATGGGTAGAGCAAATTAAAATGACAGAAGGAAGAAGCTGGCATGGTTCGGCTGTTATTGATGGCGAATTATATGTGATTGGAGGAACACATTTTTATCAAGGTTTTGGATGGCCTCCTCAGAATGTTTTGTCTTTAGTGGAAAAATATAGCATAGGTGGTCCTAAATTCTCAGTAAATTCACAAGACAAAATAACATCAGCATGGGGAAGCATAAAATCCATCAGATAAAAAATGATTCGTAGCCCAGCCTTCGAGGCTGGATTTTTAAGATTTCTGTAATTACCAAGCTGGAAGCTTGGGCTACAATGCACACTAGGGAAGTGATAGTTATGGCTCAACCAATTGAAGAAATAAGACCACAAGAAAGCCTGATAGGGTTGTTAAAGATATTTCCTCGTCAAGGTGAATGGACAGAAGCAGATTATTTTCATTTACCTGAAACTAATAAGATAATAGAACTATCCGAAGGGAGGCTCATTATTTCACCATCACCGACAACACAGCATCAACAAATTGTAAATAGACTAAATTTTCTGCTTTATAGTCATGTATTGAATAACAGTCTTGGTGAGGTAGTAACATCACCGATGGACGTCAGGCTGTGGAAAGGAAATATCAGGCAACCAGACATAATATTTATGAGCAATAAAAACAGAAAAAGAATCACAAGAAGATACTTTGGAGTGCCTGATCTTGTAATGGAAATATTATCGAAAGGCACGGCGAAGGTAGATAAAGAAGACAAATTCCAAGAATATGAAAAGGCAGGAGTTTTGGAATACTGGATAGTTGATCCTTTCAAAAAAGGCATAAATGTTTATACTTTAGAAAATGGAATTTATGTGCTGTTCGGCAAATGGGGAATTGGTGAAATTGCCAAGTCAAAGTTGTTAGGTGGTTTTGAAGTTAGCATTGATAAAGTTATGGGATAAAGTTATTAATTCGATTAGTATTAACCACGGAGTTACACAATGAGTAAAGCCCAAGTGATCGTACCTGCTTCAACTACAAACCTTGGTCCGGGATTTGATGTCCTTGGTATGGCATTGAATCTCTATAATACGTTTGAGATAAGTACAAGCGATAAATTAAATATAGAAGTCGAAGGTGAAGGTTCTGATATACTTTCAAAAGATGAAAGCAATCTGGTGTATCAGTCTGCAAAAAAACTTTTTGATAGTCTCGGTGAAAAAATTCCGCCTCTTAACATCAGGATCATAAACAACATTCCTCTTGCTCGTGGGCTGGGAAGTAGTGGAACAGCCATAGTCGGCGGATTAATGTCTGCAAATTCAATAGCTGGCAATCCTTTGACATCTCAACAGATACTGAATCTTGCGGCGGAAATGGATGGACATCCTGATAACGTATCTGCGTCTATGTTTGGTGGTGTAACTATCGCATCTTTTGTAGAAAAAAATGTTGCGTATATGAAGCTTATCCCGCCTAAGCCTTTGAGTGTTATAGTAATTGTACCAGACTTTCATATTATGACTAGCAAGGCAAGGAAACTTCTCCCAAAAACTGTTGATCTTCCTACAGCGGTGTTTAACATTGGTAGAGCGTCGCTTCTGGTAGCCGCTCTGGCAACTGGTGATTATAGACTTTTTAGCATATCAATGGATGATAAACTTCATCAGCCGCATAGAGCAGAATTAATTCCGGGGATATATGATGTATTTGACGCCGCAAAATCAGTTTGCGATAATGTTGCAGTTGCGATAAGTGGCGCAGGTTCTTCAATAGCGGCATTTTGCTATGATGGGAATTGTCAGGCAATCGGGGAAAGTATGAAAGAAGCCTTTTTAAGACATAATGTTAACAGCTATGCCCTGATTTTAGACCTTGATAAAGAAGGAGCTAGATATGGGATTGAAAATTGAATCCAAATATGATTGATGTACAGAAAGAATCAGCTAAACATGAAATAGATATTGATAAAGTCGGTGTTAAAGGCGTCAAGTATCCAATAGTGGTACTTGATAAAAAGAACAAGAGTCAAAATACAGTCGCTACTATAAATATGTACGTTGACCTTCCCCGTAGTTTTCGTGGAACGCACATGAGCAGGTTTATAGAGATTCTTGATCGCCACAAAGGTCGGATGACGTTTCATAACATAAGTCCGATCCTCTCCGAGATGAAGGAGAAACTCGATGCAAAAATCGCACACCTTGAGATAGCCTTCCCTTACTTTATCGAAAAGTCTGCCCCGGTGTCCGGTCAAAAGAGCTTTATGGTCTATGAATGTAAATTCATTGCATCTCAGAATGATGATGACGAATTCATTCTTGAGGTAAATATTCCTGTAATGAGTTTATGCCCATGCTCAAAAGAGATAAGCGATAGAGGTGCCCATAGCCAGCGCAGCATAGTCACTGTCAAGATCAAGATAAACGGTATTGTCTGGATCGAGGATATAGTAAATTTGGTAGAGGATGCCTCAAGTTCAGATGTATATGCTCTTTTAAAAAGAGAGGATGAGAAATACGTGACGGAAAAAGCTTACGATAATCCCAGATTTGCAGAGGATATGGTTCGGCAAATTGCAGTTGAACTCGAAAAGATTCAGCAGGTTACATGGTTTATTGTAGAGACGGAAAACTTTGAGAGCATACATAATCATAATGCTTATGCATCAGTAAGTAGAGAAAATGATGAAGGATAAAGGATAAAGGATGAAGCATAGGATTGCGTTATATCTATCATTGGGTATAATTAATCGGGTAATAAAATAAATCCCTCAAATCCCCCTAACCCCCTTTGCTAAAGCTAATCTTTACCCACAAATCAAAGGGGGTTATGTGAAAGTTGACTTATCCCCCTTTAGCTAAAGGGGGAAAAAGGGGGATTTGATTAAGGTTTTCGGATCAATAGATACTCAAAAATATCAATGGCGTTATTGATGATATACCAAAATACCTTTGGTAAATTCATTCAGATATATGACTTATTTAATCAAATTCCCCCTTCCCCCTTTTAGCTAAAAGGGGGTTATAAATCCTCTATCCACAATGGTTTATAGACTTGTGGGTAAAGATTAGTTTGCTAAAGGGGGAGTTAGAGCCATTTCCCCTTTGAAAAAGGGGGTTAGGGGGATTTAAAAGCTCTATTACTGGATTACCCGATTAATTATTTAACCTTCATATTAGCCTGTGCATTCCTTATATTATTTCTAAGTTATGGTATTATGGCATCAAAAAGCAAAGGAAATACAATGCGTCCAATTATTGGTATAACTTGTGGTACGAATAGCACAGATAACAATTTGTCTGAAAACTCTATCGGCGGGAGCTACATTAGTGCAGTAGAAAGCGCAGGAGGAACCCCCATAGTAATCCCAATTGTGCAGAATGAAGCCTGTCTTGAAGATTCTCTTGAGATTATAGACGGGTTATTACTTTCTGGTGGTGTGGATATAGACCCGGTATACTTTGGAGAAGAATCAGAACCGGGACTTGGTAGAGTTGATGCAGATAGAGATCGAGTCGAGATATACTTAACCACTAAGTCGCTGGAAAAAGACATACCTATACTTGGTATATGTCGTGGTATACAAATACTTAATGTAGCAGCAGGTGGGACACTTTACCAGGATATTAATACAGACTTGAATAATAATATCCTAAAACATCGTCAAACAGCGCAAGGATGGCATGGAACGCATAGCATTGACGTAAAAGAAGGAAGCCGTCTGCTGGATATATTGGGACAGTCAACAATACGGGTAAATTCCTTCCATCATCAGTCTATCAAAAAAATTGCCCCAAACTTTAAGATTTCTGCTGTTGCCCGTGATGGTATAATCGAAGGGATCGAAAGTACAAACCGCAGGTTTAGTATTGGGGTGCAATTCCATCCCGAATTGATGTGGCAAAATAACCCACCAATCTCTGCTATCTTTACTGCATTCGTGAATGCCGCAAGAGGATATAAACAAGAAAGATGAGTTAGCTCAGAGGGAGACAAGCCAATCGCTATCTTAAATCGCTTTCTAGCCCCTCATCGAATTCTTCCTCGTCCCATTTCTTGCCGCTCATTTGCCTTACAATATCTTTGCTTTTCCTATTTTCTCTTTCTCTGTCTTTTACGCGTTGCAAGTCCTTGATTTCGTCGGAATTTTTAAGGCTTTTATTTTTCCGTTTATCGGGCCTTCTATGGCTGCCCTTAGCCATTCTGCGCTCCTCCTTGTTTTGTAAACCCCAATACTCTTTCTAAGCGAGTTCACTTGCGTTGCTGATCCAAAAAAAATAGATCAATGCTTGTGTGCTGGGAAGAGGGGTTCAAGCTTAATATGGGAGAACCAGGGATCTAACAACCAGATATAACATAACTCAACATCTACACAATACCACGTGAATTACCTACGAGTAAGCTCGTAGGCTTCTTGCTTCAACGAAGGGCTACTCAGCATCTGATTGGTTAAGTAATTGATCAGTTATATGATCAATTACAAATTGATATTTGTTCAAATACAAACTGAGTTTGATCAACTACCAAGTTTGATCAATTACACTGAGGAACTCCCCTCTCCACGAGCGTAACTTCGGGCTATCCCAGCCCTAGTGTCCACTTGGTTATCGTGGACAGTAAATATTGTATCATGAAGATAGTTTATAGTCAACAGGAAACATAAGCGATTAGGAAAATCGCATGAATCTTAATCTAAAGGGGAAAGTTATTTAATCATAATCCTTACTGTTGCATTTATATGTACGTTGTGTTATTCTTTTGTGTAGATTTTAGATTGTGTAAAACCTTTCATAATAAATACATTTTGGATGCACTTTTTGGATATTTCATAGTGTCAATTATTCGACAATTCAATTAAGGATACGAGTTTTTCACTTATAGAAATAAGAAAGAATTTAAACACGGAGACACAGAGTCACGGAGAGGAAAGGTGAGGGATTAAATATAAGGCACTGGCATTATAATTCGGTTGACCAGTAGAATCATTGGAATTAAATATTCAAATTTTTCCTCTCCGTGCCTCTGTGTCTCCGTGTTTTTTCATGAATTATGACTATTCATCAACTAACTGAAAAACTCGTATTAAGGAGGTAATGAAATGGCTGTAAGATTAGGAGGACCTGTATTCTGTAAAACAGATGACCCGATAGAATTAGCAAAGGCTCATAGTAGATTGGGTTATCGTTCTGCTTATTGCCCATCAGTGGCTTTGGAAGATAAACAAAAAATATCGGAAATAGAAAAGGCTTTCAAAGCTGAAAGTGTTGTTATAGCAGAAGTCGGTGTATGGATAAACATAATGGATGTTGATGAAGCAAAACGCAAGCAGAACCTTGAATCAGTTTGCCGTGGATTAGCACTTGCTGACGAAATTGGCGCTCTTTGCTGTGTTGATATTGCCGGATCGCTAAATCCTGAAAGATGGGATGGTCCCCATCCCGAGAACATATCACAGAAAGCATTTGATATGACTGTTGAAAATATCTGTTATATTTTAGATTCAGTGAAACCCAAAAGAGCAAAATTTGTCCTTGAGATGATGCCATGGGTCATTCCCGATAGCCCCGATAGTTTTATTGAACTCATCAACGCAGTTGATAATAAAGGTTTTGGCGTTCATCTTGACCCTGTAAATCTTATAAACTCTCCGAGACGTTATTATGAGAATGGTAAACTTCTGGAAGAGTGCTTTGAGAAACTTGGAAAGTGGATCGTAAGTTGCCACGCCAAAGACTCTATACTCACAGATCAATTGACGACCCATATTAATGAAGCTAGACCAGGAACAGGTAGACTCGATTATCGTACGTTTCTTCGGGGAATAAATGCTTTACCGCAGAATCCTCCATTAATGATCGAGCATCTTAGCACCGAAGAGGAATTTACTCAAGCAAGAGAATACATATTCTCAGTTGGTAAAGAAATAGGAATATCTTTTTAGTGGTTCTATCGCTAAATAATTCTGGAGGTTAACATGGATTTATCTCAAGCTGAACAAAGTAATGACTTAAAGTTGTGGTATCGTCAACCAGCCTTTCTTCCCAATGAAGCAAATCCATCATCAGGATGGGAAAACTCACGCTCATGGCTTCGTGCTTTGCCCATAGGCAATGGTAGATTAGGCGGGATGGTTTTCGGAGGTATTGAATACGAGCGTATCCAGCTTAATGAGGAAAGCGTCTGGTCAGGTGGTCCGCAGGATGCTGATAATCCCGAAGCGTTGAAATACCTGCCCGAAATACGTCAACTGCTTTTTGAACGTAAGTATGCAGAAGCACAAAAACTCACTTATGAGAAATTGGTATGTAAAGGACCCGGGTCTCAAAATGGGGCAAATAACTATTTTGGCTGTTATCAGACATTGGGTGATCTGAGAATCTCTTTTGATGATCGCTCAGAAGCAACGGAATATTATCGTGAGCTTGACCTTGATACTGCAATAGCAAGCGTTAGTTATTGTGTCGGTGATGCTACCTTCAAGCGTGAGGTATTTTCCAGTGCGCCGGATCAGGTCATGATCATAAGATTGACTTGCGATAAGCCCGGTAAGATCAGCTTTAGTGCAACACTGACCCGTTCGGAATGTGCGACAACGAAAGCGGTAGAACCTGATCAGGTGATAATGAGCGGTCAGTTGTTTGAGGGCAAGGGAATCAAGTTCATCACCCAACTAAAAGCCATAAATGAGGGTGGAGAAATAAGCACAACTGATGATTCTATTCAGGTTAAAAATGCTGATGCAGTAACGCTTTTGCTCTCCGCTGAAACTGATTATAAAGGTAAGCTTTACGAGGAAATCAGCAACAGGCAAATAAAATCCGCATCTAAGAAATCTTATGAAGAACTAAAGAAAGTCCATATTGCTGATTATCAAAATCTATTCCATCGTGTCGAAATTGACCTTGGCAAGACAGATTCCGCCAAACTTCCCACTGATGAGCGACTGGAAGCTTTGAGAAACGGCAGTTATGATCCGCAATTGGTAGCGATATATTTTCAGTTCGGAAGGTATCTTTTGATCTCAAGCTCTCGTCCGGGAAATCTACCGGCAAACCTTCAGGGGATATGGGCAGATGGAATACAAACTCCCTGGAATTGCGATTACCACAATAACATAAACGATCAAATGAACTATTGGCTTGCTGAAGTGACGAACCTTGCTGAATGTCATCTGCCTTTCTTTGACTTGATCGAATCACTGCGTGAACCGGGTCGGAGAACTGCAAAAATCCATTATGATGCTGGTGGATGGGTAGTTCATACAATCACTAACGTCTGGGGATTCACGTCACCGGGGGAGCATCCATCATGGGGACAATATCCAGCGGCTGGTGGATGGCTTTGCGAACATCTCTGGGAGCATTACGCTTTCAATGGAGATAAGGAATTCCTTAAACGGGTTTATCCAACAATGAAAGAATCTGCGGAATTTTATCTGGATTTCATGGTGAAGGATCCCAAAACAGGCTGGCTAGTTACAAGTCCATCCAATTCTCCAGAAAATGCCTTTAGGACCGCAGATGGTCAGGTTGCCAATGTGTGCATGGGTCCAACAATGGATATGGAGATCATCTGGGAACTTTTTACGAATTGTATCAAGGCAAGCGAAATACTCGATATAGATGAAGATTTCCGTAATAAATTAGAAGACACAAAATCACGCCTTGCGCCTTTACAGATTGGTAAACACGGACAGCTTCAAGAATGGCTTGAGGATTTTGACGAACCAGAACCGGGTCATCGTCATACATCTCATCTATACGGGCTTCATCCAAGCAACCAGATAACACTACGTGGCACGCCTGAACTAGCAAAGGCGGCACGCACTTCGTTAGAAAGAAGGCTTGCACACGGTGGAGGACATACGGGTTGGAGTAGGGCATGGATCATCAATTTCTGGGCAAGATTGGAAGATGGCGAAAAGGCTTATGAAAATGTCATTGCCCTTTTGCAAAAAAGCACATTACCGAATCTGTTTGACGACCATCCTCCGTTCCAGATTGACGGCAACTTTGGTGGGACAGCCGGCATCACCGAAATGCTTATCCATAGTCATGCAAGTGAGATCAATCTTTTGCCCGCATTACCAAAAGCATGGAAAGATGGCTATGTTAAAGGACTCAGGGCAAGAGGTGGATTTGAGGTTGATATAGCTTGGAAAGATGGCAAACTGGATAATGCCAAGATCAGATCAAATCTCGGAAATCCCTGTTGTGTCCGAACAGGAGTTTCTGTAATTATTAATTCAGATGGATCAAGAATATCTGCAAATATAACAGATGAATATGTCGTTGAGTTCAAGACAAATGCTGGCAAGGAGTATATACTGACAATGTGTTAATTCTAGCTTTTAAGTAATGAAACTACCCTTTGCGCGCAGCGTTCTGAGGATTCTTGGACACGTGGAAGCGAATTCTGTTGACGCTAAAGAAAACGAAAAGCCCTGTGAAACATTATCTTCACAGGGCTTATAGATGGTATGCCTGGGCGGACTCGAACCGCCGACCTTTAGATTCGGAGTCTAATGTGCTAGTTTTGATAATGTTTTAGTTTAGTTATACGACCTTTTCAGTTAGCGTAGTAGAACATGCTTTAGCTTGTTAAATTATCAATTAAAATTACAAAATAGGAATAGAACGCGGATGGCGCGGATTAAACGGATTTTCGCGGATTTTCTTTATTTATTTCGATC
>Ga0247841_10006061_pt1 | contig 19022 bp, 17 predicted proteins | sample LaCruzMarch2015__2_FD_192410 | JGI IMG/M metagenome (GOLD analysis project Ga0247841, IMG submission 192410) | Freshwater microbial communities from meromictic Lake La Cruz, Castile-La Mancha, Spain - LaCruzMarch2015_18m | ecosystem: Environmental > Aquatic > Freshwater > Lake | place: Spain... | reverse complement strand
TTTGAGGAGATTTGTTCCTAGTAAAATTTGCTACTTCGTAAAGTAATTTACGATGACAATTCGGCTAATAACGGTGAAACCTTAATAATTTTAGTCCGTTGATAACCATTATTGAATTAGGTCCAGTGATAATGGTACAATTAACTTGAGGACCAATAATTAATTAAGGCAATACCGTGGGAAGTCGATCTAAAATAAGTTTATCTTATATAGCAGGTTTTCTCGATGGTGATGGCAGTCTTATGCTTCAAATTAAGAAGCGTAAAGACGGCAGATTAAAGAGACGTTTTATGTGCACGATTTGTTTTTATCAAGACAATAGGCACGAAAAAACTCTTTATTGGATAAGAGAAGTTCTCGGTATCGGTTATATCTCTCGTCGTAATGACGGGATGACCGAACTTAGAATCAATGGTTTTAAACAAACTAAAGAAATTTTAGAAAAGTTAATACCATTTATAAGATTCAAAAAAGAACAAGCGACAGCGCTGTATAGCGCGGCTAAACTCTTAGATCAAAATCAAGGAAAGTTATTAGATAAAAAAGATCTACTAAAATTAGTAGATTGTATAATGACTATCCAGAAAAATAATTACATCACCAGAAAAAAGAAAACCAAAGAAGATATTTTGAAGATTTTAGATTTGACCCCGTAACGACTGAGCCCTTCGGGGCGAGATAGAGAGTAACATTTCTATAATACGCCGATATCCTAATCTCAAGAGAGATGGATAAAGATATAGTCTATGCACGTAGTGATACGTGGTTTAAACATGACGAGAGGACCGGAATGAACTGACCTCTGGTGTACCAATTGTTCTGCCAAGAGCATCGTTGGGTAGCTAAGTCAGGAATGGATAAGCGCTGAAAGCATATAAGCGCGAAACCAACTCCAAGATGAGAACTCTTAGATTTCCCGTAGATGACGGGATTGATAGGCTCCAGGTGTAAGCACAGTAATGTGTTCAGCCGGGGAGTACTAATAAATCATTTTATTTTTTAGCGTAAGGATAGATACAGATTTTAGGTATCTTTTTTACCTGTACTTGAATGCAAAGGTGGCAATTATACTGGAGTTGTCCCACCTGATCCCATTTCGAACTCAGAAGTGAAATACTCCAAGGCCGATGGTAGTGCTTTGCGCGAGAGTAGGTAGTTGCCACCCTTGCATTCAAGAAAAAGACTGGCTTTTTATAAGTCAGTTTTTTTGTACTTTAACAATGAGGTGCCACCATGTTCGGATTGTTTAAGAGTTTGAAAAAAAAGAGAGAGATAAAAGAAGAAAAAGAAAGATTAGTAAGGGATAATGAAATTTTCCAAATACGTAGACGAGATGTGCAATTTAGAATATCAAGATATCCAATTAAGGAAATGACAGAACAAGAGTTTGCCAATTTTCCTCGAGGAGATTCTGTCACTCGTGAGTTTTTGGAGAAATGTCCGTTGAATACGTGGTTTATCTGCAGAAAGAACGAATTTGTTCCCGATGTTGTGATTTTGGGACAAGTCGTTAAAGGAGACGATCTTTTTTGTGATCAATGGGGTGCTGGACTTGCGGTTCCCGAGCGCGGGATTAATAGATATGTATTAAAGTTGGTGAAAACCAGCTAAGTTGTATAAGCCTGAAAGGGCTTTTTTGTTGTTTCATTTGCATAAAAATTGATGAGGTAGTAAAATAACGTATATAATCTGTATGAAAAATCAGACTGGTGTTTCAATAAATAAAAAAAGTAGCGCGTTGCCTAAAATTGTAATTGGCGGCGTCGCTTTTTTTGTCATAGTCTTTGTTTTTAATTTGTTCGGTTCGCAAATCAAAAACTCTTTTCAAATCGCTTCCTATCCTTTAGAGAGCAGATTTTTTACAGCAGGTGAGTCTGTTTCTAGTTTTTTCGGTTCTTTTCTAAAAGCTGGAGCATTGTATAAAGAAAACGAAAACTTAAAAACAGAAAACTTAAATCTTCTTTCTCAGATTTCTTTATTAGTCCAAAAACAAGAAGATGGCAAAGACATAAACGAAGCTTTAGCTAATTGCAAAGACTTGGGATTCAGTTTAGTTCCGGCTGGAATTATCGGATTAGATGAGCAGGATATGGTTTCTATAAACAAGGGTTCGGCCGACGGTGTAGCTCAAGGAATGCCAGTTATTAATCAACAAAACGTTCTTTTCGGAAAAGTATTTAAAGTATACAAGAATTTTTCTAAAGTTATTCTAATTTCAGAAAAAAGTAGCTTGATTGATGTTGAAGTGCAAAACGTGGATGATACTTTATCTAAAATCTACGGAGCCGTAAAAGGGAAGGGGGGATTGAGCGTATTTTTAGATTTAATTCCTGTTGATCAGGAGATAAAAGAAGGAGATGTTTTGATCACGTCTGCTTTAGAAGGAACCTTTCCTAAGGGGCTATTAGTCGGTAAAATTACGAAAGTAGAAAAGAACGATCAAAAACCCTTTCAGCAAGCACAAATTGAGCCATTCTTTAATTTAAAGAACACAGATAATCTTTTTATAATAACGAATTATAAAAACGAGAAATAATCTTAAGTGGTTAAATATATGTGGCTTAAGGTGATGTTACTTACAATTTCCTTTTACATGCTCGCTGTTTTACAGAATAGCTTTTTTTCGTATCTCAGTTTTTTAGGTGCAGTTCCTAACTTAGTCTTTGTATTATTTTTTCTTTTGATTTTTTTTGATAAACAAAGGGACTATTACCCAGTTGTTTTGTGGTCTGTAATTGCAGGATTCTTCATAGATGTATTTTCCTTTACATATTTTGGTGTAGCAATTGGTCTTTTATTAATAGTCGGTATTTTAGCTAAAAAGATACAGAAGTCATTAAGAGAGCCTAGACAAGAATTTCCGTTACCATATTTTCTTTCATTATTCATAGCGACATCAATTTCTTACGAAATATTGTTTAAAATATGTGCTCATTTTTTAAACGGCATAAGTTTAGCTGAAATTTTAAGTTTAGGAATATTGTATAACATAATATACAATACATTCTTTGCAATAATTGGGTTTTTTGTATATAAGAAGGTTATAGCTAACGCTGTTAACAAAAACCAGTTAAAGCTGTTATAAAATGTTCGATAAGTACAAATTAAAAAACGCAGGCATCGATGTTGAGCCTCATGAAATATTTTTAGATACTTTAGCTCATCAAAAAGAAGAAGAGCTTGGTATTACAGAAAAAAGACTAGAGGTTCCAATTAAAGAAAGAATAGCCCATTTTCTAATGGCCATTTTTTTAATACTGGCTATCTCTTTATTTTCTAAAACATTTTTTCTTCAAATTGTTGAAGGTAAAAAATTATCTAATATCGCAAAGAATAACAAAGGAAGTGTAACTTTAATTATTCCCGAGAGAGGAATAATATATGACAAGAACTTAAAAAAGCTTGTTTCTAACTCTCCTGCGTATGACTTGGTCTGTGATAAAAGAAGATTTATTACTTCTACTCCAGAAGTTCTATTAGAGCTAGACAATATATCTAAGGAAACCGGTGTTACGGTAGAAGATTTAAAGAGGGAAATAGAAGGGTCTAGCGCTTCAAAGATTTTAGTTTACGAAAATATTCCTCACGAAAAGCTTTTAATATTAGAAGCTAAGATAAATAACCTTACAGGATGTGAAATACAAAGGAACACTATTAGAAACTATCTTTACGGTTCTCCATTTTCTCATTTATTAGGATATACAGGAAGAATCAATAAAAATGAATTAGAAGATTCAGTTGGATATGCGGTTAACGACTACATTGGTAAAACTGGTTTAGAAAAATCATACGAAGAATATTTAAGAGGGAAAACAGGACAATTAGAATATATTAAGAGTGCCGTAGGTGTAGATAAAGGACAAAAGATAGATGTAGAACCAGAACCGGGTGGAAATCTAGTTTTGAATATAGATTCAGATCTTCAGAAGATAGCGTATACAGCTCTTGAAAATGGGATAAACGCTGTTGGAGCTAAAAAGGGAGCAGTAATTGCTATGGATCCGAGAACAGGAGCTGTATTAGCTTTAGCTTCTTATCCGTCGTATGATGACAATCTTTTTTCAGCCGGGATCTCTTCTGTTGATTACAGTAAAATACAAGACGATCCTTATCAGCCGTTATTCGACCGAGCCATATCAGCTCAATATCCTGTGGGTTCTACAATAAAGCCATTTTTAGCTTACGGAGCTCTAGAGGAAAAGATCATTTCTCCAGAGAAAAAGATAAACGATCCAGGATATATTGAAATTAGAAGCAAATATGATCCAAGCGTTGTTTACAGATTCGAAGGAGTCAAGCCACACGGTTTGGTTGATATGAGAGAGGCTTTAGCAGTATCTTCTAACATATATTTCTATACCATCGGCGGTGGATACAAAGATCAACAAGGATTAGGACCAACTAGAATTAAAAAATATCTAGATCTTTTTGGTTGGAGTCAAAAAACTGGTATTGACTTACCTGGAGAGTTTGCTGGATTTGTACCAACTCCAGAATGGAAAAAGAAAACTAAAAACGAATCGTGGTGGGATGGAGATACGTATAACTTATCCATCGGACAGTCTGACTTACAGGTGACTCCTTTGCACATAGCTGCAGCTTACTGCGCTATTGCTAATGGGGGTACTTTGTATAGACCACAAGTCGTGAATAGAGTCATCAAAGATTTATTAACTTCAACTCAACCGATCTACGAATTTAAACCCGAGGCTATTAGATCTAATTTTCTAAATCAAGAAAGCTTAACGGTAGTTAGAGAGGGTATGAGGGATGTTGTAGCTAAAGATTACGGTTCAGCTTACGTCTTACACGACTTACCAGTGTCGGTTGCAGCAAAAACAGGAACAGCTGAAACTGGAAAAGCAGGATATTTCAATAACTGGCTATCAGCTTTTGCTCCTTATGATAACCCAGAGATAGTTTTAGTCATTACCATAGAGGCGGTTAAGGGCGTGAGAACGGCTACTCAGCCGGTCGCCCACGATATTTTAAGCCAGTATTTTAATAGGTAAATGCTTGACAGGTTATGCAATATATGTTAATATCCATATATTGTACATTTAACAACGTTCGGCTCTTTTCAGAAAGGAGAGAATAAAGAGTCGACAAAATTTGTTTTTCACGTTTTTTTTCGAACCCGGGTCTTAGGACCCAAATCAAGGAGAAGTGTGATGAAGAAGATTGGATACGTGTTTAGCGCGCTGGTCGTCCTCGTTTTGTGCCTTTTTGTCCCCAACGGTTCGGCCTCGGGTGCGATGGTTGAGTCGTCCAACCTCAATTCGTACGTGGACCTGGGCGACTTGAGGTATTCGATGAACACGAGTGGAGAGGGTGGCGGGAAGTACTACTTCTCTCTCAACCTCGACACTTCGTGTGGAGTCATTGACTCCTCGTCGCTGTCGATCACGCGCGATTACTCAAACCCCCTGCGGGGAGTGGTAAACGCGTACATCCACGGCTTACTTGACGTCGAGCCTACAGTCATCCCTCGGGAACATCAATCGACGAACGTTTCTCGACGCGGAGGGCTCTACTACAGCACCAACGTTGGTATTGGATCTTGGCAGGAGAGGATGTGGACGGATGAAGACATGCTCGTCTTCGGAGACATTTTCTCCAACGCCAACCTTTCAACGTCGCTTTCACAGATTGCTTCAGTCGGTTACGCTAACGCTTCGTATCGTGAATACGACGCATCTACGTACGACTGGACCGACCTCGACGGCGTTGCTCATACTCAGTTCACGCCCGCCAAGTTCTATATGCAAGCCAGTTGGAACGTCGAGTTTTTGAATCCCGCCGCGGCTGGCATGGCGTATTCGATGCAACCAACTACGGTTTCGACTGAGGCCGTCCCCGAACCTTCAACGCTTGCGTTGGTGGCTTCCGGGATCTTCGGTCTCGGTTTCGTAACCTGGCGCAAACGGCGCTAGGAAGATCACAACGTCTTAGGACGTGGAAAACATTATATACAGGCGCTTTAACAGCAATGTGGGCGCCTTTTACTTTACTTTGACGCTTTTGTTAAAATGAGATAAGATAATATAATATATAATCACAATATACGACTATGCCTACAATTGAAGAATTAAGAAAAACAAGGCTCGAAAAGCTTGAAAAGATAAAGCATGCGGGTCTTTTAGCTTATCCTGCACAAACTCAAAGAACTCATTCTATAGCAGAAGCTTTAGATGTTTTTTCTAAATTAGTTAAAGCTAAAAAAAGAGTTGTTTTGGCTGGAAGAATTAGAGCTCAAAGGGGACATGGCGGAGCTACGTTTTTAGATATTGATGACGGTTCAGGTAAAATTCAAGTGATTATTAAACAAGATAAGATAGGGGAGAAGGGATATCAATTTTTCCTTGATGTTTTTGATATCGCTGATTTTGTTGAAATAAAAGGAACCTTGTTTACAACTCAAAGAGGTGAAAAAACAATTCAGGCAGAAGACTACAAAATGCTTTCAAAAGCTTTGTTGCCGTTACCTGAAAAATGGCACGGGTTACAAGACGTTGAAGAAAGATTGAGAAAAAGATATCTAGACGTAATTTTTAATCCCGAAGTAAAAGATATGATTCAGAAAAGAACCATCTTTTGGGCTTCAATGCGAGAGTTTCTAATTAAAAAAGGATTTCTAGAAGTGGAAACACCGGTATTTGAAACAACTTCCGGAGGAGCCGATGCAAGACCGTTTACTACGCATCATAACGCAATGGATTTAGAAGTGTATTTAAGAATATCTATGGGTGAGTTGTGGCAGAAAAGATTAATGGTAGCTGGATTCGAGAAGACCTTTGAAATTGGTAGACAGTTTAGAAATGAAGGAATGGATGCAGAACACTTACAAGATTATACTCAAATGGAATTCTATTGGGCGTATGCTGATTACGAACAAGGAATGAAATTAGCTGAAGAGATGTATAAATATGTTGCTAAGAAAACATTTGGAACTTTGAAGTTTAAAATCAAAGGATTTGATATTGATTTAGGAAAGAAGTGGGAAAAGTATGACTATGTCTCAATGATAAGTAAATATACAAAAGTAAATGTGCTAGAAGCTTCTCTACAAGAAATGGAGAAGGCTTTAAATGAGTTACATATTGATTACGATAAAAAGGGATTTAATAGAACAAGGGCAATGGATAATTTATGGAAGTTTTGCAGAAAGAAAATATCTGGTCCTGGATTTTTAATCAACACGCCAATCGAAGTTTCTCCTTTAGCTAAAAGAAGCGAGAAAAATGATAAAATGGCTCAAAGATTCCAGATAATTTTAGCTGGTTCCGAAAATGGAAACGGCTATTCTGAGCTCAACGATCCGATAGATCAAGAGAGTAGATTTGTAGAACAACAGAAGTTAAGAGATGCAGGAGATCCAGAAGCTCAAATGCACGATAAAGACTATGTCGAAGCTTTAGAGCACGGAATGCCTCCAACGTGTGGGTTCGGAGTGTCTGAAAGATTATTCTCTTTTTTGATGGATAAGCCCGGAAGAGATTGTCAGATATTTCCATTGATGAGACCTAAACAGTAATTTAAATAATAAAAATATGTTGGATGTTAATTTTATTCGTGAAAATCCACAAAAAGTCAAAGAGGCTTGTGAAAAGAAGCAAGTTAAAGTTGATGTAGATAAAATCCTAGAATTAGATAAAAAGAAAAGGGAATTGATGACAGAATTAGAAGGAATTAAGGCAGAACAGAATAAGATAAGCAGAGGAAATCACGACGAATCTTCTATTAACAAAGCAAAAGAATTAAAAGAAAAGTTTAAGTCTCTAGAGCCAGATTTAAAGAATTTGGAAACAGAATTAAATAGTCTTTTAGTTGTTTTGCCTAATATTCCTTTTGACGACGTACCAGTAGGAAAAGATGATTCTGAAAATGTTGTTTTAAGAAAAGTGGGAAAGACCCCAAAGTTTTCATTTGCATCCAAAGACTATATGCAATTAGGCGAGAGTTTAGATCTAATCGATACGGAAAGAGCTGGTAAGGTTGCTGGAGCAAGATTTGGATATTTAAAAAGAGAATTGCCATTGCTTGAATTTGCTTTGGTAAATTTAGTAATGGATACTGTAAAAAAGGAAGGTTTTGTACCAGTAATTCCGCCGGTAATGTTAAAAAATGAAATGGCTCGTGGTACAGGATATTTTGAGGCAGCCGACGAAAAGGAAGCATATTATCTCCCCGCAGATGACATGTATTTAGCTGGTACAGCCGAACAACCGATGATGGCGATGCACGCAAACGAAGTATTAAATGAAAAAGATTTACCTTTACGTTATGTAGCTTTTTCAACTTGTTTTAGAAGAGAATCTGGAAGCTATGGGAAGGACACAAAAGGAATTTTAAGAGTTCACCAATTTGATAAATTGGAAATGGTAATATTTTCTAATAAAGAAGATTCTATCAAAGAACATAAATTACTTTTATCCATTGAAGAGAAATTAATGAAAACTTTAGGTTTGCCATATCAAGTGATCAATATTTGCACAGCTGACTTAGGAAGACCAGCTGCAGCTAAATATGACATTGAAACATGGTTACCTTCGGAGAATAGGTATAGAGAAACACATTCAACCTCAAATTGCACAGATTTTCAAACAAGAAGATTAAATATTCGATACAAGGATAAGGCCGGTAAAATGCAATTCGTTCACAGTTTAAATGGAACCGCTTTTGCTATCGGTAGGATATTGATAATGATATTAGAAAACTATCAAGAAAAAGACGGAAGCGTAAAAGTTCCTAAGGCTTTGCAGAAATATTGCGGATTTAAGGTTATTAAAGCTGTAAAATAAATGAGTGAAGAAAAGATAATTGTTAACGGTATAAATACTGCGTATAAGGTGTTTGGAGATGGAATTCCTTTTTTAATGTTACACGGTTGGGGATCTAACTACGAAAGATGGGAAGTTGTTGCTGAAGCGTTATCTAAAAAAGGATACAAGGTTTACGTTCCAGATCTACCGGGGTTTGGTAAGTCAGAAACATTAACTACTCCATGGAATCTTAACAAATACGTTAATTGGACAGAGCAATTAGTCAAAGATCTTGATCTTGGTGATTTTTATCTTTCAGGACATTCATTCGGTGGAGCTTTAGCCTCTAAAATAGCTGTAAAACACGCCCAAGATGTTAAAAAGTTATTCTTGATATCAGCTGCGTGTATAAGAAAGAAAACTAATAGAAAGAGTTTATCGGCGAAGATAGCCAAGGTAGTAAAGATATTTTCATTTGTGCCTTTCTATAAGTTTTTTAGAAAAGCTGTATACAAGTTTATCATTAGAAAAAGTGATTATCTTTACGTAGAGGGAATAATGAAAGAAACATATCTCAATGTAATATCTGAAGATTTATCATTTCACTTGTCTTTTATTAAAGTTCCAACAGTTGTTATCTGGGGAGACAAGGATGAGTTTACGCCGTTAGAAGATGGCCAACTTATTAACAAACAGATAAGGAATTCAAAACTCGTAATCATACCCGGTGCCGCTCACGATTTAAATAGAAAACAGCCAGAGATTCTAGCCGAAAAAATATTAGAGAATATTTAATTGAAAATGGATGTCATTTTTTGCAGTGATAAAAATGAATGGAATAGGTTTGTTGTACAAAATAGCAATAGTTTTTTGCAGTCTTTTGAATGGGGTGATTTTCAAAAAAAACCAGAGAATATTTTTAGATTAAGAGTCGTAGAAAACGAACAAGTTTTAATTCAGGCACAGATATTTAAAGAATCTTTTTCTTCTAAAAGATATTTGTATATTCCATTCGGGCCCGTAGTTAGCAAAGATATTACAAACGATAAAAAGCAATTAGCTTTAGGTGCTTTGTTATCTAAGATTAAGGAATTAGCTGTGAAAGAGAATTGTATATTTTTAAGGATTGAACCCGTAACTTCTCTAGGAGATTTATCAAAATACAAAACAAATAACCCTCCGAGAAGGATTCAACCCCAAAAAACCTTAATTATCGACCTTACAAAATCAGAAGAAGAACTTTTAAAAGATTTTAGTAGCACTACAAGGCATAATATTAAAAGAGCCGAGAAGTCTGGAGTGATGGTTAGAGAATTAAATGAATATTCTCCAGAGTTCTATAAGCTTTTAGCTAAAACAAAAGATAGGCAAGAGTTCGGTGTTTATTCGGAAGAACATTACATTAACCTTTTTAAGATAAACAGTGATTTTATCAAAGCGAAATTGTTTCTTGCTGAATATGAGAGTAAAATAGTAAATGCAACCATTGTTTTAATATTTAACAATAGGGCCATTACCTTACATTCCGGTTCAGATTACAATTACAGAAATGTTAAAGGAACAAATATTTTAAAATGGGAAATAATGCGTTCAGCTAAAAGAAACGGATTGAAGGATTTGGACATGTGGGGGATTGATGAGAAAAAATGGCCCAATTTGACTGCTTTCAAAAAAGGATTCGGGGGAAAAGAGTTTGAATATCCTTTAGGAGTTGATATAGTTTTTCAAAGTTTTTGGTATAACGTTTATAAAATTATTAGATTTATAAGAAGAATAATATAATGGTTTTACCATATATTGTATACATTCTACTATTGCCGTGGGTTATGCACGTAGCTCAGAGGATATTTTATTGTGTATACTTTTGGCAAGTAAAAGAATATCGTTTCGATAGAATAAAAGGAGATCATATAAAATCTTTAAAGGTTTTTTTTCCTAAAACATCTATTTTAGCGATGTTTATTATAATCCTTTTGCCTTTATACTCGGGACCGGAGAATATATATTTATGGGATAACTTGGTTTTTGTAATATTTTCTCTATTAGGAGTGTATTCTTTTATACTGTTTATAAAAAACAAATGGAGACTACCTAAATTTACTAAAAAAGCATTATTGCTTTTATCCTTATCGTTTATCGTATTAGCTTTTTCTGTAATAGTGTTCGCAGGTAAGTTTTTCTTGTTTGTAGCCATATCAGAAATCCTCATATCCTTTGTAACCTTTGCATTATCTCAAATATTACAAATCCCTACGTTTTTTATTAAAAATTCAATATACAGGAAAGCTAAAAAGAAAATATCAGATCAAAAGGATTTATTTGTGATAGGAATCACAGGATCTTATGGTAAAAGTTCTACTAAGGAGTTTCTTTACGCAATACTTTCTAAGAAGTATAAGGTTTTGAAAACCAGTGGAAATATTAATACTGAAATTGGAGTGGCTCAAACGGTAATTAAAGATTTAATGCCCGATCACGAAGTTTTTATAGTAGAAATGGGTGCCTACAGAAGAGGTGAGATAAAATTAATGTGCGATATAGTAAAACCAAAGATAGGAGTAGTAACGGGCGTAAATGAACAGCATATGGCACTTTTCGGTTCGCTAGAAAACTTGCTTTCAGCTGAAGGAGGAGGGGAGTTAGCCGGGTCTTTACCAAAAGACGGTACATTGATTGTTAACGGAGACAACAAATACTGTGCTAGTTTATACAAAAGAACGAATAAGAATAAAAAAATATACAGCATTAAAAACGATAGGATAAATCCAGATATTTGGACAGATAGCGCGACGGTAAACGAGAGATCGATTTCTTTTTTGACGATTGATAAAGATAAAAAAATGCTTCATTTCGATGTGAATGTTTTAGGAGCTCAGAACATCCAAAACATATTAGCTGCGATATTAGTAGCTAAAGAAATGGAAATGAGTACAGAGGATATCGTAGAAGCTACAAAAGAGATAAAACAGGACCAAGCTGGTATGGCTTTAAACAAAAACAAGCACGGTATCAATGTTGTAGATTCTTCCTATTCTTCTAATCCCGACGGCGTTATCGCTGATTTAAACTATTTAAACATTTTTAAACAAAAGAAAGTTATAGTAATGCCTTGTGTTATAGAACTCGGAAAGAAATCCGCAGAGATTCATCAGAAAATAGGTAAGAAAATCGCTGAGGTATGTGATATGGCGGTTATAACCACAAAAGATAACTTTGAAGATGTTAGGACGGGAGCTATTGAAGCGGGGATGGATTATGATAAGATTGTATTGTGCGACAATCCAGAACAAATACATTCAATGATCACAGTTTTCTGTAAGGCAGAAGACACAATTCTATTAGAAGGTCGCGTTCCACGTAGATTAATTGAAATGTTTAGAGAATAATTTATGAGTTATTTTAAACCAGTTTCTATTTCCTTATCTCCGAATGTTGAAAAAGATGACATTAAATTGGCGTTGAATTTAATTATACGCCCGTGGCTATGGAAAAAGGGTAGGGGAATAGAAGAACTAGAAAATGAATTTAGAAAGTTTCTTGGTGTAAAATATGCTTTTTCGTTTAACAGCGGAAGAAGTGGTCTTTTTGCTATACTAAAATCATTAAATCTAGATAAAAATGACGGTGTAATGTTGCAGGCTTTTACTTGTAATGCTGTTCCTAATCCAATTTTGTGGGCTGATCTTAACCCGATATATATTGATTGCGATAAAGATAACTTCAATATTGATATAGGGGATTTGAAGAATAGAATCGCTTCTTTAGAAAAGAAACCGAGAGTTTTAATCGTTCAACATACGTTTGGTTTGCCAGCTAACATGAAAGAGATAGTTTCTGTTGCAGAACAAAACAATCTTTTTTTAATTGAAGATTGTGCCCATGCCTTAGGAGCTGAATACAGCGGACAAAAAGTTGGTACATTTGGTGGAGCAGGATTCTATAGCCTATCCAGAGATAAAATAATATCTTCTGTTTATGGAGGCGTTGTTGTTACAAACGACGACATTCTAGCTAAAAAGATACAGTCGCTTCAAAAACAATTTGGATCACCTTCAAATTTTTGGGTATTTCAACAAATATTGCATCCAATACTTTTAGGATATGTAATATTACCTTTGTATAATCTTTTAGATCTAGGAAAGATATTTCTAGTTTTATCTCAAATATTACACATACTATCTAAAGCTGTTAGCAAAAAAGAAAAAAGAGGTCAAAAACCCGACTATTTCCCAAAAACCTTACCAAATGCTTTAGCTGTAATGGCCTTGAATCAATTTCAGAAATTAGGTAAATTCTACAACCACCGTCGCCAATTGAGTAGATTCTATTACGAAAACCTAAAAGGGACTAGCTTTGAAGTTCCAGATGATTTGCTTTCAGAAAACCTTTCGTCAAAGAAACTAAAGCACGGGTTTTTACGTTTTACCGTAAAGCATAAAAAAGCGCACGAGATAATTTATGATTCTTGGAGAAAGCAGAATATTTTAATCGGTGATTGGTATACAACACCTATAGCCCCATTCGATACAAACTTAGAAGATATGAAATATCAAAAAGGTTCTTGTAAGAACGCAGAAAGATTGTCAGAGATAACCTTAAATCTACCTACGCATATTAACATATCTCAAAAAGACGCAGAGCGCATCGTTAACTTTTTAAAACAATGGAATTAATATGAAAATAGCAATTTGTAGTAGTGTTACTTTTTCAAAAGAAGTAATGGAAATAAAGAAACAGTTAGAAAAACTTGGTCATGAAGTTGAAGCCCCACATAATTTTCACCTTTATGCAGATGGAACCTTTTCTCCTGAAACAAGAAAAGAATCTACGGAAAAGAAAATGAAAGATGATTTGATTAGACAATATTTTAACGAAATCAAAGATTCAGACGCGATATTAGCAATAAATTACGACAAGCACGGTATTAAAAATTACATCGGCGGAAACACCTTTTTAGAAATTGGCTTTGCTCATGTTTTGAATAAAAAAGTCTTTTTACTAAATCCTGTGCCCGATATGTTGTATTCTGATGAAATTTTAGCAATGGAACATATTGTAATTAACAATGATTTTACAAAAATAAAATAAATGGAATTAAGAGAAATAGAAAACAAAGATCAATGGGAAGAATTCCTTTCCCAATGTTCGGAAAAGACCTTTCTTCAATCTTGGAATTGGGGTGATTTTAATCTAGCAATGCAAGATAAGATATGGAGATACGGGATATTTGAAGGAGAAAGAACATTGGCCTTAGCCTTAGTCATCAAAATATCAGCAAAACGTGGTACGTTTTTATTCGTACCTCATGGGCCAGTTGTTATTGAAGGGCTAGAGATAAAAGACAAAAAAGATATACTTACCATTTTACTAACCCAATTAAATGAAATTGCTAAAGAAGAAGGAGCTAGTTTTGTAAGAATATCTCCGATATGGGAAAAGACAGAAGGTAATGAAAACGCATTTGTTGATCTAGGTTTTAGAAAATCTCCCATACATATGCACCCAGAAGTGACGTGGGAGCTCAATATAGCGTCGTCAGAGGAAGATATTTTAGCAAGGATGAGGAAAACTACAAGATACTTAATTAGACAAGCAGAGAAGAACCAGGACATACAAATCGTAAAGAGTGAGAATATAGAGGATTTGGACCTTTTCTGGCCGGTATATATGGAAACAGCTAAAAGACATCATTTCGTTGTTTTCGGAAAAGATTATCTAAAAACTCAATTCGAATCTTTTGTTAAAGATAAAGAGATTGTAATATTTTTAGGAAAATACAAAGGAGAAGTTGTCTCTTCTGCCATTTTCATCTTTTGGCAAGGTACATGTTTTTATCATCATTCAGGATCATTGTCTAAATACAACAAAATACCAGTTTCATACTTGTTACAATGGGAAGCAATTAAAGAAGCCAAAAGAAGAGATTGTGTAGCGTATAACTTCTGGGGTATTGCTCCAGATATTAAAGAAGATACAGATGTTAAAAAATCAAACCATCCTTGGGCCGGTCTTTCTTTATTCAAAATGGGATTCGGCGGAAACAGAAAAGATTATGTCGGAACACAAGATTTTATCCTCTCGCAAAAGTATTGGTTAAATTATATAATAGAAAGAATTAGAAGAATAAAAAGAGGTTTTTAATTCATGTCTTATAGAAGATCTCACGTAAAACATAAGATACATAAAATAAAGCCTAAAAAACCGTTTTTTGTAAAACCCCTATTCTGGGTAGTTGTTTTTGTCTCCTTTTTAGTAATTACTGGGATATATACGGTGTTTTTTCTAGATAAAATACAAGTAGAAAACGTTTTGGTTTCAGGTAATAAAAAAATCGGTAGTGATAAGATAATGAATATTACTTCTGATGTTGTTAATAAAAAGATATTTAAAATAATAGATTGGCAAGTAAATACTAAGAGTATTCTTTTTGTTAACACAAACCAGATAAATCAAAAGATATTAAGCGCCTTTCCAGAAATATATACAGCTAAGGTTACTAAGAAATTTCCACAAACCGTTACGATAGAGATTGAAGAAAGAAAACAGTTTGGTTTGTTTTGTCAGGATAAGGATGGAGCAGATGAATGCTTCTCAATGGATCAAGACGGCGTGGTATTCGAGTCTTTACCATTTCTTCCTTCGAGTACTATAGTTTTACGTCAGATACAAGAATACAAAGATATTTCTATCGGTGAAAGGGTTATAGACTCGAAAACTATCCAAGGAGTAGCTAAGATAGGAAAAGAACTAAAGAATAATTTTAATATAGATATTCAAGAAGCCTTAATTTCTAGTCCGACTTTGTTGGTTATCAAAACAATGGAGAATTGGAGAGCATTTTTTAATTTTGAAACAGACGTCGACGGTCAAATAGCTAAGATGATTGCTATGTTAGATAGTGGCGTGATAGGGCAGGATAGGAGTGGATTGCAGTATATAGACTTCAGATTTAAGAACAGGGCATACTATAAATAAGCAACTTTACCACTGAAGAGCGGTTTTTTTGTTATATCTTGACAAAAGGCTTTAAATAATGTATACTATAATTGAATAATAATATATAACTATGGATTACTCTATAGAGCTAATATTGATGGATAAAGCTATTGCATACGTAAAGTCTTTATTCATTCCGTCAGATTCTAATAATTTTCAACCAAAGCTATTTCATAGCAGGTTTTTGTTATACTGTGCTGTTTTGTTATTGTGTTTAAAGATCATATTTTTAATATCTTCTGTAAACTTACCAATAAACATATTCTTTGCTGATGTAACAAAAACATCTTTAATAAACCTAACTAACCAATCTAGAGAAATGATTGGTTTAGATCCGTTGGTAGAAAGCGCGAAGCTTGACGACGCGGCTCTTTTGAAGGCCCAAGATATGGTTAAAAACAACTATTTTTCTCACCAAAGCCCAAGCGGTGTTACCCCTTGGTATTGGTTTTCAAAAACAGGATATGTGTATAAATACGCTGGAGAAAACCTAGCTGTAGGATTCTTTGAATCTAAAGATTTGTATCAAGCTTGGTTAAACTCCCCAGCACACAAAGATAATCTTTTAAGTCCAAACTATAAGGAGATAGGAATTGCTGTTGTCTCTGGATTCGGAGATAAAGATGCCATAGTCGTGGTTCAACTTTTTGGCGCTCCTAAAACGTCCGTTCAAAAAACAGTTCAAAATACACAAACAACAAATACTCAAACACAAGTTAATGAAAGTGTTCAGAATAAAACAGAAATAGTCGAGGAAAATATAGCAGAAGAGAATACCAACGATGAAACAGTCGTTCTTCCTGAAGTGTTGTCTCAGTCAATAAAATCATTATCTTTTTCAGAAATGGTTACAGAGGCTAAAGATAATATGTATTTAAGATTTATGAATTTTGTATCCTACGGATCTGAAAAGGCTATACAAATTGCAATTTATGTATTTTGGGTTATAACAGTAATTACCTTGTACTTTTCTTTACCTACAGCGTTAAACAGAGAAAATAGACATTTGTTAATCAGATCTGTGATAATCATATTATTACTATCTACAGCTATTATGTTAAACAAAGAAACGTTGTCTGCTATTTTTCCACATCAAATAAATATATAAAATGGATAACAAAGAAAAACTAAAATTAATCAAAATTCTTATAGCTATATACATAGCGAGCTTTTTGATTATTAACTGGAACGATGTTTCATGGGTTTTTAACTATCAGGCGATGAGTGGTTTAGTCAGTGATTTCTTTAATCCATATCCAACGACCGATGCTTCTTTTATGGTTAACTTTTATCCTAACCACAGCCAAGATACATTTGTAGCTCAAGAGGAAGATCAAGTTATTCAAGATCAAGTTATTACTCCTACTACTCCTACTCCAGCTCCAGTAAAAGAGGTAGTAGTAAAATATACATACACAGATAATGAGAATACTATAGAAATACCGAAGATAAAAATAACGGCTCCAATAATCTTCTCACAATCAACAGAAAAGCAATCGATGTTGAAAGATTTAGATAAAGGTGTAGTATATTACCCAGGATCAGTATATCCCGGACAGGTAGGACAAATAGTCATATTAGGACACTCTGCTCCGCCTAACTGGCCACATATAAAACACGATTGGGTGTTCAGCGAACTTAACTCTTTATCTGTTGGTGATATAATAAATATAGATATTAACCATAAGAGATACGTGTATAAAGTAAAACAAAAGACAATTATACAAAAAGGACAAGACACTTCTTCTATAGTAACTATAAAAGACGGGAATTCATTGATGTTAGTCAGTTGCTGGCCACCGGGAAAGAACTATTTAAGAATCGCAGTGGAAGCGGAGCTAGTATCGCAATAGCTTTAAAGATATTGACATTTAATGCACAATATGATAGCGTATAATATAAAAGTAAATTAATATTAATATACAAATTAATGTATAAAAATATGAACACAATTAATAAGATCATATATTCAAGCGCCCTTGTTCTAACAATGGCCATCTTGGTTTCTGTGATAGCTGTTCCGAATACAGCAAATGCTACTTCAGGAGGTACAATAAACATCTCTCAAGCTAGCGATGTTACAGTAACCTTTTTATCCTCAAGCGCAAGCTACAACAATGCGTTTGGTATCTCAAGTCCTATCAATAGGACTCTAGGATACGGACATAGCACCGGTTCAGGAGCCCAATTTAGCTTAGGTCAGCTTCAAGCTGGTGAGCTCATTTTCTTCATTAACAATGGAAAAGGTGGTAATTGGGTTACAGGATCTGGTTCTAGAAACTCAGATGGTGTAGCTCACGCTTCAGTATCATCTAGCGGAACTAACGAATGGAGAGTAGCTTTCGAAGACCAAGACCATGGTGGAGATAGAGATTTTAACGATATCATCATTAAGGTAAAAGCAACCGTATCTTGTAGCTCTCACGCTTCTAAAAAGTGCGTTGGTGCAGATTTGTATTGGTACAACTCTTGTGGAGTAAAGCAAGAATTAGCTCAAGACTGCGGAGTCACTGGTTATACAGACGTAGTTAGATGTGATCCAGCACAGGCCACAAGAGACACAATTGTTAAAGAAAAGATAGAAAGAGGATGCAGTAACAATGCCTGTTTTGCCAACTCAAGTTGGGTTAGCACAGGAGTAAATTGTTTAACACAAGGTAAGGTTTGTAGATTAGGACAATGTGTTAATATAGCATGCAGATCAAATACTGACTGTGGATCTAATGGATACACCGGTTCACCTTTCTGTCAGAACGGAAACGTCTACCAAAACTACAGAACATATACATGTTCAAATCCTGGTACAGTTGAGTCTGCTTGTACAAACACAACTACAGCTCAATTAAAGACAACTTGTATTTATGGTCAAACATGTAGCAACGGTTCTTGTACAAATGTAGATTGCAACTCCAATTCAGATTGCGGAACCAATGGATACACCGGTTCGCCTTTCTGTCAAAACGGAGATGTATATCAAAACTACAAAACATACACTTGTTCAAATCCAGGTACAGCTAACGCAACTTGTACAAATGCTACCACGGCTCAGTTGAAAACAAACTGTACAGCAAATCAGACATGTAGCAATGGTTCATGTACAAATGTAGATTGCAATTCTAACTCAGATTGTGGATCTAATGGATACACAGGATCTCCATTCTGTCAGAATGGTGATGTTTACCAAAACTACAGAGCATACACATGTTTAAATCCAGGTACGGCCAATTCAAGTTGTACAAATGCTACCACGGCTCAATTAAAGAC
>Ga0247841_10006059_pt1 | contig 19026 bp, 22 predicted proteins | sample LaCruzMarch2015__2_FD_192410 | JGI IMG/M metagenome (GOLD analysis project Ga0247841, IMG submission 192410) | Freshwater microbial communities from meromictic Lake La Cruz, Castile-La Mancha, Spain - LaCruzMarch2015_18m | ecosystem: Environmental > Aquatic > Freshwater > Lake | place: Spain... | reverse complement strand
TTATGCCATCAAAACATAGAAAAGAAGAATTGATTGAAACTATTAAAAACATTGATGGACAAGATAGGGGGTGGAGTTTATAGTTCTTTGAAAAAATTAAGGGCGTTTATACCGTAGGGGTAGCGGGACTGGCCGTAACCCAGTTAGCTTCGGCTTCGGGTGGTTCAACTCCATCAACGCCCACCATTTTTATGCTCCCGTAGTGGCGGCGGTTTCTACCCGCAATGTGCATAACGGAAATGAAAATGCAGGTTCAAATCCTGTCGGGAGCACCATTTTTAAAGGTGCTGTTGCTTAATGAAAAGAGCCCATGTCTCCGAAACATGAGTGAAGGTTTGACTCCTTCTAATGGGGGTTTGATTCCCTCCAGCACCACCTATTTTTAGGGTGAAGTAGCTCCAATTGGCAGAGCACCTAGTTGAAGCCCAGGGTTGTTGTGGGTTCAAGTCCCACCTTCACCACCATCTGCCTGTAAAAAATAACATAATAAATAAAGGAAGTGTAAATCCTTATTTAGAACAATATATAAACAACTAAATAAGGAGATTAATTATGCCATATGACAAAATTTGTATAGGGTGCGATTCTATTTTTTCAACACCAGATAAAAGAAGAAAATATTGTTGCAGAAATTGCTCAAGAAAATACAATAGAGATAGTTTAAAAAAAAATACTGTTTATAAAAAATGTTTAAATTGCAATAATGATTTTGTATTAAAATATAAAAAAGCAATATTTTGTAGCAAAAAATGTTCAGCTATTTATCACGGTATTCACAATAAAAGAATTGTTAGTTTAGAACAAAAAGAAAAAGCGAGAAAATCTCTAAAAGAACATTATGAAAAACATCCAGAAACAAGAACAAAAATTAGCAATTCTCTTATAGAGTATAATAAAAAAATTGGTCGTTGTGGAATTAAAATATGTAAAGAATGTAAAAAAGAATTTAAACCAGACAAAAGAAGCAGGGTATATTGTTCTCCAGAATGTTATGGCAAAAACAGAAAGGCAATAACTAAAAACGAAATAGCATATAGAACTTTTTACAAAATATTAAAAAGAGCTTTTCCAGATTGGAAGTGTCCATTTTGTGATTGGAATAAGTCCTTTGCAGTACACCATATAGACGGAAGAAAGAATAATAACTTTGATAGTTTAATAATGTTATGCCCCAACCATCATTCTTTAGCACATATGGGAGAATTAAGTAAGGAAGATATGAAAAAACATTCTATTGGTAACAATTATACTAAAGAAGATTTGCTAAATAATTTTTATGGTGGAACAAACAAAACAGTAAATTTCTATAGATATAAACAGGGAAAAGAAAAAATAGATCAAAGGAGGAAAGATAAAATAAGAGTTATTCTTGAAAAACAATCTGTAACCTGATTAACTTTAATAAGCACCGTTGGTAGAGTGGTTCTTGCGTCGGTCTGCAAAACCGAAGACACTGGTTCAATCCCAGTACGGTGCTCCATTTTATTCAAACAAAGGATTTACCCGAAGCATTAAAGAAATAAAAAGGGTAAAATAAAAAAGATAGGAATAATAGTATAAGGAATTTTAAAAGGAGAAATAAATATGGCAACAATTCAAGTTTATGACGAGAGATCCGATACCAATTACAATATTGACTATACAGTAGAAAACGCAGTAGTAAACCAAAATCACACAGGTTATCCAAACTATTATATCAAAGTTTCAACTGGTCAAAGGGTTTTCGGTACTGGTGCAATTGTTCCTGCCGAGATAGTGCTTAACTTGCTTGCACCAAATTATGATGTTACTGAAGAATTAAAGGCTCGTTCCGTTGTTATTATGGATAAGGTTTCTGGCGGATTTTTGTCGTCTTCGTCGTCCACAAGATCGTCTTCGTCTAGTGTCTCTAGATCATCGGAGAGTTCATTAAGTTCATTAAGTTCATTAAGTTCATTAAGTTCTCAAACTCCATAACTTTAATGACCGCCACAGTAATGTAGTATTTTGTGCAGAATGATTGACCTATAGGCTGACCATACGATTTTCTTATCTTCTTCTGGCATCGCACTTGAACTCAAAATGCCTAAAGGAACTCTGGCTGCTCCTGCACCAATTCTTCCACCAGCATAATCTTCTCCAAAAATGTCTTTGCATAGTTTGTTTACATCTACTGCTGGGTTGTCGCTTCTGACGCTTACTTCAAGGTTATCTCCAATTACTGCAAATACGATGCTAGTAGATATGCCTTCCATTCTCACTCTTTCGTCAGCAAGCATAGGCAAACAATCTCGTCTTACTGGGGAAATAAACTCAATTCCACCAATAAAGAATGAATCTTTAATAATGGAGTTTCCTTCTTCATCTAGTCTTGACCTAACTTCAAAAAAGTAGGCAGGATATTTGTAGTTAATAATATCAGATATGTTGTTTTCCTTGACTATAACGGCGAGGTCTTGGTATGCTATAAAATCCAAATCAGTTGTGCTATCGGAAATTAAATCTCCCGTATCTGTTTTAATTCCAAAAAGCATTGCAATAGCTATTTTGGCATCGGATTCTTTGTCTGCGTGTAGTTTGAGACCAGAATTCTTTATATATTCCCAAACGATAGATGAACAAGCACCTGTATTTCTGATATCCACAATAGCATCGTTTTTATCATAATTAGACTTATGATGGTCAATTATTAAAGTTGGTTTTATTCCTTCTGGCATTTTTTCTCTTGGAATATGATCTACCCAAACAAATTTAGAGTATTTTTTAGCAATTTCGTTTTTATTATCAATAAAAAATTTGTCCTGTTCTATCAGTTCTATATTAAGAACATTAACTAAAGTTCTATTTTGGGGATGAGATATCTCACTAGAATATACCATTGTGCAATCTGACTTGTTGAAATTTTGTAGCAGGAATTTAATACCCATACCAGCACCAATTGAATCTGGGTCTGGACTACCTATGAAAATGACTACTTTTTCATTTGGTAGCGAGAACGCTTTTTTTATTTCAGCAATGATGTCTTCTGTTTTTTTCATATTGTTTTTTCCGTTTTTATTGTTTTCTTGTATAATTATAGTCAAATTGCAAGAAAAAGGACAAAAAAATGATTACTGATTTCACAAAGAGATTTTTGTTTAAGACTCCATTACGCATTTTGATACCTTGTTATATTTTATTATCTATAATTTTAGGCAGTATTGGGGGATAATTTACCAAACTTTTTTTGCAAAGACCCAAGCAGACATACCATATGTTTCAAAGGCATTATTGGAAACAAATCGCCCATAAGAAAGGAATTAATATGATTCGCATAGTTATAAATAAATGTTTTGGTGGTTTTGGCATTTCAGCAGAAGCACTTTACGAATTGATAAAGATGAAGTCAAAGTGTGTCAAGAAAATTCCAGCCAAAGAATATTATGGTGGAAAGGACGGGGATTGGGAAGCTCGCTACAAAAAAGATTTGGGAACAAGATGTAAGGAATTTAAGAATGGCTTTTTAATATATGATTTGATTAACATATTGTATAAAAAAGATAATGTGTATTGTTTGAAGGACGAATTTGAAGATAGTGTTAGGAGTGACCCAGATTTAGTTGCTGTAGTAGAAAAACTTAAGGAAAAGGCAAACGGAATATGTGCGAAACTAGAAATAGTAGAAGTGCCAGATGGTGTTGACTTTTCTATTGAAGAATACGACGGAATGGAACACATAGCCGAAAAGCACAGGACTTGGGGATAATATGGATGCTAAATCAGAGAACGACAAGGTTGGTAAGACAATTAGGAAATTGTTGGAAGAACCGTTTTGGCTTAATACACTAGAAACCAAAAATGTATATTCTAGATTTGAAGATGACAGTTGCAATGGTAGTATTTCTGTTCAATTTACACAAGATGGTGATGGTTGGATTCAAATTTTAAGTAAACCAGATAAAAACGATTTCCATTTAGATATGAGGTTTAGAATGCCGTTTATTGGAGGCGGACAATCTCCCAGAGTTAGAAATGCATTGCTAATTTTGGCAGAAGCTATTAGGCTAGACAATCAAGATGCACCACAAGATAGGAGAAATTATGAACATTGAAGCAAAATTAAATTGGGACGAATTGTTTATGGGGATAGCAGCTTTGGCATCTAGAAGATCAAAGGATCCATCAACTAAAAACGGTTCCTGTATAGTTGATAGTGATAACAAGGTAATTTCAATAGGTTACAATGGTATGGTTAATGGCAATGACCAGGACTATACATGGAGCAGAGAACCAGTAGATGGGCTTACTAAATATTCTTTCGTAATACATTCGGAAGAGAACGCAATATTGAATGCCACAAGAAGTGTTAAGGATGCTATTATTTATATTTATAGCGAAAAGAAATATCTCCCCTGTTCTAATTGTATGAAAACAATACTTCAATCTGGCATTAAAGAAATAGTTTTAAGTGATGTTATTGATACAAATACCGACAAATACGATTGGAAGCCAACTCTTCATATGGCAAAAGTATCTGGAATAAAGATTAGAAATATTGGCAAGGTTGATTCTAAAACTATCTTTCTAAAAATAGCAGAAGAATTTACGACTATGGCGGGAATGTTGGGATAGTATTGCAAAGTCTATTCTATCGTTTTGTTTTTGTCATATTTTAACTAAATATAAACCTTGATTTATACTCTTCTCTTCCTTCTAATTGTGGCGTTTGTGGATATTGAGAATTTGGAAGTTTTTCTTTTAATGCTTTGTAGAATTCAGAATATGTAACCATAGGGTTTTCTCTCAAGACTCTCGTTGCAAAATATGACATAGCTCCATAATATTGTCCGTCAAATTGTGCATCGTATGAAACTTCTGTATCAGAACAACCAGAAACCAATATTTCCTTCATATCTTTTTCTTCAGCAGATCTGAATATTCTTCCCTTTGTTTTTACACACGCTATTTTGCCGTTATCTTTGGATGGCATAAATCTTGAAACCCTATAGAAACTATCTTCATTGAAATTAAATGCTCTAGTTGCGGTTCCGCTAAAACAACTATCAAATATAATGGTTGTTCTTACATCGTCTTTTATCTTTGACATAATTTCTTTAATTTCGTCATCAATTAAAAACCCATCATACAAACATATAGCTTCGTCCTTGCCATCAATTTCATCTCCATCCCTATCAGCCACATAAGTTCCATGACCACTATATGAAATCACCAGTACATCATTAGGCATAGAAATATTGATTATTTCTTCCATAGCTTTTTTGATATTGTTTCTTGTGCAATTAGCATTAGTTATATTTGTAAGTTGATCAAACCTATAAACATCCCTCAACAAACTAGTCCAATCAGAAACATCATTTAAACAACCACGCAGATCGTTGGACGACCCAGGGTAATCATTAATACCAAAGCACAGAGCTCTTTTCTTTCCAGCAACCATAATATCATCAGAAGATATACTTGATTGGCTACTTTCTTCTTGGTTGTTTTCTTTTTCCCCAAACAAAAATTTCATTAATTTGGTTATAAAACACATATTGCCTCCTATAATAATATTGCTTGACTTTATCTATTTATATAATTCTTTTTTTTATTTAAAAAAACCTTGCTATTTTTTTATTTGTTGTATAATGTAGGATAGAAATTAAAAAAAACAAATAGGGAGAAACATTATGAGCAAAACAGAATTCAGCGAAATGATTGAAAAGATCAAGATAGATACAGTATTTTCTATTGTTCTCAAGAAAAGTGGGGGAACCCATAATGTACTTGTTAAAGAACTTGGGGAGAAAAATCTTTTTGGCAATATAGCAATAGAACGACATATTTATATGTTCGATACGAAGAATAAACCCAAATGCGAATTTGGCTTCTGTGAAAATATACAACAACTTGAAGGGAAAAAAGATATTAATGTTATTGAAGCCACTAGAGTTTTTCTTTCTCTTCCAAGAATCGTGATTATTCCTTACGACAATTTAGGTTTGCTTGAAGAAGGTCCGTTATCCTATATTGAAAGTAGTAACACAATTGGTAGCGAAGTCAAAATTGAAGACAAACTAATTCTTGATAAATTTCCAATATTCAAGCCATATTATTCAAAAGAAGTTGGCGGGTTTTATCAAAATCCAGTTCTCGTCAAGAAGCCGTCTTCAAATATGATTCAATTTCCGAAGGCGATTCAAAGCGGGAAGCCGATTGATGTGGAATCTAAAGAAACAGGAGAGCATAAAAATGATGAATAAACAAATACAAAATACAATCAATTACCAAGACATTTTAACTGCCGTCAAAGAAAAGCACAACAAGTTTGTGGGCAAATTTTCTAGTGCCATAGAAAAAGCATTGTCGGATTTTAAAATGGAAGTTGACTTGACTTATGCTAGACTATCTTTTGTTGCAAAAATTCTTAAGGACGCAAAGGTAATTAGCAATTATAAGGAAATAGAAGTAATGGTGGAAGGAACTTCGTTTCTTAGATCCATAGCTCTTACCGTGGATTATGGAACTTGCTTTATTTATATGTTAAACTCTGGAAGAAATGTTTTCATATATGAAGGAGTGGCACTTGAGCATCCTGGCAACCTGTCTTTTTTGGTTTGGTCTCAAAACGATCAAACAAAAAAATTCTGCGAAGTTTTAAACGACGAATTTGATTGGAAGGAATTCACTCTATATGTTGCTGATGTTATTTATAAATCGTCTTACAGAAGAAAAGAAGCTATTGAAAACGCAATTGGCTGATAAAATGTTCGCAGATGTTGTATAATAGTAGAAACGAAGAGGCAAAATGAGCGAAGAAGAAGCAATAGAAGTTCCAGAAGAATCTGAACTTAATGAAGTAGAAGTGGAAGCATCTAAAGTAACCCCAGTTATTGTTGAAAATAAACAATGGGTAGATTATGTTCCCCTTCATTGCCACAGTTACTACTCTATTTTAGATGGTTTTTGTTCTCCCGAAGACATTGCCAATGCGGCCAGAAAAAACCGTTTTAGAGCAATTGCCCTGACGGATCATGGCAGTTGTGCTGGATTGTATAACTTCTACAAGGCTTGCAGGGAGCAAAAAATACATCACGGTGGCAAAGACATTACAATAGAAAAAATCAAGCCAATATTAGGTATGGAATCCTATTTGGTTGACGATATAAACATCAAAAATAAAGACGATAAGAAGCTCCATGTGACCCTGTTGGCCAAGAACAAGGTTGGATATAAGAATCTGATAGCTCTCAGTTCTATAGCCAATCTAAAGGGGTTCTATAGCCGTCCAAGGGTTGATATTGAGTTGCTGAAGAAGCATAAAGAAGGAATTATTTGCGGGTCTGCCTGTATTCATGGGTTGGCTGCTCATTATATAAGGGAAAGCAATGTTGAAAAGGCTAGGAAAAACCTGTTGTTGTTTAAGGAAATATATGGCGATGACTTTTTTGTAGAAATAATGGTCCATCAATATAATGACGAAAAAACCACTAAAGAGTTTAAAATTGTGATGAATAATTTGTATAAGCTGGCAAAAGAGCTTCACATAATGGCTGTAGCCACATGCGACTCTCATTATGTGGACAAGGATGATTATTTGGCTCAAGACATTCTTTTGAGCATATCCACTAGAGACACCATCAAGAACCCCAAAAGGTTTTCTTTTGAGTCTAGTGATTTCTACATTAAATCTTTTGAAGAGCTATCCAAAACATATAAGAATCTTCCAGAATTAGTGAGCAATAGTGTTGTCATAGCAGACAGAATTGAAGAAAATCTTATTGAAATTGGAAGTGATTTGTTGCCAGATTTCAAACTGCCCCCTGGCGAATCTTCAGAATCAATATATCTAAAAAGTCTTATTGATGATGGTATGATGTCAAGAGGGTTGAAAGGAAAGCCAGAATACGAAGCAAGAATTGTGGAAGAGTGGGATGTTATTACAAGTCTTAAATATGAAAAATATTTCTTGATACTTTGGGATGTCATAGCTTATGCCAAAAGAGAAAAAATTAGGGTTGGTTGTGGTAGAGGAAGTGGCGTGGCTTCGTTGTGTTTGTATTGTATGGGGGTTACTCAAATAGATCCTGTAAAATATGGTTTGCTTTTTTCAAGATTTTTGAACAAAGACAGAGTTAACCCTCCCGATGTTGATTTGGATTTTGACTACACCAAGCAAGAACATATTTTTCAATATCTAATACACAAATACGGAGTAGAATGCACAACAAGAATAGGAACATACACTAGTTTGAAGGCAAAAGATGCCATTAGAAGAGTTGCCAAGGCATTGGATATAGGAAACGATTTTGAAGATATTAAGGGCGATTTCAAAGGCAATTGGGAGTCTGGTGAAAAAACATTAAAACTTGTCAACGAAATATGCAAGTCCATTCCAAACGGTCCAAACATTGAGATTGACAAGCTTACTACATATAAGAAAAACTACTTTATTGATGAGTTGAAAGAATATCTTGAAAAATATAAAGATGTTTTTGGCTACGCAAAGAAAATAGAAGGAACTCTTGCGGCTGCTGGTGTTCATCCTGCGGGCATAATTGTTTGCAAAGACCCCGTAATTAATCATGTCCCCTTGAGGTTGTCCAAGGATGTAGTTTGTACACAATACAACCTGAAAGAAGTTGAAGATTTGGGGTTGTTGAAGTTTGATTTTCTTGCGTTAAAAACATTAACTCTTATTGAACAATGTTTGAGTCTAATAAAAGCAAGACATCACAAAGATATTGACATCAACAAATTAGAACCAACCGACAAAGAAGTCCTTGATATGTTGACCAATGGAGATACTGGTGGGGTGTTCCAACTTGAAAGCAAGGGAATGACAGAATTAATTGGAAATTTACGAATTGACACTTTCAACGACATAGTAGTTGCAAATGCTCTTTATAGACCAGGCGTTCTGCAGTCGGACATTCATAAAGACTATTGCGAATACAAACACCACAGAAAAGAAGTGGAGTATCTTCATCCCACTATGAAGGAATTACTTGGCAAAACTTATGGAAATATGATTTTTCAGGAAGACATTATGTTGGTTTCAATCAAAATGGCTGGTTTTACTCCAGCAGAAGCCGATACTTTGAGAAAGGGTATAGGTAAAAAAGAGCCAGAAAAAATAATGAAGCTGAAAGACAAGTTTATTAAGGGATGTATTAATCACGGATGCGAAAAAGATGTTGCAGAAAAGATATTTGAACGGTGTATGTATTTTAGCGGATATGGATTTAATCAGGCACATTCCTGTGCCTATGCTATGCTGGCATATCAAACTGCTTGGCTTAAACGCCACTACACAATAGAATTTATGTGTTCTTTGTTGTCGTCCGTGATGTCGGAACAGCAAAGAGAAAAAAGAGAAGTGTATGAAGATTCATTGCCAAGATATGGTCTAGAATTGCTTCCCTACGACATTAATTTGAGCAAAGATGTTTATGCTATTGAACCTGGTGGGCTTAGACGCCCTTTCTCAATTCTCAAGGGTCTGGGTGATGTTGTTCTCAAAGAAATTGTCAGCAGGCAACCATATAAAAACCTAGAAGAATTGATAAGCACCAATAATGGTCGTTCATTAAACAAAAATGTATTTGAAGCATTGGTTAGTTCTGGTTGTATGAATTGTTGGGGGGATCAAAAGAATTTGTTGGCAAGTTTTGTTAAGACTAAAGAACTTGTTCTTGCCAAAAACAAAAAGGAAAAGAAAAACAAAGAATTTGATGGAAATTTGTTTTAAGTATAATACAACAAACAAAGGAGAAACGACAATGGAAGAAAATGAAGATGTAATGAGTAATGCTAGTCAAGTGAAAAGTGGGGCTTGCAACACCAGCATTTATAAGTCTGCCGTTATTACTGTTGATTTGGCTAAATATCAAAACATTAAATTATACAGTTCATATTCTACTTGTGCTGATGGTTTGACAAAAGAAGAAGATGCTGACTTGAGTAAAAAGATATGGGTCAGTAGAGGAGACGATTTGAAATATGGCTTGAAATGTTGTTTGAGAAAAATGGCAAAAATGGAGAAGCCAAAACTCAATTTAAATCCAGAGTCAAAAGACCAAGATAAAAAGCCGACATCAGCAATTATCAGGAAAAGTTGTGAAATTACCGTGGAAGTATTAAAAACCCAAAACCAATATCAAAGCTCAAAGTTTTCAAGTGGCAAAGAATGGTCTGTTGAGTATTCGTCAGAAGAAGAAAGAAAAAAAATAGAAGCAGAAAAATGGGACGAAATAGCTGAAGACATAGATGGTTGTATGGGATTGTTTTTTGAATCTCTCGGCAAGAAAACAGATGCACCAGAAAAGTTTTCGGAACTATGCAAGCAAAAATTGACAGCAAAAAAAGTGGAAAATAATGTAGAAAATAATTAAAATAGTGTATAATATAGGTTGGATATAAAACCAAACAAAGGAGAACAAATGAAAAAGAAAGTTCAAAAAAGTTCAACAGCATTGGAAATCGGTAGCGAAAAGCTAGAAGATATGTTTACGGTTGCCTTTAAGCAGGCAGTTAGTGACAGCAAAGGCAAGGTTTCTATGGACGAAATAGAATGCATTGCTGAAAAGGATCTTGCTGCAGGAACGGTCAGTATTAAGGTAACTGTTTATGGTTTGGCAGGAACTACTTCAAAACCTAGTTTTCACGACAAAAAGACTAACAAGCTTCTTGTAAAAGGATTCAATAAAATACAGGTTGGTAATTGCTCGTTTAAGTTTGACAATTCATTTGATTTGAACACTAATGATTATGTCTTGACTTATATAGCCGAATAATTGCCAGCCAAGTAGTAAGAAAATGTGGAAATATGGCAACACCTGCTGTAGAAAAAGTGGAGTCTGTAGATGATTTTCAAAGAATTGTTGATAAATCTACAGGTATTTTTCAGTCCTTACGCCCATTAGAAGACAATTATTCGCATATTTATGACGAATTGAGAACACTAAATATTGCTATATCGCCCAATCCTAGTTTGCAACAGATTAGTGTAGAAATTCAAAGAGTTCAATCAGCAAAAGACAGGGTTTCCCAAATACTTGTTGATGCTAATAGAAACTACATAGTTAGAAAAAGAGTTTGCGAATTGCTTAGGGAAGGTTGGATGACTTTTTCTAGCCAAAGTACTGCAGAAAAAAGAAAGGGCGAATCTTTTTTAAAAATGCATCAGTTTATTGAATCTGCATCAGAAGCAGAATCTCTCTATAAAGCAACAGCTCATGTGATGAAAAATCTAGACGATAAACAAGAAAGTCTAACTAGGCAAGTAACTGTAAATGGTCTTGCAATAAAACTAAACGATTTCTCTAGCGGTTCTTTTGACAGAAATAAACAAGTTGCTGGTGCTACTCTTAATGCTCAAAAAAGTATTAGTAGTGATTTAAAAGATAATGATTTGGATGATAAAAAAGACGATGGGGATGATTTGTACGATTGGGACAAAAAATAAAGGTAAAAACAATTATTTTGTTGTATAATATAAGTGACATTATAAACCAAAAGGTTCTTGATTGAGCCAATAATAAGGAGGTATAATATGTCAGAAGAAAACAAAAACAATACTGGTTGGGATTTGGACGGTGAAAAGAAGAATTCTACGAAACAAACAGCCCAATACACAAGAGCAGATTACGACATTTTTATTAGGCTAAAACCGCAAGAAAAACCATTCAAGATCAGGATTGCCAGCAACCCCAAAAACTTTCGTTCACATTGGGGGGCTTTCAAATCCATTTCCAAGGCACCTATAAGAAGCCCTGCTTATTCTATGGATGAAAAGAATCTGGATATTGCGTGGGCAGAAGGCGATTGGTTTCCCCAAAGAAGACATGCTTGTACTGTATTTGACAGAGATGATGGTGGCAAATTGAAAATATTAGAAGCTGGAGATAGTGTGTTTTCGCATTTCGGCAACTGGCTCAAGGCTACTGGGGTAAATCCGTCATCTGCAGAAGGTACTGATTGGTTTATCTGGGTTAAAAACAATGGTAGTACTACTGAATATTCGGCAACGCCAGATATTAAATCAACCCCGTTTACAGAAGATGAAAAAAAGACATTAGCTAGTCCTCCGTTTGATATAAATAAAGTCATCAAGATAAAGACTGCCGAAGAAATAAAAAAAATGTGGTTGCAACTTGATGATGACAAGAAATACAATCCCAAGAGCAAGTTTAGGGCTGGTGCAACTTTTAACAAATCTGAATTTGAAAAAAGATATGGTTCTATAGAAGATAAACCATTGCTAAATCCAATAATTAGCCAAGAAGAAAAAGATCGTCAGCTAAAAGAAGTTACAGCAAGGCAAGAACAAAAATCTATAGCAAAAGACGAGCCAGACCACACGCATACAGAAACAGATGACCAAGATAATCTGCCATTCTAACGACGAAATAAATTAGCAACAATAAAGGAAGCAAAAAATGAAAGAAAAAAAAGGCAACGACATTGATGTGGCATTGGAAAATCTTGAAAAAGGTTTGGGCAATAAAGATGGCAGACCTAAAATTCAATTGTTTTCGTCTTATATAGATAAAAACAACAGAATGGATATAGAAGTAATACCATTCGGAATTAAATCAGTTGACGATGCCACAAATATTGGTGGGGTTCCAAGGGGAAGGATGATAGAGTTGTTTGGACCAGAATCTGGAGGTAAAAGCTATCTAACTCTTAAGTTAATGTCATCAGCACAAAAAATGGGATTGAGAGCCGCCTTAATTGATATAGAACATAGTTTTGTTCCAAAATGGGCATCAGATAACGGAGTTGATGTAAACAATCTATTGTATGGTGCTGATTTTGACTACGGCGAACAAGCACTTGAATATGTTTCCAAACTTTGTGCTTCTGGTCTTGTTGCCATTGTCGTAATTGATTCTACGGCAGCATTAATTCCCAAAGCAGAAATAGATGGAGATATTATTGATTCAAATCCTGGTATTGCTGCCAGAATGATGTCAAAAGCTGTTAGACAGATTATGGACATTAGTTCCAAAACAAATACAACTGTTGTTTGGGTTAATCAAATTAGAGAGAAATTAAGTATTAACAAACCTGCATGGGGAGATTCAGAAACAACTCCTGGTGGCAGAGCCTTGAAATTTTATTCCCATATGAGATTGAGAGTCGTTAGGATTGGCAATATAAAAGAAAAAGGAGCAACAGAAGACGATGATAAGGTAGTAGCTATTAATAGTAAAGTTAAGGTTATAAAAAACAAGGTTGCAGCCCCATTTGGAGAAGGGGAATTTGAAATACAGTTCAATGAAGGGGCAAATAATCCTGTAGTTAATCTTGTTAAAAACGCCTACGAACTTAAGGCTGTTGGCAGGAAAAACATAGAAGAAAAAATGACATATGTTTTTGGCAAGGGCAAGGAACAGGAAGTTACTGGTTGTACTGATTTTCTTTCTTTGGCAGAATGGTTTACTAAAAACAATAAAGTATTAGAATTGATTGGGGTTATGAAAGAGAAGGCAGAAGAAAAGGGAATTACTTTAACAGAAGAAATATTAAAAATAGAAATTGACCTACACGCAATTCACGGAGATATGCCTGATAGTATTGTTCTTCCAAAAGAAGCTTCTGCAATTATTCCCGAAGATAAATAAATAATTATTATTCTTTTCTTGTATGATTTATTGTTTTGTTGTATTTTGTTAAATATGGATTCCAATTATTATGTCCAAGAATATTCTTCTCTTTTGTTTTCTAACGAACAAGATAGTATTTCTGCACTAAATTACCTAAAAATCAATAGAGGATTAAGCGAAGATATTATTAATTTTTTTCAAATTGGTTATTGTGGCGAAAGATCAGATATTCCTGGGTCAACAAAAGAAGAAAGAGATGTAAATAGAGTTCTTAATGGAAAAATTGTTGTCCCCATTAAATCGGATTGTGATGACTTCTTGGCATTTGCTGCTAGAAGCTCATTTCCAAATAAAAAAGGCTGGTGGAATCAAAAGTTTGAAAAAAACAATAATTTATTTATGCTGAATAAATCTAGAGAAGAAGTTATAAATAGTGGAAAAATTTATGTCTTTGAAGGATATTTTGACTCTATTACCTTGTATCAATATGGTGTTAAAAATGTTTGTTCCTTAATGGGGACGACACTAGGATATAGAAAAATTGGAATATTGGCAAGATATTGTGATAAAATATGTCTATGCTATGATATGGACAAGAAAAATGAGAATACCCAAGTGGAAGCTGGACAATTGGCTAGGGCAAAAGCAATTAATGAACTCTATCAATATGGTTGGAAGGATATTTCAGCCATATCCTTGCCCATTGGAACAGATCCTGATGAGTTTATTATAAAGAATGGCAAGGATGCCTTTCTTACACTAGAAAGAAATCTCACACAAGAAGATATTATAAGAGTTGCATCTAAATACAGGAAATATGCTGGTAAATAATGAAACAGATTGTTTTTGATAACGATAATTTTGTTGACCAAATTAAATTTATTGGTCAGGTTTTTAATGACAAGGAATACTTGTTTTCAATCAAATATAATCCGACTCTTTTAAATTCTAGAGAAATATTGAAATGTTCAAGATTGCTGGTTTATCAAAAGTTGTATGGCAAAACAGTTTCGTTAAAAGAAAAAACAAGAATCATAATGGATAATTTTATAAAAAATATATGGACAAATCTCTTGTCTCAAAATGAGAATTGCATCATAATGAATAGAGATGTTTATTTTAATGATATTTCAATCAATCTCTCTTGCCTTGTAGATGCTATAATAAGAATTGGCAAAGAACCATTTGTGTTTCTGTTTAGGTATTTGAGCAAAAAAGAATTTGAAAATATTGAAAACAAGGGAGTGGCTAAAAAGGATGTGGTTGATATGACATCTTGTTTGCTTCTTTCTCAACTCCACAATGGTATGTTAATATATCAACATAAAAACCCGTTAATTTATCATATCAAGGCATCTAAAGAAGTTTCCGATGTCGTGACCAACAAATGCAAGAAAATAAATGGGTTTTTAATTAACAAGGAGATGCCAGATAAATGTGTTGGTTATGAAAGCAAAAAGTGTAAAAATAAGTGTGTTTAAAATAATAGGAGAACATTAGTATGGTTTATAATTCACCCGTAGCATTGAATGAACTTGTTTTGGACAACGAAATGGAAAATAAAGCAGAAGAAAAAATAAATGTAAATTTACCCCAAGCAACCTTTAAGACAATTGATAGAGATGAAGAAGATGCCCTTGTAAACAAATATCAAAAAACAAAGAATATGAATGTCTTAAACGACCTATATGCAATCAGGAAGCAAACCCTGAAGATATGGGCAAAAAGATATGCTTATTTGCGTATGAGCGAAGAAGATTTGCTCTCTGATGTAACAATGATATGGCAGAAATGTGTTGACCAATATGAATATAAGCCAAAAAAGAGAACCATTAGAACAAAAAAAGGCAACTTTGTTTTTGGTCGTGACGGGAAAAGAAAAACCATATTTAAGAGAACGCCATTTAACACTTTTTTATACACTTCCTTAAGAAATTATATGTCAAATATTTCCAAAAGGCAACACAGTAAAAAGAGAGTTGATGATAAAGGTAGACCGCAAGAGTTGCACCTAATGAGTCTTGATTATGAATATAATACGAACAAGAGCGATTCCAAAAAGGTTTGTTTAAAGGATATGCTGGCTAGCCAAGAACCAGGAACAGAATCAAAATATGCTGCAGACACTTTAATAGAAGATATTTCCAAGGGAGATTGTGATGTTAGGGACGCATTGAGAAGATTTATTAGTGACGGACACATAAAGAAAATATCTAATGCTTGTCAAAATATTGTTGAGAAAATAAAAGTTGGCTACAAAGATGCCAGAATACTTAAGGGGCATAAAGGAACTGCCAAGAAAAGGCTTAAGGGGCTTATAGACGAATCAAATAAATATTCTAGAGGATACAGGTTGCTAAACTTCAGGTTTGACGATAAAAGTAGAGTTGTTACCTTTGAAGTCAAAAGAAAAGACACCAAAATTTTGAGAAAAACAGTTAGGGCACTAGAAAGATATAAACAGAAATTGGAAGCAAAACAATAATGTCACCAGATTCCACAATAGCGTGGTTTATAATAAGTATGTTTTTCGTGATAATAGCCAAGATTATAGCAACTATTAATCAAACATGGAAAGATATGAATGATTATGAAAAGGAGTATGAAAATGATTAAATTTCAAAGCATCGCCCACAATATGGCTTACAATATTGTAAAAGTTATATTTATTGGGTATATGTTTCCTTTCTATTGGGTAATGGAAAAATTCAATAAACATTTTTGGACAAATAAAAATGGTAAGTTTTCTTTTTTTCGTTGGTAGTAATTTGTCTCAATAATCCATATAAATACTGTTTGTTGTGTTGCCAAAACCAGCGGTAATGTTTCCCGACAACATAAAAACCTTGCCACCTAATATTTCTGCCTTTGCCCTGCTTTTGCCTGTTGAAAGTGCTGGTTTCTGAATCCAACTTGAACCATTCCAAGCATAAACATTGGTTTTGCCCTTGTCGCCAAAACCATCTTCGCCACCGCATACCCAAATCATTTCGTCATCTACAAAGGCTGTGTGACTGTTTATGGCAAGAGGATACGATGTGCCATTTGACCAGTTTGTTCCGTCATAAACATATACATTGTTTTTGGCTCCTGATCCATATTGATTTCCGCAAATATAATATATCTTATTTGAATAGGCAACTGCTGTTCCAGCATAACGAGAACCAAGTATTCCTGCTACTTCTGTCCAAGTGGTGCCATCAAACTTAAATACATTTGTCATACTATTGCCCATAAAATAAATATTTTCATTATAAACAACAGCAGAAGCCATACCATAGCCAATTGAGTTTGCTGGAGGTGCTGGTTCGTTATCATTCCAACTCGTACCATTCCAAGACACATTTGTTCTTTTATTGCTATAGCCGTTTATAATATAAAATTTATTGCTATATAAAACCGAAGCTGAACCATGTACTGTAACAGGACATTTGGGTGCAACTGTGTACGATGTTCCGTCAAAAAAATAGGCATTAGTTATTGCCGTATCCCATGTTAAATAACCTCCAACAATATATATTTTATTATCAATAACGCAGGAAGAATACTGTGCTACTGCTATTGGAAATGCTGGAGCATTTGACCATATTCCTGTTGCTGGAACTTTCGGTTGTTCTTGTTTAAAGGTTGCTATGAGATTTTTATCGCCACCGAATGCCCCGCACGGACCAGTCGGCCAACATAGGCATCCAAACCGCTCTTAGGGAACCCACCCAAGACGGCCGGTGCATCTATATCCCCGGTCATTTGCAACTTCAGCCCCGTAACCTTCGCCACCGCGCGGGCATCTTCGTCCATCACCTTCATGAATGCCCCCACTTGCATCAACAATAGACAATCAGATGCCGCCTTCTTCAAATCGTGGTACTGATAAGCCAGTTTTATTGAAAACACCATAATGTCCCCCGGAAAGAATCAAATAAAACAAATCATCAAAGAACCGAATCATCGTTATTGTCCGCCACGCACGGGCCACACGTAATACGTAGTAACCCTAGTATCGTAGCTCACGTTGCCGTGGTACAGGTTCACGAGCCACGCATAACCCGTACTGGCCGCGTACGTAGCGCTCGACCAGTAGGAATCATCAATCGCAACCGCCGCGAAAGGGTGCCCAGTAGGTAGTGCAGGGTTGTAATTACCGGCATCAATCAGGCTCCGTAATTCCTGCCAGTTCGGCAACCGCCAATCGGTTTGACCGCCGTAATCAAGACCATTGCAATGGGCCAAAGCATTAGACCAAGTTTCCTTCCCAAACTGATTTGCGTTTCGTGCCCAGATCAAACCAGTCAGGTTGTCCGTCACGCAATTAGTGTTAGCCTGCACCGTGAATCGTGTCGCTGGCCATGCTAATCCCATCCTTAAAGCGCCATCATCATCGGCGCCATACGTACTTAACTGACCCGTCTTCGGCACCGGCGAATAAGCGAGATTTTGATTAGCAATAACCAAGTTTAATTTGCCAAACAGAGATAAGGCCGTGATGGCATCATTCGTTGTTCCGATATTGGTAGTTACTCCGCCCAACTGCGTAGTTAAGGGACCAATGTCACTTGTCAGAACGATAGGAGCCGAAAACACCAATGAAGTCACCAGTGAAACCGCAAACAACATAATGATTCTGAGCATATTTTTCATTTTAACTGCCTCCTATTTACTGGAATAATATCCAGTAATCGTTTGTTCCGCATGTCCAATACACGCCATTTGTACCGTTAAGCACTCCGCCAAACATTGTGATTGAATTTGTGCCCATGCCATATCCGTAGATATTTGTCATCCCGCCGGATAGTGTTCCCCCATTTTTCTGAAAAGCGTTTGTGGCCGTAGATTTCTCTGCGGTCGTAAATAGGTTGGCGTTATTGGAATAAACCACAGTATTACTGGCGGCTTTCCATACGGGATCGGATTCTGCATAAACTGGCGTGCCAGTGGCCGCATCAGTGATTCCGTACCCCGCCACAGTGGTCGGGGTCCCCGTGATCGTCGTCCACCCTTGGTCATGCGCCAGGGGCGCACGGGCATCCGTCAAGGCCGGGTCGTTGGTGTAGACCACCGTATTGCTGGCACCAGTCCAAAGTGGTTCTCCTTCACCGGCAGTTACAAAATTACTTGGATTGCTTCGGGGATAATAGAGATTACTCGCACCAGCCCAGACAGGATCGCTCTCTGCATAAACTGGCGTGCCAGTGGCGCCATCGGTAATCCCATACCCTGCCACGGTTGTCGGGGTCCCCGTGATTGTCGTCCACCCCTGGTCATGCGCCAGGGGCGCACGGGCATCCGTTAGGGCCGGATCGTTGGTCGTCACACCGTCAGTGATTCCGTACCCCGCCACAGTGGTCGGGGTCCCCGTGATCGTCGTCCACCCTTGGTCATGCGCCAGGGGCGCACGGGCATCGGTTAGGGCCGGATCGTTGGTATAAACCACAGAGTTGCTTTTACCCGCCCACAC
>Ga0247841_10006057_pt1 | contig 19030 bp, 23 predicted proteins | sample LaCruzMarch2015__2_FD_192410 | JGI IMG/M metagenome (GOLD analysis project Ga0247841, IMG submission 192410) | Freshwater microbial communities from meromictic Lake La Cruz, Castile-La Mancha, Spain - LaCruzMarch2015_18m | ecosystem: Environmental > Aquatic > Freshwater > Lake | place: Spain... | reverse complement strand
TCTAAAACAAAAACTGTCAGTACATAAAGGATTAACAAGAAAAAGAAAGATTAATTTTATTAAATGGTACTTTTATTTAAAGTCCCGTTATCATCAAAAACACCACACATTTTGACTATTATGCCCATGTTCATTAACTGGAAGTTGGGGCTCTTCCAATGTTTTTCTAAATGATTTAAGCATTTGATGAGTTGGAAGAAGTACATGGCCGACGTTAAAAATTTTACCCTCATCATCCGTAGCTAACATTTTACGCATTTTTTCTATTTGAGCGAAACTAGGGGCAGGCAATTCTGAACGTGTTGACATTGAAGTATTTTAGCATATTATAAGATAAACTTCAATTAATTCTTTTAACCGGGGTGGTGGAATGGAGAGATTATAACCATCTTATGAGTCATGACTATAATATAACAATATAATGTAGTGATATATAAACTTTACAATATTTATGATTTGTTTTTTGATAAAATATTGTATGACAGTTAATACAATTATCAAAAATAAACCATATCTTGCTTGGTATGTTAAAGACCCGGAAAAACTTTCAGAAAAATCTGTCTTAGAACATGTTTTAAATTATGGTAATTGGGACGATGTCCAACAGTTTATTAGTATAAAAGGATTAGCAGAAACAAAAAGCCTTTTTAAGCAATCACTAATAAGTGAAAGAACTAATTATTCACCAGAAATTAAGTCATATTTTTCTCGTTATTTTAATAGGACATTATGAATAAACAAGTACTCAACTTAGATCAGGTGCAATTACTTCCGATAATTCAAAAATTTTCATCAGATTTTTATCTTGTTGGCGGAACCGCAATTGCTCTTTATTTTGGACACAGAAGATCGATTGATTTTGATTTATTTACAGATAAGACATTTGATCCAATGGTAATACGTAATAGATTATTACAAAGCAAAGTTATTAACCACACATTTTCACAGGGAACAGGCGAACTGACTGTGCTTGTTGAAAAAGTAAAATTTACTTTCTTCAATTATCCATTTATCATTGATCGTCCTATTAATTTTGATAACTATATTAGATTACCAGACCTTTTAACACTTGGTGCAATGAAAGCGTTTGCTCTCGGAAGACGAGCGAAATGGAAGGATTATGTTGATTTATTTTTTATTTTTCAAAGATATTCGTTCCAAGAATTAATAGATAGAACAAGTCTTATATTTAAAACTGAATTTAATGAAAAATTATTCCGAACTCAACTTGGATATTTTGAAGATATTGATTATTCTGAAGAAATTGAATATATGGAGGGATTTAGCAAAAAAGATGAAGATATAAAAAATTTTCTTGAAATAATCAGTCTTTCATAAAATGTCCAATCTCCCAAAGCTGTAGAATGGAAATAGATAAATTTTTACGAATTTATAGATTTATTCGAAAGTAACAAATATGTTTTTATTAAAAAAAGACTCTTGGGAAATAAAAGAGACAAAGGAAAAGGGATTGGGTGTTTTTGTAAAAAAGGATATAAAAGCTGGAACTGTGATTGGTGACTATCTTGGAAAAGTAATAAGAATTGCTGATTTCGATCTTGACAATGATAAGAAGGGCTTATTCTCAATGTACTTTACAGATGAAGCTTTAATTTATCCGGATTTGACCAAGCCTGGTATTCATCTTCTGAACCATTCCTGCAAACCAAACTGCTGGATATATGTTTATAAAGGTCACACGCTATTTTTTGCATTAAGAGACATTAAGCAAGGAGAAGAACTTACGATTTCTTATTTACTTAGTCCGAATGATGGAACATGTAAAAATTGTACACATCACTGTAAATGCAAAAGTGTGAATTGTTCCGGTACAATGCATTTGTCTAAAGATAAATATGAGAAATGGCAAGAATTTCAAGATAAAGAGAGAAAAAAAACTAAAACTGCGAAAGTTAACTTTGGTAAAAACCTTCAAAAACTATCGTTTTATCCAAAAACAATTCCAAATAATCCAATTTACGAGTTACTGGTCTGAGGGTTATCTTTGTTTAAGGGAAGTGCTTCAACATAACCCTGTTTACCATCACTAACAACACGTAGTCGTGTAGTGCAAATATCACGAGTAGCGCTCCTTACAATAGCTGCTAGTTGAAAAGGCGGTACGATGATCGTAACTGGTGGTTTAAACAACGGAGATGCTGTCATGTGAGAATTATCGATTTTACTAAAATTTGTTACGCACAATACTTGTGCCCTAACTCTTCTAACTAAATATTCCATTAGTGCAGGTTTATGATAAAAAATTGTAGCTGACCCGTTGATATTATTATCTCTTATCGTCTCTTTTATATTAGAAACGCTACTGGTATAAATATACGAAAACCCGTAAAAAGCAACTAGATCTATCCCCTCAGGAGGAGTTGCTCCAAGAACATTTTCTGTCCACACTCTATTATCGTTCCCACCACGTTTGCCTGTTAAATTATGAGTTGCAGGGGTAGAATTTCGTCCTCGGTGATATTGGAGAAAATATGCATCACCATCAAATCCGACTTGAAATTCCATAATCGCGCGATGCTCTGGATCAATTGCTTCATTAACTGCTTTATAAATTTCTGCGACTGCTCCAAATGATTTTGGATTAATATTCAGATCGCCACCTGAAATTTGTACTGTGAAGTTGTCTCCATCCTCGTTTTTATAATAACGATAGCTTTTTTCATAAGGAGGCTTAATTAACAAATGATATCGATCTGATATTGTTGGATCTCCTGCCATAATGATGTTGTAACCGGGAATATACGACCAGGCAGAATAAGAATGCGCTGCAAGATATTTTCCAGGATCATTTCCAGTTAATTCACAATATTGTAAAACATCTGGGCTAATTATATCCGTTAAGCTCGCATCGCCTACAAACATGGCTCTAAGTTTGTGGCCCATATCTACATCGTTACTTTCCTTAAAGCTGCCTTGTTTAGTTCGTGTTAACATGTCTGCTGTCACCATATGAGATTTAAACAAACCAGAAGGACCCGCTAGTTCATCGGGATGTTCGCTTCGGGCTAAAATACGTTCGCCAGCAGTCACCCTTCCCTCAACTTCAATCCAAGGAGGCCTCGGAGCAACGGGTACTCCAAGTTTCTCAACCAAATCCGCAATCTCTTTTTTTGGCTGCAAAAAACTCCCCTGCTGTTGTTCCGGAGTTAGTCCTTTGATTACTTCGCCATTAAACATCCTATAATTATACTATTTATTAGATTATATTACCAAGCTAATCTTTGGTTAAAGAAGGTCTTACTTTAACTGTTTCACTAGATTTGCAAAGACAGATGGGTGTTCCACTGCCATTTGGGAGAGGATTTTTCGATCAATTTCTACTTTATTAGTTTTTAGTGCGTTGATAAATTTGTTGTATTTATATCCTAATGGTTTAAGAGCGGCGTTCAGACGGATAATCCACAGTGTTCGAAAATCACGTTTGCGGTTTTTGCGTCCGGCAAAAGCATATTCTCCGGCATGAAGAATTGCTTCTTTGGCTTTCTTTATCTGTTTATGACGAGTTTGCCAAAAACCTTTGGCCATTTTCAAAACTTTCTTATGCTTTCGTCTTGTTGTCATTCCGCCTTTAACTCTTACCATAGTTTAAATAAAATATTTTAACAATTTAGCACTTTAACAATTTAACAGTTTAATTTATGCTTTTCCAAGCATCTTTATAATTTTAATGCGATTTTTTCCCTTAACTAACTTCATTCTTTTTAAAGCACGAATATGCGATTTGTTTTTTGTGTTACGTAAATGTCTTAATTTTTGGCTACGATGTAAAACTTTTCCGTTTTTGGTTAGTTTAAAACGTTTTGCTGCTGATTTTCTTGTTTTTATTTTATTTTTCATAATAATAATGATTTATTTATTTTATTATTTAATTATTTTTTCATTTGGTTTAATGGGTAGGTCACGCCCTGCCCCTACAATTACATCTGACTTCACTGTTCCTTTCTTTTTTGCAACAACGGCTCGAATCACTCTGCCCTCAACTCTTGGTTCCTTAACGATATTTATTTCCCCAAGCTCTCCAAGAACTCGTGTTACAAGCGCCAATGCCATGGGTTTTTTCCCCATTTCCCGTCCTCGTAACATCAAATTAACTCTTAATTGGTTTCCCTCATGTAAAAACTCTTTTCCTTTATTAATTAATCTGTCCAAATCTGCTTTTCCAATGAAAAGAGAAATTTGAATATCTTTTGTGACACTTTTTTTAATTCCTTTTCGAGCTGCCTTTTCTTTTTTTGCTTCTTGATATAAAAATTTGCTGAAATCAATCAGCTTAGCAACCGGTGGTTTTGCCGTTGCTGCAATCAGTACTAAATCCAGCTGCTTATCGTATCCAATCTGTAATGCTTCTTGTCTCGACATCACACCAATTTGTTTATTCTGGTCATCAAGGACACGAAGTTCATTGGCTTCTATCCGCTGGTTAAGCTGATAAAATTTTCGATGAACAGGCGGTCTTCTATATACGTTTCTCAATTTGCTGGTTTAGATCTGTAATAAACTCATAAAGGTTTTTTTCTCCAATATTTTTTCCATCCCGACTCCGCACCGAAATTTTTAATTTTTTTGTATCTGAACCTTGATCATTAATCATTGAAACTTTCGTTTCCTTCTCACCTATTATAATCATATAAGGAATTTTTTGCAAGGTCGAGTTACGTATCTTCTTCCCAATGGTTTGGTTTTCTAAATCAGAAACAGCACGAATATTGTTTGATTTTAAAATTTCTGTAATTAATTTTGCGTATTCGTGTTGTTGGTCTGATATTGGTAAGACTGCAACCTGTACCGGAGCAAGCCAAAGTGGAAATGCGCCTGCATAGTGTTCAATTAACACACCAATAAATCTTTCAATTGATCCTAATAATGCGCGGTGAATCATGTATGGAGTATGTTCTTTTCCATCAGCTCCAATATAGTTCATGCTGAATCTTTTGGGTAAATTAAAATCAAACTGCAAAGTTGATAGTTGCCACATCCTGCCAAGCGCATCTGCAACTTTTATATCAATTTTTGGACCATAGAAAACCGCTCCTCCAATATCTTCAACATACTTATTTTTATATCCAAATTCTTCAAGTACTTTTTTTAACTCATTTTCAGCTGTATCCCAATCTTTATCACTGCCGATAAACTTACTTTTATTTTTTGGATCACGTATACTCAAATTAGCCTCAAAGTTATTAAAACCAAAAGCATTGAGAATATACAATGTTAGTTTAAATGCTTTAAGTAACTCGTTATGAAGTTGTTCGGGTGTACATATAATATGCGCATCATCTTGCGTAAACCCGCGTACGCGAGTAAGTCCATGTAATACGCCTGATTTTTCGTATCGGTAAACGGTTCCCATTTCCGTCCATCTTATGGGTAAATCTTTATAACTATGTGGTTTGGATTTATACATAGATACGTGGAATGGACAGTTCATAGGTTTTAATCTGTATGTTTGTTCTTCAATACCGAATTCTCCATATAAACTTTCTTTATAAAAATCTGTATGACCAGAATGACTCCAAAGTGCATTTGAACCAATATGTGGTGTGATTACGGGTTCATAACCTTGTTTTAGATAAGTTTCAAGAGCAAAGTCCATTACTATTTTACGTAACCATGCTCCCTTAGGAAGCCATAATACCAGACCAGGTCCAACTTCCTGATTAAACATAAAAAGTTCTAATTCTTGACCCAAAACGCGATGATCACGTTTTTTTGCTTCTTGCAACATCAATAAATATTTATCTAATTCTTCCTTTGAAGGCCAGACCGTTCCATAAATCCTTGTGAGCATGGTGTTTTTTTCATCACCACGCCAATATGCACCGGCAACAGAAAGCAGTTTAAAGTATTTTAGTTCAGCTTTTGGATTATCCACGTGACCACCTTCGCAAAGGTCAGAATACTCCCCTGCTTTGTAAAAGCTTATTTTTTGTCCTTCTTTATCAAATTGTTCAATTAATTCGTGTTTATATTCATTTCCTGGATATTCTTTTTTTGCTTCGACTGCATTTTTTTCATATTTTACGAACTTATCCCACTTTTTTGATATTTCATGCATTTTTTGTTCAATCCGTGGAAAATCACTTTCGGATATTTTAATAGCTTGCCCTGAGCTTGTCGAAGGGTCACCAAAATCAAAGTCAAAATAAAAACCGTTTTCAATTGCCGGACCAATTGTCCGTTTGGCACTTGGCCAAATTTCCATCACTGCCGCCGCAAGTAAATGCGCACACGAATGCCTAAGATTGTCTAAATTTTTGTTTTCCATAATATTTCATTAATAATAACAAACTTATAATTAATTTTCATTGAATACGTATTCCGCTTGAATCAGCTAATATCCAGTATGGTTTTTGTTGATTAATCCATGTTCCAAAATCTTGATATATTCGTAAATCAATTTTTCTTCCCGTTAACTCTCCAGTTTGCTTTAACCACAAATATAATTGATAATAAGCACCTCCTTTCTTTTTTTTTAGAAAATCTTTAATATTTCCATTTGGATACGTTAAAGAATGAGACAATTTTCCTTGAACGCTAATTGGAGTAGAAGGTAATATACATATTTCGCGACTTGGTAACTCACGAAAAAGTAAATAATCTGTTAAGGCAAAATCTAAATCACTTAATCTACCGTCATCAGAAGTTTTTCCGTAGAACGGACTAGTGGGATTTTGACATCGACCATTAACAAAACTACCATGCATAATCAAATATCCGCTCGGGTCTACAATTACCCTTCTCAGTTGGCTTATTGATTCAACCGCCCCATTAAGAGAGCCAAAAGCTTTAATAAGCATGGATTGATCAACTTTACGCTGTAACGGTTCAATTGAAATTATTTCGACCATAAAAAAATCCCTCCTTTTGGGAGGGTTAACATACAAAAACTACCCTCCCTAAAAGAAGGCGGTAGTTGTGACAATTTGATAATTACTTTTTAGAAACATAAAAGAATCATAACTCAAAGTTGTTCTAATGTCAAAACATATCAAACGAGACAGTCTTGTAATGACTATTTTTTCTAATTGGGCGTTAAGTATTAGTAGCAGAATATGCCCTTTCTTCAAGTTTTTCAATTCGTCTTTCGTGATTATTAATCACATCAATTTGATAATTGCTTTTCTCGTCCATTGAAACTTTAAATGCGTCTATTCTTTCAATTACCACACTAATTAATTCTGTCATTTCTTTCGTAACCATATCAGTGTATTTTTGAAATTCATTTTTCATGTCAACCTTAGTGGGATAGTTTTTAAGGTCATCTTTAGTTGCGTACATTTTTAAATCATCTTTTGTTGCAAACCTTTTCAGATCTTCTTTAGTTGCAAATCTTTTCAGATCTTCTTTAGTTGCAAATCTTTTCAGATCATCTTTTGTTGCGAATCTTTTTAGGTCATCTTTTGTTGCAAACTTTTTCAGATCATTTTTTGTTGAGAATCCTTTTGCTTCATCTTTAGTGAGAAAAACCGTTTTTAGTTTTTTAATATCATTATCAGTTATCATAATCATAATTTAATTTATAAATTTATAATTGTCAACATAATCTTTTCACTACAATATATCAATATAATGTAGTGAGTCTAGCCCTAAATTCCCTGAGTTTGTTTTCTTTCAAATACGTTTTTTCTTCGCCAAGCATTAGACCAGTTGACGCCGATTGTTCCGGGTGCAAACAAATCGTTAAAAATCCCCTCAACAAAATTTAGTACTTTTTCTTGTCGAAGAATGGATGAAAAAGTTTGGGTAACTTCCTCACTTTTTTCAAGAAGCAAAGAAAATTTCGCAACAGTTGAGGGTGAAACTTTAATCACGTCACAGATTGTTAAATAGTCAATCTTTTTAAGTAGAAGATAGATTATTGCAATTCGTTTTGCTAGCATAATTCGTTCGCTTGATGAGAGTAGATCCCGCATTATTCCTGAAAATTTATTCGAATCATTAGTTTTTCCAACTACTTCAAAAAGAAGAATAGAAAGCTTATTTAATACTTTATCGTCAAGTTTTAAACGTGAAAGACGCACCATAAAAAAACGATATATAATCAAAGAGTAGCTTACAAGGGACTATAAACAACAATATCCATACTTTAGGCAATATTGAAGACATTATTATCTTGATATACCATAAATATGGTAGCCGTTATCTTTGTTACTACAATATATCAATATAATGTAGTGTGTTGATTTATAGCATTCAAAATATATAGTTACAAATATAAACTTGTAAAAAAAGATAAATTTGATATAAAATAATCGTGTTAAGAAAATGAATGCAAATTAAAGCATGCCCAAAGAATCAAATTCACGAAATCAAATCTTAATGGAGCTCGGAATTATGGGGTTAACTTCATTACCTCCAGAAAGTCCGCATGATATAAACGATCTTGCCGATCAAATAGCAAGGGGGCAAGTGGGTGTGCTAAAAGAAAATGAAGAAGTTATAAGATTAGGACGTTCAATCGGTATTAACGTATATTATGAAACCTCTAATGGGCATTTATTTATAAGCCAAGAAGAGAGATACGTGATTGTTGATGGACGAACTTTTGAGGAGTATTTAGCTGGTGATACTACTGTGTTAAGACCCTCTTCTCCGCGTCAGCAAGGATTTAGCGTAAACGAACGGTTAAATGTTGACGATACAAAAGAAGATTTATTAAGTGGAGCAGTGAGAGCTTTACGAGAAGAATTATTTGATTTTGCGTTAAATCGGCCAGAAAATCTAGGAAAATATCAAGATTTAGATTCAAATCTCGCTGCTAATCTTACGGCAACAGGTGAATCATTTTTGCTTTTACGAGAAAAAGACGACCCTTCTAGTGGTTATTTGGGAATTAAATCAAAAATAACAGTTTATCCATTTCAAATTAAATTTAATCCTTTGATGCTGACTCCTATACAAGTAGATACTCAAGGAAAACCAAAGAGTCTGATTGAGCACGCGGGAAAGTACGTGAATATTCATACATGGCATCCTGTTGTATAAACAAACAGATAGGATATTTTTAGTAAGCGCCCGTTAATATTTAATGTAGCAATGAGTTATCTTATTTGTGACAGCCCGTCATTACTTCAAATATCCGCAAGAAATCAAGAAAACAAGACAGTCTTCTAAGAGCTGTCTTTGTTTATTTGTTTGATGATTCGGCGCATTGAGAGTTGTTCACTTGTTGGATTTGCAAAAGTTAGTAGATGATTTTCGATGCCCCACAAACTCAAAAGCGTTGGTTTGGTTGTATCACATACCTTTAGACTTCGAGTTAGGGCAAAGATAAATTCAGCCAGAGATTGACCAGGAGTTTTGTGCTTTCCCCAAGGTTCCCATTGAATTTCTGTTCCTTGTGATGAAAATTTATGTTTTCTTGCTTTTTGGCGATGTTGATCCATTATTTCAGGTCCTTCTGTAAGTTGCAGCGCAGCATTCATATCGAGTGGTCTATCAGCTCCTGGAGGATGAAAACTGGTTGGCGTTCTTCCATACCAATCAAATCCTGCAATTAGTTTTCCAACCAATTCAGGATATCTCGCATAAATATTAACTATAAAATCATCAACTTTAATTAGTGTTGGTCGGCCCATAAAAGAGTCCGGGGTTCCGGGTGAATTAATTAACAATTTTGCTTCAGGAAAAGACTGATGAAGAGCGAGGATATTTGCTTCTAAAAATTCGACTGATGCTTTTATTGCATAATCGCCCGCACAGGTGAAAGCTTCATTCATTCCTTGGAGAGTATCCCCTTTTGCAAAACGTGATTTAAGATCATATTTATCCTGAATTGCTTTATATAAGGCTTTATTATAAAGAAGAATGCGTTGTGCAAGAGGATCGGACAATTGAACTTCAGTTTTTTGAGGTGGAAGTTTAATTCCCTCGATCAAATTTTTACTAAAATGATGCTCAGGATAACGTGAGACTTTGAATCCGTCAATATTCCAACAAATTTGAAAACCTTGCCGGATGAATTCTTGCACATAAGCGTCATAATAATCAAAATTAATAGAACCATCAGGACTTAAAATTCTATCGCTTCGAAAACTTAAACGCACATCTTGTATTCCAAGTTTATCTTTCATAAATCCAACTGCATCTTGAGGTGTTATTGAAAATTCTAAGTATTCCATTTGTTCCAAAGAAAATGAACATCCAATACGGACATTTTTTAGTTGTTCTTTATTTTCACTTAAAAAAGATTCCGGTGTGTGCTTCTGAGCTTGGTCCCAATCTTCATTCAAAAGTCGGATTGGTTCCAGTAAGTGAGTACGAGCTTCTTTTCCCATAAATAACAGTGCTGCAGAAACACCTAGGGCTTTTAAAAAATTCCTCCGACTAGTGTGTGAAGCTTTACTAGATTTTTCCATAAATTATTTACATGTTGTAATTATAATCAATATTGTCAAGTAGATATGTTAAACCTTGATGAAGCTTTGATTACTCAGCAAAAGTTCGTTCTTGATTATAAATCAAACTAAACCAATAACCAAACTGCAGACCGGTTGCTTGTGCGTTTATTAAGCTATACCACTCTTGAAAAGAAGCAAGATCTTTAAGAGCAAATAAATCGTCTAATTCTGTTGGCATATTCTCCTCTACCCTAAGTATATGTTTTGGTAACGCAACATTAACAATATCATCAGGATTGCTTCTTTTAACTAATTTTAAAGTGAATACTCCATTTTCTTCAGTCAGGGGTATTCGATATGTTTTGTTTTTTAAACCTATTTGGTATTTATCGGGACTTAATGTTTCAACAAAAAACCAGGTTTGATTTCCTTGCCTCTCGGATCCTCGTGAGTCAACAACCCAATCAGTAAGAATACCTTCGGGTCCAAATTTCAGCTTGTCTTTAGCTGAAGTTACTTCAAAACAAAAAGGTTGTTGGTCGGGATAGTATGAAAGACTTGGTTCCCAATCACATGATGACACACTTAAGGCTGGTGATCGGGCAACAGCTAATCTTCGATAATTTGGAACTCCAGGATATATCTCAGTAGAATTTGATATAAGAATTTGTCCATCTGATATTCTGACTTCTGATCCGTCTATTCCATAATCTGCAGTTCCCATGACAAGTTCCCCTTTATTAAAAAAATTAAGGATCGGTTGTGGGCCAAATTTTCCTCGTTTTAATCCAAGAAATTTTTCAGCTGCTGATGTGTCTACCAAAACATTCCAACCCATTTTAAAATTTGATCTGCAGCATTTGGTAAGTCAGGATGTGACATATTATGTTCGAATTATATCGAAGGTATATACTTTTGTCAAAGAAATTGCATGGTCAACCTGGCAGGTTCTCGCCAAAAATTGTATAACCTGACAGGTTCTTATCAAATAACAGATCTTCAAACCTGTCAGGTTATCTACGTTTCAAACCCGCCAGGTTGTTATTAGGTGTGTTATAATAATTATCGTTTATTAAAATATCAGGACGATTAGCTCAGTTGGCTAGAGCGTCACATTGACATTGTGAAGGCCACAGGTTCAAGTCCTGTATCGTCCACTGGACGCACAGGTTTCCCGCTTCGCCTCGCCTTTGGCGGGCTTCGCGGGATTAACTGACAGTAAGACTCGCTAACGCTTGTCAACTGTCAGTTGAACAAGTCCTGTATCGTCCACCAGGCAGTATACATCGCCTGGTTGGCAGGCACAAAAATTGGGGCTATAGCTCAATTGGTTAGAGCGCTTCCCTGTCACGGAAGAGGTTGGGGGTTCGAGTCCCCTTGGCCTCGCATATACAGTAAGGGGACGAGAAGTTTATCCCGAGCACTTCGACAAGCTCAGTGTAAACTTTGCGAGGGAAGTCCCCTTGGCCTCGCTATTGATTCTTTTAATCATCTAAAACTGTTCTCTCTTCAAGTTTAGTTAACAACAGTAGGTTATTTACTTATAAGAAGCTGAGATAAAAGTATACTGTATTTTCAAAAAGTTGGATAAAACCAAAAAATACACTCTTTCTAATACTTACAAAGTTGGTAGTTTGGCCGTTAAGGTAATACTTTACCCCTATAAGAAAAGTCTAGTGCTTTACTATAGTTTTCATAATCAAGAGCATGATATGCTCTAAACTCTCTAATAAAATCATCAGAAGGACATAATACATTACTCGTTTGTTTAGGAGAACGGTTAAACATCGGAATACTGATATTTCCTTCAAATCCAGTATACATTCTGAGTTGTTGATAATAACGTTCAAGATTAGATGAAACTCCTATAACTGTAAAATTATTCAAAGGAATCTCTAACAAACTTTGTGTTTGATAATTTCTCAAGCTTTCCAACATCGCAAATTCTTCAAAACTCATTTCAGGACGATACGTAATATTTATTCTCCAATTTGTTCTTCCCTTAACTCTTTTCCAATTAAAATAATGAGACTTCATTCGATCGAGTGGTTCCCTCATAATTACAGTCATAAAGGCATTAGGAATTATATCTCTGAACTGACCTGCAGTAAAATGCCCATGAATTACCTTATAATCACTAAAATTCTCAAGAGGTTGTTCCTGATGACCAATGCTCATAAGTTTTCGATATAAGATAATATAAATAGGAAACCATGGAGAATCCGAATAGCGATATTTAATTTGATCAAATAACCCGTATTTATCTAACATTTTTGTATCAGAGCTCCGATGAAACATTCCTGTACTAGGATTAAAATGCAAAACTTTTTCAGCCCCGTACATTTGGTTATATACATCTAAAAGACTAGTTCCGGCTGTTTTTTCAATATGGACACTATTATGTATTCTTTCGAACATATAAGTTTAAATATATACAGGACGATATTATACTCTATCAAATAGATAATGTTCATATTTTTGGATTCGATCATATAAATATATTAAGGTTTGAATCCCTAAACGGAGTATGGCTGAAGTTGTTCATGACTATTAATATATTCAGCTACTTTCTCAACAAACTTCTCACCATCCCTCCAAATCGAGGCTGAAGGGGGTTATAAATTTGATACGTCGTCGGCTTCGGACATTAGAATCTTCATAATGGCGGTGTATATTGCATATGTATTTCGACTTGACAGACTTATAATAGTCTGCTATAATGCAATCAGATCCTAAGGTTTTTAAACGTTTGTTCTAAAAGCTTTAGGATTTTTTTTTGGGTCAGTTTCTTTCTGAAAAACAGAAAGAAATAATGACCCATATCCGCCAAATAACGCTCTTCAAGACGTTTAGCGGATAGCGATGATTTTAGTCTTGAAGTAAGTTATGGCGGATTTCTAAGAAACTTTATGAAAACCAAAATTTTTCTAATAATTCTTTCTTTAATTTTATTATCCTATATAATTAGGATTCCTGTTTCCGCGCAAAAAAGCGCCGGTGATTCAGCTAATATAGAAATCGCAATATCTTCTTTGACAAAAAAAGAAGATGAGGTTAACTATTCCCTCAAGAAAAAGTCAATTTACGACTTGCTTGAAAAATATAACTCTCCTTTAAAAGATAGTGTCGATGATTTTATTCAGGTGTGTCAAAAATATAACCTTGATTGTTACTTACTTCCTGCGATTTCATGTCTTGAATCTACATGTGGAAAGTTTATTCTTCCAAACTCATATAATCCATTTGGTTGGGGAGGCGGAAGAATTATGTGTGATAATTGGGCTGATTGTATCAATCGTGTAGGAAAAGGATTGCGTGAAAATTATATTGATAAAGGTTCTCAAACTTTGTCTGATATTGGAAGAATATATTCAGAGAGTGAAACTTGGACTCCACGAGTCCAATATTTCATTAATCAAATGGAATCTTTAGAAGAAAAAAATCAATTGTATTTCTCCAATAATCAGGTAGAATTGTAAGCATGTTCACACACAAAATAACCAAACTTCCAAAAAATACAGTTAATCTTGATATCAAGATTCCTAAAGAAGAAATTTCAAAAGCATCGGAAAAAGCTCTTATTCACCTTCAAGGCGAACTGGCAGTTGAGGGTTTTAGAAAAGGAAAAGTTCCAAAAGATCTTGCTAAAAAACATCTTCAAAAAGAAGCTATTTACGAACAAATGCTGAAAACGCTATTACCAGACATATATAACGAATTACTGAAGAAAGAAGGCCTTAAACCTATTGCTAATCCAAAAATTAGCCTAGTTAAGGCAAAAGAAAATGAAGATTGGGAAGTAAAGATTGAGTTAGCAGAAAAACCAGAAATAAAGCTTCCCGATTATCGTAAAATCGTAGCTGATGTGAAAGCCGGTGAGAAAAAGAATGAAATTTGGACTCCGGGTAAAGATAAGGTTAAGGTCGAAGAAAAAGCCGAAGTTAAAAGTCAACGGTTACTTAATCTAATATTAATGGGATTATTCGATGCTACACAGTTCGAAATTTCAGATTTAGTGGTTGACGAAGAAATTGAGCGCAGGTTAGTTAAATTAGTTGATGATGTACAAAAACTCGGATTAACAATGGAAGCCTATCTGAAATCTAAAAACTTAACTCAAGATAAGCTCAAAGAGCAATATCGCAAAGAAGTTAATGATATCTATAAAGCAGATTTTGTTTTAAACGAAGTGGCTGATTTGGAGAAAATACAAGTCGAAGAAAAAGACTTGCAAGCGCTATTTTCCAATATAAAAGATGAAAAAGAACGTCAGGCTGTACAAAGTAATGCATATTTCTATGCCGGGCTGATGCGGAAGCAGAAAACACTTGATTTTTTGATTGGCCTGTAGTATAATTTGGCCATGCAAATCAAACCTGTGACAAAAACGAATACACGTTCCACAAACACAAACTCCATTGAATCTCTCAAAGATTTAGGTAAATCTGTGGCTGGAAATGCAGTTGACTCGATTAAGAATCTTGGAACAGGAATGTTTGATCAAATCATGGGTAATTTTGATGATAATCAAGATAAGAATAATTATAACGAATCTCTCTTTAATAGACCAAAAGAAAAAGAAGCTAATCCCCTTCCTCAACGCAAGGAATTTACAATATTCAACTATCAAGAATATTACGAAAGTCAGATTGTGCGTAATCAAATAAAAGAACTTAGTGAACTGATTCGAAAGGAAATTGCAATGTTGAGAAAATCCAATGATTCGCTTTTAAACGAAGTTTCTGATATTGAAAAGCTCGCGATTGAACAGTTTCCTGACAAACCGGGAATTTATCATGTACGTTTTATGGAAATTGTTCTATCTATCCTTCGTTCTTTACGGGCAAAGGTTGGAGAATCACGCAGTTGGATGCAAGCTTTGATGTCAAAAAAGAAAAAACGCGGATCTTTATTTGTCGTTCAATCCAAGAAAAAAGGAACACAATATTCACAATCTCAAGAACTTTCAACTGCAAGAGCAGTGCAATAAGCAAGTTCAAAGTTAAAAATTAAAAGTTTAAAGTTGTAGTTAAAAATTCAAAGTTATTAAAACTTGAAACTCTAAACTGTAACTTTTAACTTTGCACTTTGAATTTTGAACTACTTTTATTCCAGCATTCTCAAGAAGTGGTTGACACCGTTTGCCCAGGAACCAGTGGAAGGCGGCGTATATTTTTCCATAATTGCTGAAGCAGTTAACAAACCCTTGTCAATATATTCTTTCTTAATTCCACGGGACACTGTATCAATTGCCTCTTCATAAGAATCAAAGCGCGTTACTAAAGTTCCATAAATCCCCCATCCCCAACAGTTATATGAGTTTTCCGGGATAAATTTACATAAATTTGACTCCTGCATAGCAATGGCCGGTAGCAAACGATAGTCAAATTGGTTTTGATCACTGACTTTAATGATGTATTCGGCCTGGTCGTATAACGGTGAATTATACTTCCGGAAAAATGCTCTTAGATTGGCAGACCTTGCGTCATTGGTTTCAATTTCAGTACTTATTTCATCAGTATTTATGATATTGGACGATTGACTAAATTGGTTATATAGTTGAGTAGAGTTTACAATTTCATCAAGGATATGCTGTTGTCGGACAAGTTTTTGTTTCTTTGTCAACAACTTTTTTCCGATAACAAAATTAACGGATAATAGAAGGAAAAAAATTATTGAATATATAAAGATTTTTTTTATTAGTTTTAGCATATTTATATTATAACCTGGCAGGTTTGACATCAATTTACATGATAAGAACCTGCCAGGTTATTCTTCTTTTGGCAAGAACCTGCCAGGTTAACGTCAAGTGATTTGATAATAATAAGTCGGAAAAGGTTTATGATTACGTTTTTTTACAAGGTATTTTTTCCAAAATTTGATTTCAAAACCATGTGAGATCACTATAGTTCTTGGCTTTATTTCACGATTGAATTTACTCTCCAATTTGTCAATCAACTCCGGCATTAAAAAAAGGTAGATTACATCCGCCTTTGACAAATCAAAATCAAATATGTTCTTTGAAATAAATTTAATATTTGATAATTTTTGACGTTTGGCAAGAAAATTTGCCCATATGTTTAAAACCGGATTAACATCTATTCCAATTCCAGTAACTTTGTAATTCTTAACCGCAGTGCGAAGAACACGGCCATCACCACTACCTAGCTCAATCATCAACTGCTTTGGTTTTAAACCTGCAAGTTTTAGTAATTCTTCAGTTTCTTTTTGGTTACTTGGAACATAGGGCGCTCCTTTAAGCTGTGAATAAAGCATAGATACTGCATAGATAGCAATTGAGGCGGAAAACACAAGTTCGAAAAGAAGCAATATTATTTGTAAAATTACTCTAAATAAGATCATTATCTTATGATAGCAGAGAATTTTAAAGGATGAGGAGGATTTGATTAGTCAGAGACTCAATTATGAATATGGTATCATTTTCATATGTTAGATAAAAGAGGTCAGCTTTCATATCAAAAGGAATTAAATGCAATAAGACAAGCTAAAGAAGCGGCTGATTTTAAAAATGATGCCCATAACAAAGGATGGGGAATTTATGGTTCTGATAATGTATATTATGCCTATACTTTTGGACTTCCATATGATTTTTTTAAATCACGCGTTGACACCACAAAATATGCAACTGGAAGAATGCCTTGTGGACTTGATGTAATGAGTAATACTGCCTTCTTACGATCTTTAGGAATCGAAGGTATCGCGATTGGTTTTACAAAAGACGAAGCTGAGGTAAGGGCAGAAGAACCTTATAATCGGCATTTGATTGCTGGTGACATTCTCGCGGATAGAAAAAAAATATGGACTGAAGTTGACACGATGATGACAACATACAATTTTATTAATGGATTCGATTTTATAACGTTAAGAGGAGCGGGTGGTTTGGTTTCTTTATCTGATAATCCTATCGTCTATCATGTGTTATTACAAGAAATGTGGAAACGACTAGCGGTCGGTGGAATTTTAGTTTCAGAAGTTCCATACGTAAGTCAAAATTTAATAAAAGAAACAAATATCATTGGTTATTGGAATTTAACTAAAGGAATTAAAGCAGATTATGTCTCACGAGGCATCAGTCTTGAAAAAAGTGACGGAGCACCTATGCAGCTTCCACTTAATTTTTCTCCATTATTATCAACAATTAGAGATTGGCATAAAGGACTATTTTGAATTTTGATTTAAAAAAAGAAATATTAACTTTAATTTTTTATTGAAAGCGGATAGGAGTTTTTTGGTACCAAAAACCAAATTTTCCAATTGGGGGATTACTTGAAGCATTTGATATTTCATAACCAATTTCCGCCCACAATTGATCTTTTAATTCAAATTGATCTTCAAAAACCGGAACGTTTTCTTCATTTGTAACTTTTATTTTATGCATTCCCTTTGAAAGGATTGTTTCATAGGTATAATGTGGAACTATTGATCCGTAAAGAAGTGAGTCTTTATCCTGTTTGTTAATTGCAAAATCCTCATCTATAACAATTTTGTCGTCAATATAAATTTTTACTTGTAACTGTTTAAATTTAAGGGTTTTAGTCGCAAAAAGGGTGAAATTATATTTTTCGGGTATTTTTGTAATGCTTGATACAGGTTTTTTATTTTTTTTAGTTAGGATTTGATTAAAATTCCTATATGCAAAACTTAATATGATTAAAATCAAAAAGAATAAAAATATTAATGTTTTTTTCATTTATATAATTTGATTATACTTTGATTATCGCTAAAGTAAAAGACGATATATTTTTTGTGAGCGGCACCGTATCAAATTTGTAACCTGTAACTAATACTTCTAATTGATTTAGTATACCAAACGATCTACAAATGGGATATATAAAAAATTTTTTGTCATTCCCTCGAAGGAGGGTTACAATCCCAGAATGGGAAATCAAGACTAAAATAACCTTATTTTGTATTGAAAATTATAGCCTGGATCTCCCCTAACGGGGATTGTAACCCGCCGGAGTTTACCCCGTATTTATTACGGGGCGGGGATGATTAAAGGAAGAAACAAATAGGGGCGAACATAACAAAAAAAGAGCGGGTTGATTTACCGCTCTATTTTACTTAACAACCAACCGTTTTTGTTACGGTGCTTACTGTGAGTCCGGTGGGACTCGAATCCCTCGATTAATCTCGGGACTATAGCCCACAACCATCCCGCTAAGCGGGAGAGATGCTCTACCAACCATGTAGTAGATCAAAGATCACTACATGGCCCTGAAGCGAACTTGTTCTGCTTCAGGGTTGAGCAATTTTTGTGAGCTCGGTGGGACTCGAACCCACAACCACCTCCTTAAGAGGGAGATGCTCTACCAATTGAGCTACGAGCCCTTTATGTGCCCTTAGAGGGAATTGAACCCCCATCAATGGTTTCGAAGACCACTACTCTATCCGTTGAGCTATAAGGGCAATAATTTACTCAATATTATACTGTAAAAAGCGTTAAATGATGGAGGGGTTTGGGAAATTTATAAAATATGGAAGAGTAGTAAACTATCAATATTTGAATAACAGTAAATTGTGGGATAATACTCAATAAGTGTGGTATAAGTTGATGCTTTAGATTGTAAATACGGTCAATTCTTGTATAATTCAAACATGACTACTTTGAATTTTAAAAAAATTATCGTTTCCATTGTCACTTTTGT
>Ga0247841_10006056_pt1 | contig 19031 bp, 15 predicted proteins | sample LaCruzMarch2015__2_FD_192410 | JGI IMG/M metagenome (GOLD analysis project Ga0247841, IMG submission 192410) | Freshwater microbial communities from meromictic Lake La Cruz, Castile-La Mancha, Spain - LaCruzMarch2015_18m | ecosystem: Environmental > Aquatic > Freshwater > Lake | place: Spain... | reverse complement strand
AAATTAGCGGTTCGCGTCGCAAGTGGCAGACGAAGAGTAAGCGATTTCGCTAAGCTAGTAACAGAGGGTTTTACCCTAAAATGAAAAACCACCAGTTCTACTGGTGGATTTTTATTTTGCTTTGCTATTGTATATTCTCTTATCATATGTTAATATAATTTTAATAAAGAGGGAAAGTATGGGAACTAAAACAATCAAATTGCCTTATGGTGGTATTTTGTTACATAACAGAAATAATGTGAATAAAGCAATAAATGTTCAAATAAATTTTAAAGTGGGCAGTGCAAACACCGCCTACAAGCCGGGGCTTCTTCACTTTGGTGAGCATCTAAGAGCAAACAGGACAAAAGACTTAACAAAACAACAAATTATAGAAGAAAATTCTAAGAAAAGTATAACTTTTGGAGCAAGCACTTCAAAAAATAAAGTTGAGTTTTATCTTTTTAGTCATAAAAAATATTTCAAAAATTCATTTTCAAGTCTTATAGATGTTATGCTTTTTGACAAAATGACAAACATAGAATTTGAAACAGAAAAAAAGATTATAATTGCCGAAATAAATAGGACAAAAACTGATATTAATAGGCAATTTTATATTAAATCAAATAAAATTATATACACTAATAAATATTATCATATTAATAATATTGGTGAGGAAAAAAATGTTGTAAAATATACAAATAAGCAAGTACAAAATCACATCTCAAAGATTATCAACTCGAATAATCTTGTGGTTTCCATTTCCGGTAATATAACAAGTTTTTTTGCAAAAAGATATGTCAAAAAAATTCTAGTTTCTCAAATTTCACACGAAAAACCTGAAGTTATTGCACTAGATATGGATCCCGTTTTTGCAGAAAAGAGCAAGTTTTTCCTTAGCAAAACTGAATATGAAGCGAACACAGTTCTCATCGTAATTCCAACAAAGATTTCAAACTGTAAAGATTTAAAACAATTGATTATCATTGGGTATATAGAAGATTTAATTGGTGGAGGGAATGGTGAAATTTATAAATCTCTAAGATTAAAAAGTGGTCTTATTTACACCAGTTCTACTTTTGACTCTGACGACTCTCAATCATTTTATATTAAATTCCAAACTAAAAAGGAAAATATTAATAAAACAATCGAAATTGTTGCCGAAGTTTTAAAAAACATTTCAATGTCTCCCCTAAAAAAGAAAGAATTAGATGAAATTGATAAAATCAATAAAGAATTGTCGCATACGCTGACAAATAGTAGAATTGCTGAAAGGGCTTCTGAGCAATTTTTAAAATATGAAAAAATTATAAAACGAAGACTTGTTGAAAATATAAAAAGAAAAATTACTGTGTCGGACATAAATTCTGCCATAAAAAATATGATGACAGACAACAAAGTGTTTGTTATTGTTGAGGGCGATGCAGATAAGAAAGACGTTATGCCTATAAAAAAGATTGAGAAATTATTTTTTTGTAATACTGCACAAAAGAATTGAGAAAAGTTTTAAAATATGATATAATAAATCATATGAATTTATACGATTTTGATAAGACAATTTATAAATATGACAGCCCCGCAAAGTTTTATTTTTTTTGCATTAAAAGGCACCCAAGAATTTGGTGGCACCTTTTTATAAGTTCATTTTGGGGAGTTTTAAGGTTTTTTCACATCATAAATCTTTCAAAATATAAGGAAAAGTTTTTTTCTTTCATTCTATATCTTCCCGACTATAAAAAAGATTTAGAATTGTTTTGGGGGAAAGAAATTAAAAATATAAACTTTTGGTATTATGATAAAAAAAGAGATGATGATGTCATTTGCTCCGCAACTCCAAGGTTTTTGATGGAAGAAATTGTGCCAAAAATCAACCCAAAAGCAACTCTTGTTTGCTCAGAAATTGATGAAAAGACTTCAAAATTTAAGAAAAATGAGAGCAACTGCAAGGGCGAAAATAAGGCAAAAAAACTGAAGGAATTGGGGTTTGTTTCTTTTGACAAGGGCTTTGGCGACGCACTAAGCGATGTGCCAATGCTTAAAAGGTGCAAAAAGAGATTTCGAGTTTTGAGTGGTGGCAAGATTGTGGAATTTGACAAAAAATATTTTGATTAATAAATTGAAAAATATTGATAAAAAATTTAAAATTTACATTGACAAATGAAGAAAAAACGGATACAATATCTTTGTTTTAATGAAAACTTTTACTTAAGACAGCAAGTGAGAAATCGTAACTTTCGTTTTGAAGGCTTGCCGAGGTAAGTTTGAGATTGTTTCTTTTTAAAGTTGAAATGACCTTACACTTACTCATAGTGTAGGGTTTTTTAAAGCTTAAAAGGAGAGAAAATGTCAAAGGAAATTTTAAACGCAAAGAAGAAGATTGTTGAGGAAATTAAGAAAAAAATAAGTGCCAGTAAGAGCGTTGTGTTTGTGAACTATCAGGGCATCAACGTGGAACAAGACACCAATTTGAGAAAGAGTTTTAGAGAAAAAAATGTTGACTACAAGATCTATAAAAACAGACTCATCAAAATTGCACTTGACGACCTTGGTGTGAAAAACTACGACCTAAACAACTTAAAAGGCGTGACATCAGTTGCTTTTGCAAAAGATGAAGTGAATGCAGCAACTGTGCTTTTCAGTTCCAAAAAGACAATGCCAATGCTTAAAGCAAAGTTTGGGATTATGGGAAATGAAGTGTTGACTGCTGAAAAAGTGGAAAAATTGTCAAAAATTCCACCAAAAGAGACTCTTATTGCGATGTTGCTTTCTATGTTAAACGCTCCTGTGACAGCACTTGCAAGAACACTTGATGCAGTCGCAAAGAAGCAAAATGCTTAATATTTGAGCAAAAAATTAAACAAAATTTAAAAAAATGAACAAAAAAAATTAAAAAATTAAAAAATTAAAGGAGAAAAATAAAATGTCTATTGAAAACATTGTTGAAGAAATTAAAAAATTATCACTCGTGGAAGTGAGTGAACTTGTCAAAAAATTGGAAGGGGAATTTGGCGTGAGTGCCGCTGCTGCTATGTCTGCTCCTGTTGCTGGGGCTTCCGCTCCTGCACAAGAGGAAAAGACTGAATTCACAATCATCTTAAAAGAGATTGGACCAAACAAGATTCCAGTCATCAAAGTTGCACGTGAAGTGACAGGGCTTGGGCTTTCCGAAGCAAAAGCATTGGTTGACAACGCACCATCAACAATTAAAGAGAATGTTTCAAAAGAAGATGCTAAGGCAATTGAAACAAAATTCAAAGAAGCCGGCGCAACAGTTGAACTCAAATAATTTTTAAAAATAAGAGAAATTTTTAATATATTTTATTTGAAAAAAAATAAAAACTTCAAGCGAAAAGTTTGGAGTTTTTTTTCTAACTTTTTTTATAAATAATTCATTTTTTAAAAGAGAAAGAAAATTTATGGCTTTAAAAAGGTTATACATTTTGGCTCTCTTGCAAAAAGGTCGTTTAACGTGATGCCGTTTGCAAGGCAGTGCCCGTCTTTATTGAAAAGGCATTTTGCGTCGCATCTGAGGCTCATATCTCTTAAAGGTCTGTAATCTGCCACTCTAAAAGGCTCATCGGTGAAGATTTGTTTGCTGAAATCCTTTGATTTTTTCTCGTCTTTGTGAGCATATTGCTTACATTCCAACTTGCTTGAAATTTCTATACTTTTAGCCATACACGTCAGGTCTTTATTAAAAGAACAACTTGTTTTACGGCATCTTAAATCCATTTTTTTCTCCCCAAAAAATTATTAACTTTTAATCTTTTTTTAATCGTTTTTTTAAAAAAATATTTGTGTTTGACCAAACTTTTTTAAAATGATATAATAAAAAACAGGAGATATAATATGAAAGTTATATTGCTAAGCGACGTGCATGGAAGTGGCAAAAAAAACGACATTGTGGAAGTGAGCGACGGTTATGCAACAAATTTTTTGATTAAAAAAGGGCTTGCAAAACAGGCGGATAAAGTTGTTTTGGACGAAAAAGCAAGTAAGCAAGCAAGCAAAATCAGGAATGTTTTGCTTGAAAAAGAAGACGCCGAGAAAAAGGCAATGTTGCTTAAAAACAAGACTTTCACCATTCACGCAAATGTTGGGGCAAATGGCAAAATGTTTGGCGCGATAACGTCAAAAGAGATTGCTTTTGCCGTGAAAACTTTTGGCATCGAACTCGACAAACGACAAATTGTTTTAAAAACAAACATCAAAAATGTGGGGAAATATGCTGTTGAAGCCAAACTTTATTTTGGTGTTATGGCGAAATTCAATGTTGTCGTGGAATAATTTTTTAAGATGTTTTAAAAATCTTTTTCATAAAAAACATAAAATAATAAAAAAAAGACTTTTCAATTCGAAGTCTTTTTTTGTTTTTTATAATAAAAAATTGTTTGTTCTATCTTCTATTTCTGCCACCTAAAACAACCAGCAAAAATCGCAAGAGGTTTAAGATAGAAATGAGCAGAGCGGCGACATATGTCAGGGCGGCAGCGTTCAGGACTTCCTTCGTCTGTGAGAGTTCTTCCTCGTTTAGCGTCCCCGTGCTTTTAAGGACTTTTATTGCCCTTCTTGAAGCATCAAATTCCACAGGAAGAGTTGCGAGATTGAAAACAACAGCAATGCCAAATAGTCCCACTCCACACCAAAGAAAGATGTCGCCAACAACACCTCCAGCATTCGTTCCAAAGTTGAAAATGAGCCCAATTATGACGAGTGGCCACAAGAGTTGCGACACGATGTTTGTCACGGGAATGAGGATTTTTCTAATCTCATAGGGCACATATTTTTCCTTTTTTTGCAGGGCGTGTCCGAATTCGTGGCAAGCAATGCCAAGTGCTGAAATTGAAGAAGAGTTGTAAACACCGCTTGACAATGAAATCTCCTCTGTTTTTGGGTTATAGTTGTCGGAAAGTGTGCCAGAAATATTTTTGACAGCGATGTGTTTAAGCCCCGAAACATCAAGCATTCTCGTGATAAGTTCGCTTGCTTTCACCCCGCTTTGTGCCATTTGCGCGCTAAATTCATTGTAAGTTCTGTTGACTTTTGACTGAGCATAAAGGGCGAAAACTATCCCGGGTAAAAGGATTATGCCCATTAAATAGTATTCAAGATACATTTTTCCTACCTCTTAAATGTATTATAAATTATTTTTATATTTTTCACAAATTTTTTTTAATCGCTTTGCAAGATATTTGAAATTTTGTTGTTTTCGTCTTGTGAAACGGTGAAGATTTTTGCCACTTTTTGCAAAGGATTATCTTCATAAATGAGGGCAATCTCATCTGGATTTTGAGAGAGAGATTGATGAGTTAAAAGGAAGTTTCCAAAGAATTTTTCAAAGTGCTTGTCGGATAGTTTTGTCCCCAATTCTTCGGTTAAATAGGTGCGGGCAAGATCAAAATTTTTGCACTTCACCGCATCGAAAAAGGCATAGGGGATAATCTCTTTTTTGTGAATGGAAACGCTCTCGTTTTCGCCATAGACAAGGTTCGTTTCAACCCCCAAGTTTGGAGAAAAAGAGTATTCCTTTGTGATTGCGTGCCCCAAAATGTCGTTCGCTTTTTTAAAGGTTATAATCTTGTCTTTTTGCTCTTCAAGCAAATTCACTTCCTCCAAAGTGGTTAAGGTGTATTTGTGGTCTTTATACTTAATTATGCACACAATATGCGTGTCAGAAAAAGTTTTACCATAGCAAAAAAGGCTGTTTTTTGAGGTTTTAAAGTCGAGTTCCTGAACGGTTGACGGGAAGTCTGCATCAAGAAATTCGTGAGAAGAATTCTCAATTCGAATGGAAAATGGGCTGTTTTTGCAGTAGAAAAAATTGTGGCTTATGTCCCCAAAATTGAAAGTTTTGTTTTGAATGTTAAAAGGTTTTGGGTTTGAAATAAAAAGTTCTCGTGCGATTAAAAGCATATTGTCGTTTGGAAAGTTTATGAGGTCAACATTATGAATTTTTGCGTTTAGAGACTTTGTTTTAAGGTTCACAATGACAGTGAAATTGAGCGAAGTGTTATATTCGCTGTTTGTGGGATAAAATGAAATTGGCAAAATATTCTCAGGCGATTTCAAAAGAAAAGAGTGTATTTTGTTGCCTTGCAATTCCGTGGAAAAATTCTGCGTCTTCACCACGCAATTGAAAGTTGGCTTTATGTGAAAAAAATATTCCATAATATTATCCTTTTTTACATTTTATTATTTGTTTTGCAAAAATATGTTTTTTATGGGTTAAGAATGATTTTTTTGGCAACAATTTGTTAAAAAGGAAAAAAAATATGGAAATTGAAAAAGACGTGAAGGAAAATATCATAAATTTTGCAAAAGTTAAGGGAAAATATTGTAAAAAGATTAGCGAAGACGAGATTAATGCTCTTTTTATGGGGCTTATTAAAATTGTGAAAAAATCTGCACAGGACGACTTTGAAGACGAACTTAAAGAAGAATGTTTTTCTGCCACAGAGAATTTTAGGCAGTGCCTTATGGAACTGAACGCCTCTCAAATGGAACTGAAAAAGGAAAAGGATTTAAAGCAAGTTTTGCTTGAAAGACTCGAACTTCAACAGGAGCAGATTTGCCTGCTTTTAAAGAAATTGGCAACAAAAGGCGAGTGGAAATAATTTTTTCTTTTATAAAAAATGACAGTTTTTAAAGAAATGTTTTTTGAATAAAAAAAATCTAAAAAATTGAAAGATAAAACACAAATGTCCTGATATATTTTGTTTTTTTAAAATTTTTTGCTATTATACAAGGTGTAATGACATCAATTTTTTTTGGAAGAACGAGCGACGATTGTTTTCAAGGTATGTTATCTCACTTAAAGCAAAATGGCAAAAAAACTTGCCACTATATCTTTGTCGTGCCCGACAGAATGACCGTGATTGCAGAGAAAAAAGTGTTCGAAAAACTGAATATTGAAAGCACTTGTAACATTGAAGTGCTAACGTTATCCCGCCTTTTTTCAAAACTTGTGCACGATAAAACAATCATTTCAAAGACGGCAAGTTGCATGATTTTGCAAAAAATTTTGAAAGATGAAAAGAGCAATCTTAAATGTTTTAACAAAAATGTTGACGCAGATTTGGCGGAGGTTATCTTTGGCACAATCTCGCAGTTTAAGAGTTGCAAAGTGAGTTTTGATGAAGTGGCGGTGAAAAATGGGGACAAACTTCTTCAAGACAAATTGAGCGACATTGCCCTAATTTATGGCAAATATGAGGGATTTTTGAGAGAAAAACACCTTTTTGACGCTCTTGACAAACTCACTTTTTTGGAAGAAGCAGTGAAAAGTAGCGACTTTATAAAAAATTCCAGTTTCTATTTTTGTGGTTTTGACGGGCTGACTATGCAAGGCTATGAGATTGTGTCAAGCATTTCTTCTTTTGCATTAGATTTCAATTTTGCCCTGACAAACGCAGAAAACGCACCAAACGGGCACATCTATAACGAGAATTTTTCGGCAAACATTTTAAACATTTTAAAAAACAAAAAGACGAATGTTTTTTATCACAGCGAAAATAGGCAAGGTCAAAGCAAATTTTTGCAGGAAAATCTTTTTTGTTTTTCGCCTTCTTCTAAGAAGTTTCAAGAAAGCGACGTCGAACTGTTTGAGGCGAAAGATTTTAAAGAAGAAGTCCTTTTTTGTGCTTTAAAAATTAAACAAATGATTATGACGCAGGGTTTTTCGTTTAACGATTTTTCCGTTGCAGTGCCAGATTTAGCGGGCAAAAAAAACATTATTGAGGACATTTTTTCAAAATTTGATTTCAATTTTTATCTTGATGTGAGGGAAGATTTTAAAAACACAGTTGTTTTTAGATTTATAAAAAATGCCATCGACCTTTTACAAGAGAATTTTTCCATAAAAAGTGTGCTAACTTTTTTGAAAAACCCACTTTTGTCGCTTTCAAGTGACGAGCTTGACGACTTTGAGGACTATGCACTGAAATTCAACTTGCAAGACTTGTTTGAGATTAAGTTTTCTCATGTGGAAGGCTCCCAATTTTTTGAAAAATTTTCTCTCATAAGGACTTTTTTGTTTGAAAACACACAGGATTTTGCAGACAAAATTAAGACTGCCAAGACTTTTGGCGACTATATTTTTGCATTTAAAACGCTTTTTGAAAAGGTTAAAATTAAAGATAGGATAGACTCTTTTTGCAAGCGTTTTTTAAAGGAAAACAACTTAAAACAAGCGAGGATTTTTGAGCAGTTTTATGATGCCCTCCTTTTCACTTTTGACGAACTAGAAAACATTTTGGGAAGTGTCAGTTGTGATTTTAAGACTTTTTCCGCCACTCTATTAAGCGGGCTGAATGTGGCAAAAATTTCCACGACACCGCTTTCCATTGACGCAATTGTGGTGGGCGACACAAGCACAAGTTTTTTTGAAAACAGAAAAGTTTTGTTTGTTCTTTGTGCAAATGAAGAGGATTTTCCAAAGACTTTTGTGGACTGCGGAATCATCAGCGACGACGATATCAAAAGTTTGAGTGAAAAATATAAGCTTGAACCAAGCATTTTTGAACTCAACAAAAAAGAGCAGTTTAAGGCTTTCGAACTTCTTTTGAAACCGACAGAAAAGTTGTTTTTGAGTTATAATTATTTAAAAGGCGAAAAGAGTAAAATCCTTGAAGACATCTCAAAAATGTTTCTTTTAGAAGAAAAAGGGAAGTTTGCACCGCTTGCTTTTAAGAGATTTAACGACTTCGATTTTTTGACCAAAAACTGCGACAAAACCATCGCCAAAAGCAACCTAACAAGCGACATTCGTGCTGTGTGTGACGGAGTTTTAGACAAGGGAATTGAACTTGATTGTTTGTTTGAAAGTTTAAAGGAAAATTTGGAAGATGAATTTCTTGATAATTTTAGTTTTGAAAATAAAATCAAACTTAATCAAAATTTGTTTTTTAAAAACAACACAACAAGCGTTTCGCAGGTGGAGAGTTTTATGACTTGTCCTTTTTTGCACTTTGCTTCAAAAGGGCTGAAACTCGGGGTTAAGGACGAGGGCAAGTTGGAGCGAAATTATATTGGGCTTATTATGCACGAAATTGCAAGGGAAGTTTTGGGGGAAATCTCTTTGCCACAAGATGAAAAAATTGTGAAAACTGAAACAGAAAAAGCCTATGATAAAATTGTGTCAAAAAGCGAATATGCAAGTTTTTTAACCTGCGTTTCAAACAAAATTCTTTTTAAAAATCTTAAAAAGGAGAGTGTCAAGTTCATTTTGGCACTAAACGAACAGGCAAGACACAGCAAGTTTGTTCCAAAGTTTTTGGAGGAGCGTTTCAGCGACAGTGGCAAAATTAAAAGCCTTAAAATTCCATGCAATGACAGAGTTTTGAGCCTTGTGGGGCAAGTGGATAGGATTGACATTGCAGGCGACCATTTCAGGATTGTGGACTATAAAACTGGTGACGTGGACACGAGCCTTCGGGAGTTATTTTTTGGCAAAAAAATTCAACTGGAAGCCTATCTTAAAGTCTGCGAAAATTCACTCAAATTAAAGCCTGCTGGTGCATACTATTTGCCTGTGAAAGGCGGTTACTCAGACGAAAAAGCAACTCTTCAAAAAAAATATCAGTTGAAAGGGAACACTCTTGACAGTTTTGAAGTGGCGTGTCTTTCAGACGACAGATTTGAAAAAGAGGCACTAGACAGCGACATTGTGGAGGTTAAATTTAGACTTCAAAAAGATGAAAAAGTGCAGGGTGGATATTCCAAAGTGGTGACAGACAAAGAACTTCACAACTTTGGCGATTATGCTCTCAGGTTGGCAAAAAAGGCGTGTGAAGACATCAGCACTCTTAACATCACGCCTTCGCCTCTTGTAATTTCAAGTAAAGACGCCTGCGACAAGTGCATCTTCTTTGCACTTTGCCGTTTTGATAAGACTTTTGGCAACTGCAAAAGAGACGTGAAAACCGTGATTTCAAAAGAGAATTTTGAGGAGGGGGAAAAGTGAAATTTACTGACGACCAGAAAAAAGTTCTTGAAGATGACAGCAATCGTTTGCTCGTTTCCGCTTCCGCAGGCAGTGGCAAAACGGCGACGATTATTGAGAAAATTGTGAGAATTATCACAGAGGAAAAGGTGGAAATTGAGCATCTTCTTTCCATAACTTTCACCGATGCTTCAAGTGTGGAGATGAAACTCAGGCTGAAAGACGCCCTAAAAGTTTTTGCGTCAAGCGACAATTTTGTTAGAGAACAGTTTGAAAAATTGAGCGTTGCCGACATCAGCACTCTGCACGGATTTTGCTCAAAGATGATCAGAAAATATTTCTACAACCTTGATTTAAAGCCCAATTTTTCAGTTTTGGACGAGAATAACGCAAAATATTTAAAGGTAAACGCTCTTGAAAAAACAATTGATTTTTACTCAAAAAAAGACGACGAAAAGTTTGTTGAACTCTCTTCAATTTTTGAAAGTGGGCGAAATTTTGACGGCTTAAAACGCAACATTTTGTCACTCTATGAATTTTTGTGTGCAATAAGTGACAAAGAAAATTTTTTGGAGAATGTCGCTTTAAAACTCTTTTGTGATGACTTGCAAAAGAACGAGGCTTGTGCTTTTTTGAACAATTACATAATAATCAACTTCAACTATTTAAAGAGAATAACAAGAGAAATGCTTATGAGTGCACAGAAACAAAAAAGCGAATATTTCAAAACTTTTCTCACAGAAACCCTGTCAATTTTGGAAGGAATTAATGACAAAAATTCCTTTTTGCAAAATCAGGAAATGGTTGGTGAAGTCAAATTTAAAACTCTTTCATCTCGAGGTTTGAGCGACGAGGAAAAATTATTTTATGAAGACTTTAAGCCATTTTGGAAGGTTTTGAAAGATAGAATTGCGGACATCAAAAAGAGTGTTTTATTTGGTGAAAAAAGCGAGATTAGAACAGATTTAGCCTTGGCAAAACAACTTTTAGAGAAAATTTTAGAGATTGAAAACACTTTTGAAAAGTTTTATGAACAGGCAAAAACAGAAAGAAATGCCCTTGATTTTAACGACCTTGAAAAGAATTTTCTTAAACTTTTACACATAGATGAAATTAGAAACAACCTAAATTATAAATATATTTTTGTGGACGAATATCAGGACATCAACCCCGTTCAAGAAGAGATAATTCGCCTGCTTTCAACTAGTTGCAAAGTCGTTATGGTGGGCGACATCAAGCAGAGCATCTATGGTTTCAGGAACAGCACTCCGGAGATTTTTGTGCAAAAAAGTGAGGACTATGCTCTCGACAATTCACACGGGAATTTGATTATTTTAAACGAAAATTTCAGGAGCAATCCCGCCATTTTAAACTTTGTGAACAGCATTTTTGAAAGGTGTATGAGCCTTGATTTTGGGGGTGTTGACTATAAAAAAAGTGGGGCTTTTAAAGCAAAAACAGATTACCTAAAATGCTCCAACATTCCCGTGGTGGAAGTGAATATAATTGACAGCGAAAAAGGCGAAGATGACGAGGAAAACGCAACTAAATTGCCAAAAGTTTATAGCGTGCTTGAAGATAAATTCAACTATGAGCAAAAGTTGACTGACGGCAAGAAAGAGGCAATGGTTGTGGCGAAAAAAATCTTGGAAATCTATGGCAAAGACTTTTTTGACGCAAAGGAGCAAGTGGTTAAGAAAATTAAGTATTCCGACATAGCCATTTTGTGCAGAAACAATGAATATTTGAAAGAAGTGGCAAAAGTTTTGCTTGACTACAAAGTGCCAATTGCCACAAACTTGGTCGAAAATGTGTTCAGTCAAATTGATGTGCAAGTGCTTTTGTCTATGCTTAAATTATTAAATAATTTTCACGACGATGTGTCCATATCCACCTTTATGACAAGTTTTTTGGGTGGCTTCACTTTTGACGATTTAGCGAAGATTAAAGAGAAATCGCCAGATGAAAAATTTTTTTATGACTGTGTCAAAAACTATGCAAAATGTGCCGAAAAAGATGGCGAAAATGTGTCAAAAAGTGCCGAAAATGTGTCAAAAAGTGGCGAAAATGTGTCAAAAAGTGCCGAAAATGTGTCAAAAAGTAATGATTTTGATGGCATTATTTCTCAAAAAATTGAGGATTTGAATGTTTTTTTGACACAAATAAGAGAACAGCTTTCTTATAAGTCAATCTTTGAAATTCTCTTTGAAATTTGTGAAAAAACGGGCTATTTTGACTATCTTTTATCACTGCCCGATGGCACAAACAGAAGCAAGATTGTGAAAGATTTTGTGAATGGCTTTTTGAATGCAGAATATAACTTTGACTTAGTTGGGTTTCTTGATTTTGAGAAAAATTATGCTTCGACCAGCAAGTTTAAAACGACTTTTTCTTTTGGCGACGATAGTGTCAAAATGGGCACAATTCATTCGAGTAAGGGGCTTGAATACCCGGTCGTTTTTTTGATTGGTTGCGGGAAAAGTTTTTCAAACCAAACTTTTAAAGAAGAGATTTTGAAAGACAAAAATTATGGACTTTCAATGGCGAGTTTCAATTTAAAAACCTTTGAAAAAAACAACAATGTCGCAAGAGCCACTTTAACTCTTGTGAAAAGACGGCAGGAAAGGGCGGAAGAGTTGCGACTCTTATATGTGGCATTAACTCGTGCTAAAAACCATCTTTTTGTGGTGGGGAATGTCAACCTGCGGGAAATGGAGCGTGTGAACGATTTGGACTCTTCGCAAGGGGTGACGAACTATTTTTCGTGGATTTTAAGTGGGCTGAAAGAGAACAATTTTAACAATCTCGTGAAGAACAAAAAAAGTTTTGTTGAAATAAATAATGATAAGGAAATTGTGGTTAATGTGTTTGCGGAAAACGACTTTGAATTTAAAAGAAAAGAAAAAACCACTTTTGATTTCTCAAATTTTGATGAGGACACAGTAAAAAAATTAAAACAAAACTTTGAATTTAAGTTTAATAAAAAGAAAAAAATTGCACTCAAAAACAGCGTGTCAAGTTTGCTTAGGGAGAACGCTGAACCGGAAGAAAGTGTGAATTTTTCTCCTAAAAATCTTGATATTTTTGAGAGTGAAAATTTAACAATTAAACGCAGTGACTTGGGCACTTTGTATCACCGAATTCTTGAAAAAGTTGACTTTGAAAAGAATTTTAGTAAGGAAGAGTTTGACTCAATTTTAAAAGAACTATGCGTGAATAAAAAAGATGCTGGCGAAGTGAGTTTTGAAAAAATTTATAATTGTATAAATACTATTCAAAAATTGGGCAAAATAAAGACAAGAAAGGAAGTGCCTTTCATAAGTTATCTTCCATATTGCGACATCTTTGAAAGCAGTGAAAAAACAAAGGTTTTGGTGCAGGGAGTGGCGGATTTACTGGTTCAAACAGAGGACAAAAACTTTCTTATCGACTATAAAATTACAAGGGTGCAAAAACCCGACCAACTGGTCGAAAAATATAAAATTCAATTGAAATTATATAAAATATGCCTTGAAAAAGCATTGAATATGAATTTTGACGGGGTGTATGTGTATTCGTTTTGTCTTGAAAAACTGATAAAAATATTTTAAAAATACGTAAAAATGTTTTTATTTAAAAAATGTTTATGATATACTCTCATTGAATTTAATAAAAGAAGGTGTGTCCTTATGAGTCAATTAGCATTTGTTGGAGCAGATTTAATCACCACTGTGAAAGATTTTTTTCATGAGGTGGGAAAGGAATTAGCCGAACTGTGGTTCTGGCCTGCCATTTTCATTGGCTTTATGATTGTTGCGATAATCGCAATGTTTTTTTTGGTCAGATTTTCATATGAAAACAGGATCTTAAAAAGTGTTAATCGCCTTAACAAATATTTTCTTGCAAAGCCTTACATTAACGAGGAAAATTTGGTGGAATTTAACTTGAAGATGAAAAAGGTGCCAGAAGTTTTGAGGAGCAATTGGCAGGTTTATATGCTCAATCGTGAGGATTCACCAACAACTTACATCAACGTGAACACTTGCATTGACAAACCTTTAAGGACGAGTTCTATAGAAAAAAATATGGGCAACTTCACAATTTTCTCCGTGCTGTTGGGACTGCTTTCTTTTGCCATAGGGCTTGTGTATGCCACTCATGTTGCAGGCACAAACATTTTGGGTGATGTGATGTTTTTGGCTCTTCTTGTTCCACTTGCCATTTCCATTCTCTACACTGTTTTCTTTTTGGTTATCAAGGCGTCAAAAAACGACATCTATTCCTGCCTCTATGAAAATTTCCCGCTTTATGAAAGAAATCTTACAAAGGCGGTTGAAACTCTGCCAGCATATGTCGATTATGAAATTCTTTTCACTAAAAAAGAAATCAAAGACGGCATTCCAATCCTTCAACAATATCTTGAAAAACGCGCGAAAGTGGAAGAAGAAGAACTGGAGAGAGCAAGGGAAAATTCGATTGTCAATGAAGAATATGATTTCGGCGAACTTGGGGTCGATGGCTCACTTGTGCTTGAAAGGGCAATGAAAGAGTGCGAGACTTTCATCAAAGTTCGTCGCAGAATGCAAGAAGAGAGCAGTTCCATTGAGACAGAAAAAGAGAATTATAAAAAGACTTTTGAGCAGACTTTAAAAGATATGCAGAGGAAATTGCAAGCATCTCGAGAGAACCTTGAAAGCCTTAAAACAGAGCAAGAGGCGTCAACAAACCGTATTGAAAGCAACTATATCCGTAAGCAACAAGCCGACGAGATTAAGAAACAAGAGCAACTTGAAAAAGACATCGAGCAAGCCTCAGCAAAATTCCACGAAGAGCAAGAAACCCTTAAAAACGAGATTGAGAAGAGAGATAAAGAGATTGGGGAAAAGAAAGTTTTTGTGGAGCAAGCAATGATGCTTGAATTTAAGCACTATGCCAACACACTCTATGAAGTTTTGACGGAAAAAGCAAAAGAAGTGGGCAATCAAAAACTTGTCTCACTTGCACAAGAAAATGCTGACTTAAGCACTTTTAACTGACATTCACGGCGTTGGGGTTGAGAACAGCGAACTTAATCCAGAGGAAAATCTCATTAAGCCAGATGAAATAACTTCGGAAAACCTTTATGAAATGTCGGGCAGTGATGAGAGTTCTTTGGAGCAAGCAAGAAAAACCTCAAAGAAAATGGAAGAGGACGAAAATAGAAAAATCAAAGAAAAAAAGAAAGAGGTGAAAAATGCACCAGTGGGAAATCCATCTGCTGAGCAACCTTTAACTGAGCCAATAATGAAGAATGAGGAAAATTCTGCAAATACTGAACAGGCAGAACAACCACAGACCTCTTTGCAAGCGGAGCAAACTTTGGAAACAACAGACGAAACGCAAGAAAGTGAAGAGAAAGCCAAAGTTAATGAAAAAGATGTGAAACAAGAGAATTTGACAGAAGGTGAAGTTGACTCAAACGACGATTATAACAAAATTCAAAAGCAAATAGACGAAGAAAGTGACAAACTTCAAAAAGAAAAAGTGGAGTTTGAAAACGACTTGAATAAGACAATTTCAAAGATGAGTTATGAAAAAGAGCCTGAGGAAGAACCTGAGGAAGAAGCTCCAAGACAAAAGCCTGTGAAAAAGCAAGTTGAGGAAGAGCCTGAGGAAGAAATAGAGGAAGAAACTCCAAGGCAAAGACCTTCAAAAAGAGCAGTTGAAAGGGAAAAAGAGGAAGAATTTGAAGAAGAACCCGAGGAAGAAACTCCAAGGCAAAAACCTTTGAAAAGAAGAGTTGAAAGAGAAGAAAACTTTGACGACGAGCCTGAGGAAAAAGCCCAAGAAGAGCGACCTCTAAGAAGACCTGTCACTCGCTCCCACGTTGAGAGAGAGCCGGAGCAAAAACCACGAGCAAAATCACGAAGAAATGTGGGAAGAGTTTCAAGAAAGTCATCAAGTGATGAAGAAGAATCAAGTTCGGGATTAGACTCATTAAATGCTGAAATGCAAAAACTTTTGAAAAACTCGAAAAGGAGATAAATTTGACACAAAAAAAAGCATAGGTTTTGCCTATGCTTTTTTTCTTGAATAGACCGTGAGTTCCATCAGTTTTCCGTGCTTTTTTGCCGAGTCGATTGTCTTTTCGCTTATCAAAAATTCCTTTTTTATAATGATTTCGTTGTTTAAGCCATACACGGTTTTAGACATTTTTCTTCCAAGCAAAAAATTGCTGTTGCCCATTATTTTTTGAGGGGAAGGAAGGGAACTGATTTTAAAATTGCTTTGGCTCTCTTTTGCCTTTTGAAAGTCAAATTGGCTCTCCTTTGTGACTTCAATCTGCGGTGCCATAATGTAAACTTTTTCTTCTTGTGAAATTGCTTCAATTTTTATGCGGGGCTTAAAATCACAAATTCGAACTTTTTTGTCTTCCAAGTTTGCGATGATATTATTGCCAATGTTCACAATCTGGTCTTGCCGAATCCTGTGCGTTTTTGTGACGAGAAAATTCAGTTTCAGGTTGTTTGAAAGTTCTGCGTCGCAGACTTGTCCAAGAAAGTCTCCCGTGAGAGAATAGACTTCAAGGTTAATCGGACTGTTTTCATTTGGCGCACATTGATTTATGGTGGAAGTCATTGCCGAAGAGTTTTTTATCACAATGGCACAGTCCCCAATGGAATAAATTTTTTTTGCGTCAATCAAAAATTCGTCATCGTCTTCTGAAAACATTTTTAAACTTGAAACATTTTTGCACATCTCATTAAAGCACAAGTTTTTTATTGTCCCCTCAATTTTGCTCGAGAAAAGATTAAGAACTTTTTTTGACACGATATTGCTGAGTAAAATCATTTTATCTCCTTATTAAAATGGTATGTCAATACTTAAATATATGACGGGGAAATGCTAAATATTATTTGAATTAGTAGCATTTTTTTTGGCATTATGTTAGAATTTGTTTATATATGGAATGGTTTTTTGGTTTTAAAAAGATTTTTAATAAAAAAATTGCTCTGCCACCAAATCAAACAAACGATTTAGTTGTTTTTTACAAGCTAAAAAATAATATGCTTAAAATTAATTCAAAAGCGGAAGTTTCAGACGGCTATAATCTTGTGACTGTCCACTACAACAAAGTTTGCGACGTTTTGCCTTTGGGAGACTATGAATTGAACGGTGCCACAGTGCCGGGTCTTCTCAAATTTTGCCAAAAACAAAGCACAAAAAAGGGCGATTTCATTCCAACGAGTGTGTTTGCCGACATCTATTTTGTGAATGTAAGCAAAAATGCAAAATACGATTTTTTGACCCCAAATTACATCAAAACTTTGGGGCAACAAGGCAAAGTGAAAATCCGGCTTCAAGGCTCTTTTAATATGCAGGTTGTGAATGTTAAGAGGTTTATGCAATCTTTTTGTGACAGTTATGCTGTGGTTAAAAATAAATTCATTGAAAAGGACCTTTCCTATTATGTTGGAAGGGTGGCGGAAAAGGCTTTTGATAAAACAGGACTTGTGCTGAGCGACTTTCTCGGGTGCAAGGACAAGATTGTGGACATAATTATCCAAAACATTGCTCAACTTGAAAAAGATTTGGGCATCAGGATTACAAACATTTTTGTTGAAAATGTCTTAGTTCCAAGGCGATATAGAATTTCAAAAGGCTTTTTGCAAGACAGTAAAAATGCCACTGACAACAGCGAATATTTGCTGAAAATGGTGGAAAACAGGCTGAATAATTTGCAGGACGATATGTCAGTTGTTTTCGCAGACTCCAAGAAAGCGGACGAAAAAGAGTTTGTTGCAGAGAAAAATTGTCAAACTTCAAACAATAATCTCAGTCAAAATGCTCAAAATCAACAAGAGAAAAGGGAAGAAAGCATCTTTATCGAGCCTGAAAATACGACAAATTTTGATGAAAATAAACAGTCGTTTTCTAATTTCGGCGACCAACAAGCACCAAATATTATCGCTGAGGAAAGGGAGATTTTTAGCGACGAAAACATAAAAAATGAAGAAAAAGTGCAATCGGCTGACCATTTCCACACGGACGAAAAACAAGATGTAAAAGAGAAAATAATCCAAAATAATGAGGGGACAACCCCTTTAAATCAAGAAAAATTAGTTGAAAAAAAGAGTTCGCTCGTGGCTTGTCCTTGTTGTGGTGCGCAAAATTTTGAAGGGGCGGAATTTTGTTGTGTTTGCAAAAGCAAGTTGTGAGGAGTTTACATCAAAAGACCGTCGTTGACACGGGCAAAGTGGGTTGAATTTAAGTGACTTGTGAAGAAAAATAATTACAATGATTTTACGAATTTGGCAAACGAACGAAGAATAATTACAATGATTTCAATTGATAAGTTCGTGTTAATAGTTTCGGGTTGACGGGTTTGAATTGATAGGCTTGTTTGATGACTGGAGTTAATATAAAAAAATGAGCAGAGTTCAGGGGTTTTTGGCGAAGTATGATTTTGACAATGGCGAAGAGTGAGAGGTTCAAGGGTATTATTATAATTTCAATTGTTAGTTTCGGACTGATAGGCTTGGGCGAAAATTATAATATGATAAATTCAGGGGTTTGGGGCGAAAATTAAAATAATATGAATTTCAGGGGTCTGGGGCGAAAATTCTAAAACTTTCTAAAAGAAAGTTTTAGTTCCAAAAATTTTGTGAAAATTTTTGGAATGTAAAAAGGGAATTTTCCCTTTTTACTATTTTCGCCTTTTTTACTATTTTCGTTTTATTATTTCAAACCTATTTTCGTTTTATTATTTCAAACCTATTTTCGTTTTATTATTTCAAACCTATTTTCGTTTTATTATTTCAAACCTATTTTCGTTTTATTATTTCAAACCTATTTTCGTCCCTTTTTATTATTTTCGCCCTTTTATTTCAAAACCCAATTTTGCTCTTTTCTTACAAACCCATTTTCGCCACCTAAAATTTACCCTCCTCCGACGCCCCAAAAATCTTAACTCCCCGACGACTCTCTAAAACTCAACCCCTCCCTCGCCCCCCAAAAAAAACTCAAAACCCCGATGCCCTCAAAAATCTTAACCCTTCCGACTTTCCTCCAAAACTCAACTCACCAACACTCCCCCAAAAACTCCAACCCCCTACACTCACAAAAACTCACTCCTTACGCCCCCAAAAAAATT
>Ga0247841_10006053_pt1 | contig 19034 bp, 15 predicted proteins | sample LaCruzMarch2015__2_FD_192410 | JGI IMG/M metagenome (GOLD analysis project Ga0247841, IMG submission 192410) | Freshwater microbial communities from meromictic Lake La Cruz, Castile-La Mancha, Spain - LaCruzMarch2015_18m | ecosystem: Environmental > Aquatic > Freshwater > Lake | place: Spain... | reverse complement strand
ACCTCGAAATGCTGGATCACCAGCAACCTTGGCGCCGACCACCAGGCAAATTCGGTCGATGATAATACAGAAGCCTCTGCCGGTTGGTACTGGCAGTTTAACCGCTTGCAGGGATACAAGCATGACGGAACCACCCTCACACCCGCCTTTAACCTGGGGTGGGAGGGTATTGGGGACTCAGACTGGCTTCCCATGAACGATCCCTGTAATATCGTCTTTGGCAATGGCTGGCGCATACCGACCGGTACCGAATGGAGTAATGTGGATGCCGCGGGCGATTGGACCAACTGGTGGGGACCCTGGAATTCGGACCTGAAAATACATGCAGCCGGACAATTGTATTATGGTAGTGGTGGACTCTCTGAAAGAGGAATTGCAGGATTCTATTACGCCAGTTTACAGAATCCATCCTTATATGGTCTTTACCTGGGTACAGCATATAATGGCTGCGGTTTCAGCTGGTTGTACAAGACGAGTGCTACACCAATCAGGTGCATCAGGGAATAGAGAGCCTTTGGCTGGTTCCGGATTTGACGATTTAGGGTGTTTAGCGGATAGCTGGTGCATCCCTCCTTCGTTGGATGACGGTATCAGGCAAAGCAAACAGATTCCTCCTTCCTACCAATGACAAGTTAAATAACTAACTGACTATCAAATAGCTATTACACTCCTCCAGAGTGGTTTCGTAAAACCACATTTTCGGTTACCTAAACCAATGACTATTAAGTTCAATTGTAGTTTATTAGATTTCTTGTCATCTCACATGGTGGAGTTGTAAAAGTCTAAAAACTCGGGATGACGTGTTACAGCTTTAAAATGAAAAGTGCGGCGCGGCATTCGTCATCCTGAACCCCAATCAATTGCGATTGAAGAATACTGCAAATGACCTATGTAATCTGATCTTGAAGATCTGACAACCGTATTTATTCATTGATTGAACCTCAAGAAAAGCTTTTTTTAGGACTAAAGGTTTGCTTTTATCATGAATTTAGTCCGCCAGGACGACAGAAAATAGCCCGGGACGCCAGTCCCGGGTAGTATGGATTTGGCCTCATTTATCAGAGTGCCAGAGGCACGATAGAAAAAATGACACAATTAAAGATTTTTTTCTGTCGTCCCTGCCGGGACTTTCTGGATACATCCTGCTCTCTGTACCCCGGACTGGCGTCCGGGGCTATTTTCGAACCTCCCTTCCGGGAGGAATCTGCAAATCAAGATATTAAAGGATACATCATTGGTAGCGAAGCGAATGATCTGCCAGCTTATCAAATATCAATATAAAACTCCCTGGTCAGCTCCCTGTATGCCTTTGCAAAAGAATGACCGGCAGTTTTAATAGCCAGGCTCTGTTCCCTGATATATTCAGCCGGGATTGTCTTAAGTTGCAGGATAATCCGATGATATTCTTTACCTTCCCTGGATTTGATCATCATTTTATAATGATTAAAAAATCCTTTATGAGCTGCGATTTCAATAAATGCTTTAAACTCCTTTATTGGAAGAATCACCCACAGGCTGGCGCCTGGCATCATGATTTGTGAAGAACAATCCAACAGATCTTCAAAACTCAATGTATCATTATGGCGCGCAATATTTCTTTTCATGTCAGATGATTTTAAAGAATTGGAGAAATATGGCGGGTTAGAAACAACAAGGTCATATCTTTTATCATTCTGAGTAACGAAATCCTGCAAAGAGCTGTGAATGATCGTAATACGGTCTTTCCATGGACAGTTCCCGGCATTTTCTTTGGCCTGGATCACCGATTCCTCATCGATCTCAATAGCATCGATCATTGCCTGTGATCGTTGAGCAAGCATTAACGCAATAACCCCGCACCCGGTACCGATTTCAAGGATATTCGCCACACTTTCAACTTCTGTTACTGCCCCAACCAATACAGCATCCGTACCAACCTTCATCGTGCTCCGGCCATCTTCAACCTTAAACTGCTTGAAATAGAAGCTGCCGGTGGCTTTACCGGTTTTTTTCAGGTGAGCGGTGGTGTTGGTAATTGTCATTAAGTGGTCATTAGGTGGTCATTAGGTGGTCATTAGGTGGTCATTAGGTGGTCATTAGGTGGTCATTAGGTGGTCATTAAGTGGTCATTAGGTGGTCATTAGGTGGTCATTAGGTGGTCATTAGGTAGTAATAAGGTTTTTATTTTGTCCGCCAGCTGGCGGATTGAATTTGTTTGGTCCCGAGTACTCGGGATGGTGCTTGGAATTTGGAATTTAATAACATAGATCATTAAAGGCTTAATTTAAGGTACAGTGCCGGCGTCAGTGGAATCGCTTCCGAATAGATGTTGATGGAATTCGTCTGATTAGTAGCGACCCTTTCAAAATTGGCGTATTTGATATTCTGGGTATTTAATACATTTAATACCGATAGCCCTATTTCACCTTTTAATTTTCTATCCAGGAATTTATAAATAAATGATATGTCTAAGCGGCTGTAGGTCAGGTTGTCCGGGTTTTCCGCCAGAATTGAAGGAGATGAAGGAAATCCTGATCCAAAGACATAATCGGCAGAAATATAAAAAGGATCCAGGTTCACCAGGGCTGCTAACTTGAGCTCATGCCGCTGATCCTGGGGAGCCCGTCTGTAAACATCCTTCTTGAAATATTCAAAAAGCTCTTCAGTTCTGCCAATCGAATAAGCAACCCAGGCTGAATGACCCTTGTAATCTTTCTTGATCATGACATCGATCCCATAACTGCGCCCTATCCCCTGGTATATTCCTTCAAGGCTATTGGATATATTCCTGATATACCTCGTAAGGCCGGTAATATTTTTATAATAACCTTCAAGACTGACTGTAAAGTCGTTATGATTATATGATGTTCCCACGACATAATGCATTGAATGCAGTACCGGGACGTCTATATTGTCACAAACTGTCCAGATATAGCGGTAGTTTCCCAGGTCATCCAGTGTCGAACTTTTCGTAATGAACTGATCGTAAATACCCCAGGCCGCATTGAATTTAAATGACTCACCTGCTTTAACAGATACCGAAACCCTGGGTTCAAGATACAATCTCTTAAGATTCAACGCCTGTGTTAACCTGAACCCGGCTTTGAAATCCACTCTTTTTCCGATTGTTATATTATCCTGGATAAATAGGGTGAGCCTGCGGGCTTCTCCTGTTATATTAGCCTGGACAATATTAAATGTGTCCTCCAACAGTTCAATTTTATTGGATTTAAAAACCATCCCGCCTTCCAGGATATGGGAATGATGGATGGGAAACCGGTTATCTACCTGTAAAGTGTTCTCCCGGATGATGTTTTGTGCATTCAGATCTTTTACCTGATCAGTCTGCTGCATGAGGATTCTCTCTACGGTAAGGTCATCAGAAAAATTAGATTTTAAAATCGAATAGTTCAGGCTAAAATTCGTGGAATACCCGTTCTTCCATGTTTTGCCGTAAAAAATTGCTCCGCCGGATTGTGTGTTACGTTCCCCTGTGTTTTTCGTGATCACCACATTCTTTACAGGTTCTTCAATCGAATAGGAGAAACGATCATTGCCGCTGTATAAACTAATGTAGAAAAGATCTCTGTCATGTATTTTTGCCGAATATTTAATGTTGATATCCCGGAAACGATAATCCGGGATAATGTTCACGTCCACATCGTTGGCCGTGTCATTGTCATTGTTCCTTCTGATCAGTGAATTGAGGTCACCCGGGTTATATAACTCATAATAAGTGTGACGCAAAGCCACAACTAAAGAACTGTTCTTGAATAAAGGCACTTCTACAATTCCGTTCAAGGTCATATTGTTGATATTGACAGAAAATGATGGCTTAAGGGTGTTCCCGTTTTTACCGGTAATATTTACGATTCCGCCGACCCGTTCCCCATAAAGGGCATCATACCCTCCTTTAAAGACTTCAATATCTTTGGCCATCAAAGGGTTGAATGAACTGATATTATCATTGAAATTTTTAAGGCCATAAATAGTAAATCCATCAAAAATGACCTTACTTTGCCCTTCATAGCATCCCCAGATGATCAGTTCATTTGTTTGTTCCCCGGATGCCAGGATACCAGGCTGGAGTCTTAACAGGTTGAAAACCGAATTGTCGCCAAAACCCGGTAAAAAAGTAGCGATCTGGTGATTGAGCTTCATTATCCCGGCCTGATCGCCGATCAAAGTCGATCTTTCAACCAGCGAATTTTTTATTTCAACTTCCGTAAGCCCTATTATTGAAGGGGTAAGTATAAAATGAAGGTCCCCCGAACCGGCTATCAATGTATCTAAAATATAATAACCCAAATGCGATACCTTAACTGAAAAAGCACTGTCGGTGGATGAGAGAAATGCAAAACTTCCTTTCAGGTCACTCGCCATCCCATGGCCATTGATGATCACGTGTGAGTAAGGGAGCGGCTCTCTCGAACCTTTCTCCAGAACTTGCCCGGTTAGACTGAAGGATTCGGGTTTTTCAGGTTTTTTTAGAGGGAAGATGATGAAAACATCGCCGTTTTTCACAAATTCCAGTGGTAGTCCATCAATTAACTTTTGTAAAGCTGTTTCCGGTGATTCGAAAGTGCCGGAAAGTGATACCTTGTAATGAGAAAGATCGCGGTCATCAAAAGATATCTGGATATTATAAGTGTTGGCAAAGGCGATCAACACTTCGTTCAGCGGCCTGGATACTGCTTTTACACTGACCTGCTGGCAAAAAGAAATTAAAGAGACGAATAAAAATAATAAAAGAAATAGCGCCTTGCCCCGATTCACCATTCGTCAGATTTGAGAAATTTCATACACTTTTTCCGAAATCCTGACAAAAGTAAGCCCAAATGGTTTACAAACCAATGTCAATACTTCTTCCACCGGCCTGTCTTTTGAGAAATAACCGGTATAAGAAAAGTCCAGACCAGCTTTTAAATTGACCGTAACATCATATTGCCGCCCGATCTCATTTAATACCTGTATAAGAGGCCTTGCAGTGAAGTTAAACATGCTTTTTGTCCAGGAAAGCGTTGCGCTTGCATTAGTTTCGCTCCTGACTATTAAATAACCTTCAGAATTTATACTGGCCTCATATCCGGGATTGAGAACGGTTGCAGCTGAAGAATATGAGATCACCCTGACCTTGCCGGTAATGCAGGTAACTTTGTACTCCCGGTCGCGGGAATAGATATTAAAACTGGTCCCTAACACGATGGTCCGGCCAATATCCGAAACCACTTCGAATTCTTTGCCTTTTTCAACATTAAAGTATCCTTCTCCTTCAAAGTTAATCTTCCTGGCAAATTGCCACCAAAGTGGTTTGAAAGACATTTTCGATTCAGCATTCATTTCAACCTTCGACTCGTCTGGCAAAGTATAAGAAAGATGCTGTCCGGACGGGCAATAAACAGTCGTGGTGTGAAAACGGAGTAAAGAGAAGACGCCGGCCAGAACGAGAATAGCGGCAGCTATTCCCAATACCAGCTTGTGAGATTTGAAAACCAATATTTTAGGAGCTGGTTTTTCTGACAGTTTTTCTTCAAGCTCTGCCCAGACTTCTTCCCGGGTTTTGGTAAAAGGAATCTCCAGATTCCGAAAAAAACCTTCCGGGGCTTTTACAGGATTTGAATTTAAATCAATATGGTTGTAGTCGTGCTTCATTTATTCTCCTAATGCTTGTCTGAGAATTGCCAGTGCCAGGTTCATCCGCTTTTCGACGGCTTTGACACTTAATCCTAATCTTTCTGCTATCTCATGGTATTTCAGTTGCTCCATCCGGCTCAATAAAAACACCGTTCTCTGTTTCTCATTTAAATTAGCCAGGGCGATCTCATAACGGTCTCTCAATTCTTCGAACATCATTTGGTCTTCAGGCGACCTTCCTATAAAATCAGGTTTTGTATTTAACCTGAATTTCGATATGACTTTTTGTTTCCTGTAGTGGGTAATGAATTGGTCCCGGGCGATTTTAAAGAGTAATCCTGATATTTTGCCTTGATCTGAAGAAGGTTGCTTTTCCCAGATTCGGAGAAACGTTTCCTGGGCAATGTCAGTAGCCATTTCTGCGTCGCCCGACCGGTAGTAAATATAATTTCGCACTGAATCAAAATGATTGTCAAAAAGATCTTTAAACTCCGCTCGTGTCAATGTTATACCTTTTCTGATCAGGTTATAAAATTAGAGAATATACAGGAATTATTTTAACGTCAAGGCAGATCACAAAGGCACACGAAGTTCTGGAAAACTTGATAATTATACTTTGCGCGCCTTTGTGTCATCCTTTCTGTTCATTGTTGTTAATACTATCAATGTAAGTAAATCGTGTATGTCTCCCCGTTTATCAAAACTGTAGCGATATTGTCGCAGTCGCCATTGCCATAATCCAGCAACCTGACAGGACGGCCTTCCGGGCGAACTTCAATTGTTCCGGAGACGATAAACCTGCAAGCCAGTTCAATACGCAAAGGATTGATAATCTCATTTTCCCAGGTCAGCCCATTTGGTCTTATGCCACTGGCCGTGCCTGTTATCAGGTAAATGTCATCCCAACGGTTTGGGGTGTCAGAGCCTTGTATCCATTCGCGGACTCTTGAAGAATTCCAGCTGAATGTGCTGCTGTCATCCACTCTCTGGATCACACCCACAACTTCTATAGTGAAGTAAAGGTTTCCATCTTCATTTTCTCCCATATTGGTAACCACCTTTGTTCCGTCAACACTGTTATCGTTTACATAATAATTCTCAAAACCGTGAGTAATGACTGTGCCAGGATGCCGGTACCTTCCTGTAAACGTGATAATGATCTGACCTCTGCGGTACTTGTTATCATGGCATAAGCAATTGACATCCCCGAAATCGATGGTCAATTCATGTGGAAAGAGGGTAGTATCCAAAGTGACAGTAGCGCACTCACTAAGGAACATCCTGTTCCATTCCGTCGATTTTAGATGGTTCCCGGTACTCATGTCGTAAGCTTCATCAGCCATATCACTTACATTTTCAAAGGTACTTTCGGCATAAGCATCATCCTGTGAAATAGTAGTGTCTTCAAGCTGGATGTCGTTGTCTTTCTTGCAGCCGGTCACCATGATTGCAAAACTGGTGATGGCGATCAATCCTAAAATTAAGTTTGCTCTTTTCATTGGAATTAATTTTTAGTGTTTTAACACAATACCGCACAAAAGACTATTTACCCTACCTTTTTTTGGAAATTACTCAATTTGGAAATTTGAAGATTAGCCAATTTGGAATTGAAGTATACTGAAACTTAAGGCAAATGCTAAGCATTTTCCTTTTAGTTTCAGTTATGCCGAGAGGAACAGCAGCAATAAATTCGCAAACCTGTTCCGACTCGGTATAATATGGTTGTTACAACGCTAAAAATTCAAAGTCTTTAATTGAAGAATTTCCAAATTATCTCATTTCCAAATTACCTTATTGTAAATAGATCTCAATCAGCCCTTCCGGTGCCCTCACTTCAATCATTTTCTTTTTTCGGTCGACTTTCAGGATGATTTCATCAGAAATGGGCAACAGAATTTCTTTGTCACCAAAAGTGATGGCAAATAAAGGATTATTCGGCAACTCGACGACCCTGTCGATATTTCCGATATCGCCGCGAATCTCATCATGAACCCTGAAACCGGTTACTTCGTGATAATAAAACTTGTTTCCTCTTAATTTCGGAAGCAATTCAACCGGGAGGTAGATAAAACAACCGACCAGTTTCTCTGCTCCTTCCATGTCTTTAAGATCGGTTAATTTAAGATTGGCTTTATTTCTTTCAAAATGGATATTTTCAACTATCCAGGGGATCAGTTGGTCTCTGACTTCAATGAAAAGCATATCCAGTTCGCGGTATTCCTGGGGTTGATCGACGTCGAAGATAGCTTTCATGCCGCCTTTATAACCGTGGGTGCGAATGATTTTTCCAAGCAGGAAATAACCTTCATGGATCTTTGCAGGTTTTGGACTCATATCGTAAAATTAATAAAAAAAGGCTAAAGTCGCCGTTGGTTCCGGTTACTTAAGCCTTATAAATCGACAATCGACAATCGACAATCGAAAATCGAAAATCAAATTATGCTTTTTCTTCAGTTTCTTCTTCAGAAGCTGGCTTTTCTGAAACCGGTTTTGCTTCAACAACAGGCACTTCATCAGTAACTATCTCTTCAACTGCCGGTTGTTCTTCAACACCAGGCTGCACTTCAGCAACTGCTTCTTCTATAGCTGCAGGTATTTCTTCTACAACAGGCTGTACTTCTGCTGTAACTTCTTCTGGAATGGCAGGTGTTTCTTCTATGACCGCTTGAATTTCAGCTACCGGTTCTTCGGTAGCTACAGCCGGGGTTTCAGCTTCAGGTTCTTCTTCCGCAGCATCACCGGCGATTCTTGCTTTCAGTTCTTTAGCACGTTTTGCCTGAAGTTCTTTAGCGCGGGCTTCGTTGACTTTCATTTCAGCTTCAAATCGCTTTTTACGGCCATCTTTGCTGGATAATTCAGCCTCTTTGATCTTGGTTACAAATTTTTCCTTCTTTTCCTGCAACCAGGTCTGGAATTTTTCTTCTGCTACTTCTTCAGTCATAGCGCCTTTTTTCACACCTTTCAGCAGGTGATGTTTAAAGAGAATTCCTTTGAAGGATAAAAGAGCGTTTACCGTATCGGTGGGTTCAGCCCCGGCCTGAAGCCAGTATAGGGCGCGGTCAAAATTAATGTCGATTTCGGCTGGTTTGGACACAGGATTGTAAATGCCAATTCTTTCGATGAATTTTCCGTCCCGTGGTGCACGACCATCCGCAATGACAACGTGGTAAAATGGTAAGCCTTTTTTACCTTTTCTCTGCAATCTGATTTTCGTTGGCATAATTTGTTAATTGTTAACGATGAAAGAATTTTAAAATTGGGGTGCAAAGATCGGATTATTTTTTGAATAAAAAAAGAAATAATGGCTGCAGGGGAAAAGTAACGATTTTACTTCGTTCTTTTCAGCCTTGATATTCCTCAATTATTTTATTATCTTCATATTCTTATAATTAACCAATCATTAAAACCTCTACGAGGTAATTTACCCCACCCCTTCACCCCTCCCCTGCCAGCAGGGGAGGGGACGGGGGAGGGGTAGAAATACTAAAATACTATATCGTGTTCGGTATATTCCGCGTAGCAGATAAAGTATTGTAGTAGCGCACATTACGATTTGGAAATAATTCCCCGAAGGGGATAAACAAATAAGTTAACCAAATAGTAATAAATATTAATCCAAAACAAAAAAACCATGAAAAAATCAGCTTTTCTTATAATGATGTGCCTGCTGAACAGCAGCTTACTCTTCTCGCAGGTGGGTATCAACACCGATGGCAGCGCGCCCGACAATTCTACGATGCTCGATGTGAATTCAACGGATAAAGGATTTCTGCCCCCGCGGATGACAACCTCCCAGCGAAATGTAATTGCATCCCCGGCCGAAGGATTGATCATTTACAATACCGATGAAAAAGCGTTGAATGTATACAATGGAATGGCCTGGAAGTCAATGATACCCTCACCTGAGTTTGCCTGCGGTTTAACCATTACCATCGACCACATGATTTCCGGTGGTGTTGCACCAGTTAATAAAACAGTTGCTTATGGTACAGTGTCCGGAATCCCTGGCGAAACATCAAAATGCTGGATTACCAGCAACCTGGGCGCTGATCATCAGGCAACTGCCGTTAACGATGCCACGGAAGAATCGGCTGGCTGGTACTGGCAGTTTAACCGGATGCAAGGATATAAACATAATGGGTCGACCGTATATCCGGCTTGGACGATAACCAGCATCAATGAACCTTCTGATTGGCTCACTGCCAACGACCCATGTGCTTTACTGCTGGGAAATGGCTGGCGTCTCCCAACTTCAACCGAATGGACCAATGTAGATGCCAATCGCGGCTGGTTTGACTGGGACGGCCCGTGGTACTCTGCTTTAAAAATGCATGCCGCCGGGTACATAGGCTACAGCAATGGTTTGTTGGGCGACAGTGGGTCCGGCGGCTACTATTGGAGCAGTTCACAATTCGATAGTTCCAACGGCTGGAGCCTGGGCTTTGGGAGTGAATTCTGCGATGTGTACAACGGCGGCAAGGCCTACGGCTTTAGTGGCCGGTGCCTGCGAGACTAAGATAATTTGATTTATTTTTTTAATTTGACAATTTACCCGCCAACCGCCAACCGCCGACCGCTATCTTCTGTATTCTGTATTCTGTATTCTGTATTCTGTATTCTGTATTCTGCATTCTGTATTCTGTATTCTGCATTCTGTCTTCTGTCTTCTTATCTATATTTATCAACACCCACGTCCAGACCATCCCAATTTGCCTAATTTTAGCTATCCATTTTTTAAAACTTAACTACAACAGAATCAGATGTTCCTGATCTACGATACCGAAACAACCGGCCTGCCCAGAAACTTTGAGGCGCCTGTTACCGACCTTGATAACTGGCCCCGGGTGATCCAGCTTGCCTGGCAACTCCACGACGCCGATGGAAGTCTGATCGAAGCAAAAGAATTTATTATCCAGCCGGATAATTTTACAATCCCATATAATGCTGCCAAAGTTCATGGCATTTCTACCGAATTGGCGCTCCAGGAAGGTGTAGAACTGAAGGTGGTCTTAGAACAATTTATATCTGCACTCAGCCGTACGAAAGTGATCGTGGGACATAATATCGACTTCGACCTTAATATTATCGGGGCTGAATTTCTGCGTTGCAGCTTTGAGAATTATTTCGAAGGTATAGTCCAGTTATGCACCAAACTCGAATCAGTAGAATATTGCGCCCTTCCCGGTGGCCGTGGTGGCGGGTTTAAATGGCCCACCCTTGGAGAACTTCATCAAAAGTTGTTTCAGGAAGATTTTCCCGAGGCCCATAACGCGGCTGCTGATGTTCAGGCAACAACGCGCTGCTTTTTGGAAATGATCCGCCTTGGCATTATAACCGCCGGAAAACTCGGCATGGAACCGGAAGTGGTAAAGGATTTTATCATCAGCCACCCTGAGCCAATTGCACCGGAAAAGATCACTGTCAGGAACCTAAGAGGTTTAAAACCAGGCGACCAGGAGTCAGAAACGAATCAAGGTGAAGAACATTCACAGATAGAATCAGATATAATTATTCCCGAACTTAAACCTCAAACCTCAAAACTAAACATTCCCTTCTGCCATTTGCATGTTCATTCACAATATTCGATACTGCAAGCTACGGCTGATGTCAAGGATATTATCCAAAAGGCCGTACAATTTAAAATGCCGGCCATCGCACTGACAGATCATGGAAACCTTTTTGGCGCTTTTGCTTTTATTGGCGAAGCGGTTAAAAACAATATCAAACCCATTGTTGGCTGTGAGTTTTATATCGCCCTGGAAAGGGCCAGGAAAAAGTTCACCAAAGATAACCCTGATGTTCGTCATCATCAGGTATTGCTGGCAAAAAACTATGTCGGCTATCAGAATTTATCACGCTTATCCTCGCTGGGGTTTCTTGAAGGTTTTTATGATGGCGTTCCGCGTATCGATAAAGCCCTCGTTGAAAAGTACCGGGAAGGATTGATTGCAACGACCGGCGGCATGAAGTCGGAGGTGCCTGAACTTATTCTGAATGTTGGCGAGACACAGGCTGAAGAAGCTTTTCGTTACTGGCACAAGTTGTTCGGGGATGATTTTTATATCCAGCTTAACCGTCACGGATTGCCCGAAGAAGATCATGTAAATAAAATCCTCTTAAAACTGGCTGGTAAATACAACGTAAAGTTCTTTGCCGCCAATAATGCGTACTACCTGGAAAAAGATGATGCCGAAATCCATGATATGCTCCTGTGTCTGCAAACCAACGAGTATCAATCTACCCCTGTTGGGCGGGGCAGGGGCTTTCGTTACGGGTTCCCTAACAATGAGTTTTACCTGAAGAACCTGGAGGAAATGCAGGAATTATTCCATGATATCCCGGAAGCTATTGGCAATATCGCTGAAATAGTTGAAAAGATCGAATCTTTTGCGGTTAAACGCAGTCCGCTTATGCCGGATTATACGATCCCGGAAGGATTTTCAGATGCCGATGAATACCTCGGGGAATTGACATACGAGGGAGCTAAAGCAAGGTATGGTGAAATTACTCCGGATCTAAGTGAGCGTATCGAATTTGAGCTGGCAACCATTAAAAAGATGGGCTATCCCGGCTATTTTCTCATCGTACAGGAAATCCTGAACCAGGCCCGGGAGATGGATGTCTCCGTTGGGCCGGGTCGTGGATCGGCCGCCGGTTCAGTGGTCGCCTTCTGCCTGAGGATTACCGATGTCGACCCGATCAAGTATAATCTTCTTTTTGAACGTTTTCTCAACCCGGACCGGGTTTCACTTCCTGATATCGATATTGATTTTGATGAAGATGGCAGGGAACGCGTGCTTAAGTGGGTGGTCGAAAAGTATGGAGCCGGTAGGGTGGCACAGGTGATCACCTTCGGTAAAATGGCCCCGAAAGGCGCTATTCGTGATATTGCACGGGTAAAGCAACTTCCGCTGAGTGAGTCCGACCGGCTGGCTAAACTCGTATCTATGAAACCTGGTACTACTTTCCGGTCTGCTTATATTGAATCACCTGACCTGCTCAGGGAAAGGAAAGAAGGAGAAGAACTGGTCCGGGAAACACTCAAAGGAGCCGAAAGGATCGAAGGACAGATCCGCAATACGGGTACGCATGCCTGTGGCATCATCATCGGAAAAAATGAACTCATCGACCTGATCCCGCTTAGTATTACCAAGGAGTCTGATATGCTGGCCACACAATTTGACGGGAGCCAGATCGGAAGCGTGGGTATGCTTAAAATGGACTTCCTTGGGCTGAAGACCTTGTCCATTATCAAGGACACACTGATCAACATTAAGAAATCAAAAGGGGTAAGTCTCGATATCGAAGAAATCCCTTTCGATGACACGGAGACCTTCAACCTTTACACACTCGGCGATACTAACGGTATCTTCCAGTTTGAATCGGAAGGGATGAAAAAGCATCTCAGGGATTTGAAACCTAACCGCTTTGAGGACCTGATCGCCATGAACGCCCTTTACCGCCCGGGACCTATGGAATACATTCCTAATTTTATCCAGCGAAAACATGGCAGGGAGAAGATTGAATACCCTATCCCTGAAATGGAGGAAATACTGAAAGAAACGTATGGTGTTGCGGTTTATCAGGAACAGGTCATGCTGCTTTCCCAGAAACTGGCTGGTTTCACAAAGGGCGACGCAGATGAGCTAAGGAAAGGGATTGGTAAGAAGAAAAAAGAAATCATGGACCCGTTGAAAGCGAATTTCATTGCTGGAGTGAAATTGAATGGGTACGATGAAGAAGTAGCCAATAAAATCTGGACAGACTGGGAAGCATTTGCCGGTTATGCTTTTAATAAATCACATTCAACCTGCTATGCTGTAGTATCTTACCGGATGGCATACCTTAAAGCCCACTATCCGGCCGAATTTATGGCTGCCGTGCTTAGCAGGCATCTGAGCGAGATCAAGAAGATAACTTTTTTTATAGATGAATGCAAACATTTGAATGTCCCTGTTCTTGGTCCGGATGTTAATGAAAGCGACCTGCATTTTGTGGTAAATAAAAAAGGTGGTATCCGTTTTGGTATGGCGGCAATCAAGGGAATAGGGGAGTCGGCAGTCATTGCCATTATTGAGGAACGGGATAAAAACGGACCTTTCCGAAGCATATTCGACTTTGCTAAAAGAATAAATCTGCGCGCCGTAAATAAACGTGCCATGGAAGCCCTTGCAAAAGCCGGTGCCTTCGATTGCTTTGAAGGATTTCACCGGGCTCAGTATTTCCAGCAGGAAAACCCTGAAGATCCTTTTTTCCTGGAGAAGATCGTACGACATGCTGCCCTTTACCAGGAAAAACAACAGTCATCTCAACATTCCCTGTTTGGTGATGACCTTACCCTCGACCTGCATGATCCGAAAATCCCTGATTGCCCGCAGTGGTCTAAACATCAGCAACTTAAATTTGAAAGAGAAGTTACGGGCTTCTTCATTTCCGGGCATCCGCTGGATGAGTATAAGGCGGAAATAGATGCCTTTTGTAATGTGACATTTCAGGATCTTAACAGCGGTTTAAGTAAGTTTCAGAATAAAGTGCTTTCTTTTGCAGGTATGATCAACACTGCAGAGATCCGCACCGCCAAAACCGGCAATCAATATGCAAATTTTGAGCTTGAAGACTTTACTGATTCTTTCCGGCTTTCTCTTTTTGCAGATGATTTCATGCGCTATAAATATTTGCTGGTAGAAGATACCTATGTCCTGATATATGGTCGTGTGGAAGTAAACAAGAAGAACAACCGACCTGAAGTCCGCATTAAAAACATGGTACTGCTTGCTGAAGCCATGGAAAAATTCTGTAAATCCATCAGCTTGACTGTCGAATTGGAAAAACTGGACACCACTTTTATTAAGGAGATTTCAAAAATAATACGTGCTAATCCTGGTGAATGCGAATTAAAGCTTAGAGTCAAAGATGCCGGGGAAGGCCTGTTTCTTGACCTGCACCCCAGGAAATTCCGGGTTAACCCTTCTGGATTTTCCCACGCTATTTCAGGTTTTGAGCAGGTGGAATGCAAATACAATGGTTTCCAGGCAGGTTTATGAAAATATGATTTGAAGAAGAAATCAGGCGCTAATTTTTATTAATTTTGGCCGCAGAAAATTTAATAAAAAACTAAATTTATGGCTTTAGAAATCACTGATGCGAATTTTCAGGAAACAGTCCTGAATTCTGACAAACCGGTTATTGTTGACTTTTGGGCGGAATGGTGTGGTCCATGCCGTATGGTTGGACCGATTGTTGAAGAAATTGGACGCGAATACACCGATACGGTCGTTGTTGGAAAAGTAAATGTGGATCATAACCCGGGAATTACCGCCAAATTTGGTATCCGTAATATTCCTACAATACTTTTCTTTAAGGGCGGGCAAGTTGTTGATAAACAAGTTGGTGCTGTGCCAAAGCAAATTATTGTCGGCAAACTGCAGTCACACTTATAGAATTATTTTATTGTCATTTTCAATCGATCATAACCGGCTTCAACAGTTCGGTTCACTTGAATTCCTTGCCAGACAAGTCGTAGAAGGGTTCATTGTTGGCCTTCATAAAAGTCCCTTCCACGGCTTTTCCGTAGAGTTCGCCGAACACCGGCTTTACAACCCGGGAGAATCGATCAAAAATATCGATTGGAAGTTGTATGGCCGCACAGATAAACTTTTTGCCAAAAGATTCGAAGAAGAAACCAACCTGCGTTGCATCCTGGTAATCGATAACTCTTCATCAATGTACTTCCCGGTACGCGAAAAACCCAGCATCGACCAGCCCAATAAAATTACTTTTTCTGTTTATGCCGCTGCTGCCCTTATGAACTTGATGCGAAAACAGCGGGATGCTGTTGGTCTGAATGTTTTTGCTGAAAAAATCAGCTTTTCTTCTGCTGCCAAATCAAACTCGGTGCATTTTAAATACCTCTATTCAGAGCTTGAAAAGATGCTCGAACCAATACCGGTCGAAATGAAGCGCGACACTGCTGCAACGGCAGCCCTACACCAGATCGCCGATAATATCCATAAACGTTCGCTCGTGGTGATATTCTCCGATATGTTCGAAATATCATCCGGTTATTCTGGCCTGTTTGCCGCATTGCAACACCTCAGGCACAATAAGCATGAAGTTGTCTTGTTTCATGTGGTTGATAGAAAACAGGAAATCGATTTTGAATTTGATAACCGTCCATTTAAATTTATAGACCTTGAAAGCGGCCGGCAGGTTAAAGTGAATCCTCTTGAAGTCAAAGCCGAATATAACCGCTCTGTTCAGGCTTTCACCAATGAACTGAAGATGAAATGCGGGCAATACCGCATCGATTTCGTGGAAGCCGATATTAATGCTGGTTTTGAACAGGTTCTCCTGCCCTATTTGCTGAAGAGAGAACGGCTTTATTAACCCGGCACTTTTACCCTTATCTGGATTTCAATTTCGTTCTGCCTGCTCCCCTTAACCTCATCCCATCCCGAACCAACATGCTTATTTGTATAATAAATCGTTGATAACCGTAACCAAAAATCCAACCAATCCACAGGGCATAATCTGACCATCATGATTCCCCTGACCCCTTTGCCATAATGCATGAAAGAAGTGAAATCATTAAGCACATCATTCTCATAGGCATAAATGCGACTTTCATAATCCATGATATCAAAAAAGCATGCCCTTAGCCAGAATTTTGCATTTAACCATTCCGGAGCAAATTCAATATCCTGGAAGATAAGCCACCCGGGATGGAGTCCCTCAACAAGATTGCATTCAGCACGGCTTTTTAGCCTTACATTTGTCATGGCTTCGATATGCCCTTCCAATCGAAACCTGAAACTGGATGTATTTTCAGGATGACAGATCCATATGGAACTTACAGGATTGTTTACGGTTTCTTTTATATACCTGAAGGAGAAAAGCAAAGACCGGGATTGCGGCCAGGCTTTTTCAGCCAATACCTTGACTTCCCTTTGGCTTGACGGAGCGGTAAGATCATAACTTGCCCACTGTGATCGCGAAATATCTGTCATGAATTCAAGTAGCCATTTTTTTGGCATTTCAACCCTGATCGAAACCTGTAGCCCATTTTCATCAGCATTACGGCCTGATGATATAAAGCCTGCACCATACCAATTCTGATAATCTACGGCGAAATACCGGTGAATGATGTTAACCAGCATACCTGGAACAGGCATCAGTTGTAACCCTGAAAGCACCGCCATTCCTTTATTCCGGCTGACAGATGCTTCTGTGAAAAATTGGAACTTTGGTAACCAGATTGTCGCCGAAAATCCCGCTACCAGGTTTTCCCTGCCATCTAAACTAAATCTCGCATAGGGCCTGGTGCTTTTCGCTGCAATTGCATCAAATTGGTTATACAATGCTATTAAACCTGTTTTTAACCAGTTATTGCGAAAAACCAGGTAGCCTCCGATCACTTTTTCAGTAATCGTTTTTCTATTTGCTAATTCGTTTATGGTGCGGTGAAGACCTGACTTGTCGATGGAGGAAAAGGTTATAGGTTTACCTGAAAGACTGTCATTAACGATGGAGGTGCCATCAATTTTTTGAAGAGATCCAAAACCTGAAATTGAAAATCTGCCTAAACCGGCACTAATGGCTGCTCCTCTGAAAAATCCTGTTTCACTTACTGAGGTCTGAGGCCTGATACGATGGGCCATTCCGGCCATTCCATTCCGGCCTTTAATGCCGGATTGTCCTCCGGTTAGGTTCACCCCGTACCCGAAACTAACGCGGTAATTTCCTAAAATAATGGATTGGATAGGTCCAAGCTGTTTGATATGCAAATACCCTGAAAAGAGATCTGTGGTCTTGATATCCTTTAAAAATGAAGCAGACGAAATGAGAAAGGGCTCTCCTGGATCTTTCTCCATCCTGATTCCAAGCGCAAGTTTATTCCTGTATTCAAGGTCGTAACGCAAGGCAAACCTATACGGAGGACCGGTATAAATTGGATCACCACTGATATTCTCATCAGTGATACCTTGCTTGTACCCTTTGCTTTTTTGGGTATTAAATGTAGTTTTTAGTATCAGGCTTTGCCTGAATGACCGAAATGTGAATTTTTTAAATGTTCTGGAATTTTTTGGCAGATCAGCGGATACAATAGGTATCACTTTGCGGATAGTCTGAAAATCCCATCCATCGATAAATGTCAGCTCATAGACTGAAAGCAGGTTTCCGTACATGAGACGGTACTCTTTCAGTTTATTGAGCTGGTAAAGATTGATTATTTTGTACTCCATCAGCCAGTCTGCCTCTTCATTGTTGATGCAGAGGGGTTTTTCCAGCCATTGATCGATCATATCCCGCCATTCTTCTATTGTAGCAAGAAAGTCATCATCCGTATCCGTTATATCATCTGCATAATCTTCATAAGTGGTACTTTGCTCTGGTCTTTCCTGTGATATAACAAACCCGGGAAGTAATAAAGTCAGGAAGGTGATAAGTACCACAGTTTCAGCTTTTTTTCTGATATAATTTCTCATTTGAAATCGAATTGGAGTGAAAGCTGCGGTGTGAAACCAAGATATTGATGATAGCAGCAGGAAAATTCAAATAAATAGCGTCGATGTCGGATCGCTGCTCCAAATGAATAAGAAGCAGGAAATATCCTGATTCCGCCCCGTAGGAAGAAAATTTCCCTGAAGATATATTCTATCCCGATCTTAAGACCTGGAGGTAAATCAAGGTCCTTTTCAAATTCGGTAAAGATGATTAAAGCAGGAGAATATTGACAGGACAGTCCCAGTTTGAAAATTGATGGCAGCGTTGCATAATCTTCACTTTTAATATATAATTGAAAGGGATTGAAGGTCGCAAAAGCGAGGTTGACTTTTTTTGAAAGAACGATGATTGTACCCAATTCATAAGCTACCTGGTGAATAGACGCTGACTCTCCTCCTGCTTTTTGAAAAACATACACCAGGCTGATTCCGGATAGTACCCGTTCGCCAAATAGCCTGCCGTAACCCAGGCTGACCTTTTGATCGATGAACGACTGGTAGCCTGAAAACATTGTGAAAATGCCCAGGCAGCCTTTGCCTGCCGGTACAGTTGCTGTAATAGCATAATATCCCAGTTCCTTCATAAGATATCGCTGCTCCACGCTGGTTGCCAGGGAAACATGATTATACCTGGCCAACCCGGCCGGATTGTTAGCAACGGCCCAGGCATCTTCCAACCCTGCCGTAATTCCGGCTAATGAGACACTTCTGGCCCCGACAGCCGTTGTTTGAGAAATTAACTTAAACCAGGGAACCAGCACCATCACGCATACCAGTACCCGCCATATTATCCTGGTGCTCATTATATTGATATTTTAATGTAAAATAAGTCGTCAGTCGTCAGTCGTCAGTCGTTAGTCGTCAGTCATCTGTCGTCAGTCGTCAGTCGTCAGTCGTCAGTCGTCAGTCGTCAGTCGT
>Ga0247841_10006052_pt1 | contig 19035 bp, 17 predicted proteins | sample LaCruzMarch2015__2_FD_192410 | JGI IMG/M metagenome (GOLD analysis project Ga0247841, IMG submission 192410) | Freshwater microbial communities from meromictic Lake La Cruz, Castile-La Mancha, Spain - LaCruzMarch2015_18m | ecosystem: Environmental > Aquatic > Freshwater > Lake | place: Spain... | reverse complement strand
ACTACTCAAAGCGAGTTTCTAGCGGCAACAAAGAAGCTTCTTATGAAAAACTTGAATCCTTAAACAAAGTTGAGTTATCCGTAAAAGATTATGACGAATATGAGAGTGATTTTGAAGGAGAAGTAAGAGATGGCTTAACAAAGCTTGGGCACATGGTAAAAACGCAAGTTGGGTGCAAGGGGTATAGCATTGATTTAGCTGTTGTTCATCCAAAGGACAAAAACAAATTTGTTGTCGGTATTGAATGTGATGGTGCAAAGTATCACTCTTCAAAAAGCGCTAAAGACAGGGACATTTATAGACAAAAAGTCCTAGAAGACGCAGGATGGACAATCCTAAGGATCTGGAGCAGAGACTGGTGGAGAAACGAAGACAATGAAATAAAAAGAATAGACCGCGAAATAAAAAAGCTATTATGAACGATTAATTTAAATCATGGAGACAGTTTTATATTTATAAAAAATAGCAAAAATGTGATTTTATGACTATACTTACTTTAAACGGAAATAAAGCGCAAAAGCTAATAAATAAAAACTTCAAAAATGAAAAAGAACTTCAAAATTTATTTGAAAATAACCTTGAGGAAATCTTTGGGATTCGTTTTCTTGCTACCGAATATACTACAACAAATGGTGGAAGAATAGATACTTTAGGGCTCGATGACAATGATGCCCCTGTAATAATTGAATTTAAAGAAGGCGAAAAAGACAACGTCCTAAATCAAGGATTATTTTACTTGGACTGGTTAGTGGATCACAAAGGAGATTTTGAAAACCTTGTGAGAAACAAACTCAAAGATACAAAAATTAACTGGGCAGACCCTCGGCTTATACTTGTAGCAAAATCGTATAACGAATATGACAAATATGCAGTAAATATTATATCAGCAAATATAGAATTATGGAAATATTCATTGTATGAAAAAGGAGTATTATTGGTGGAAAGAATTCCTTTAACAAAAGGCGGAAAAAAGCCAACTGAAACGACCACAAAAAAAGCACCTTATGAAGAATATACTCTTGAACACCACATTGGCGGGAAACCTGAAAAAGTAAGAGAGATGGTAAAACTACTTCGCGAAGAAATAACAAAAATTGATGATCAAATCACAGAAAAATTTAACAAAAATTATATTGGATATTCCTTAGAAAAAAACTTTGCCGAAATAGTGGTACAAACTAATGGAATTTGGGTTCACATTGATACACCAAAAAAAGAATTGAGCGATCCAAAAAATAAACTGATTGATGTTACAGATAAAGGGCACTGGGCAACAGGAAACTGGAAAATAAGAATGGAAAACACTGATGAAATAGATTATATTATAAGTATAATAAAACAAAGTTATGAAAAAAGCAAATGATTATACAAACTAACAGAAGCAGGAAAAATAGCAAAAATGTAAAGGTGAAGTTATGACAAAAGAAACAGAACGAACAGAACTGCATAGAGTAATTTGGCAAATCGCTACTAACCTACGAGGAAGTGTTGATGGTTGGGACTTTAAACAATATGTTCTCGGTATTCTATTCTATCGTTTTATCAGCGAAAATTTAACTAACTACATAAATGATGATGAACGACGTGCTCGAAAAAAAGATTTTGACTACTCCAAATTGTCAGATAAAGAAGCTGAATTCGGTAGAGCCGATACGGTTAAGGAAAAAGGATTTTATGTTTTACCCAGCGAATTATTCAAGAACGTTACAAAAAATGCTCGCAATGACCAAAACCTGAATGAAACTTTATCTGCCGTTTTCAAAAATATTGAAAATTCTGCTAAGGGAACAGAAAGTGAAGATGACTTAAAAGGACTATTTGACGATTTAGATGTAAACTCAAATAAATTAGGAAATACCGTAGAACAAAGAAATAAACAACTTGTAAAACTTTTAGAATCAATAAATGAACTTGGACTCGGAAATTATTCAGATAACACGATTGATGCATTTGGTGACGCTTACGAGTATTTAATGAACATGTATGCTAGCAGTGCTGGAAAATCAGGGGGTGAATTTTACACCCCTCAAGAAGTCAGCGAACTACTAGCCGAAATCACCATAGTTGGAAAAAAGAATGTCAACAAAGTATACGATCCCGCTTGTGGCTCAGGTTCATTACTTCTAAAATTTGCAAAAGTGCTTGGTAAAGAAAATGTGCGCATAGGCTTTTTTGGACAAGAAATAAATCTAACCACATTCAATCTTTGTCGTATTAACATGTTCTTACACGACATTAACTACAATCATTTCAATATTGCTCATGGCGACACACTAACAGACCCAAAACATTGGGATGATGAGCCTTTTGACGCAATAGTTTCAAATCCGCCCTATTCAATACAATGGGAAGGAGACGCAAACCCAATACTAATAAATGACTCTAGATTTTCCCCCGCAGGGGTTTTAGCCCCAAAAAGTAAAGCTGATTTAGCTTTTACTATGCACATGCTTTCGTGGCTCTCAACTTCTGGAACTGCTGCAATAGTTGAGTTTCCAGGAGTTCTTTATCGTAGTGGAGCAGAACAAAAAATTAGAAAATATTTAGTTGATAATAATTTTATTGATTGTGTAATTCAATTACCACCAGATTTATTTTTCGGAACAACTATTGCAACTTGCATAATAGTTCTTAAAAAAAGCAAGAACAATAACAAAACTCTTTTTATCGATGCATCTGCTGAATTTGTCAGGGGCGGAAATAAAAATAAATTAAGTGATGCAAATCGTAAGAGAATTTTAGATTCTTTTAAAGAAAGAAAAAATATAGACTACTTTGCAAAATTAGTAGACAATGAATTGATTGCAAAAAATGATTACAATATCGCAGTATCAAGCTATGTCATAGCAGAAGACAAAAGAGAAATTACAGACATTAAAGAACTTAATAAGAAAATAGCAGAGACAGTAAAAAGACAAAACGAACTTAGAAAATCAATAGATAAAATTGTTGAAGAAATAGAAAGTAAAAAATAAAGATGGTTAAAAATATGACTAAAATAGACAAATTAATTAAAGAATTATGCCCAAAAGGAATAGAATTCAAAGAATTGGGTGAATTGGCGAGTATAGAAACTGGTGAGCAACTAAATAAGACAGCAATGACTAAAATCGGCGACTATCTTGTTTTGAATGGGGGTATAAATCCTTCAGGATTTTATCCTGAATACAATACTGAGGAAAATACTATAGCAATAAGTCAAGGGGGTGCATCTGCAGGGTATGTTAATTTTGTTAGAACTAAGTTTTGGGCGGGAGCTCATTGTTTTGTTGTTAAGCCGAAGACTAAAGAAATAGAAAATCGATATTTATATTTTATACTAAAGAACAACCAGGAAAAGTTACAAAATGCAAAGTTGGGTGCCGGCATTCCTGGATTAAACAAAAAAGAGTTACAAAATCTTAACATTCCAGTTCCACCAATTCAGATTCAATTAGAAATAGTTAGAATTCTTGATAGTTTTACTGAGCTCGAGGCAGAGCTCGAGGCAGAGCTCGAGGCACGGAAAAAACAATATGAATATTACCGCGATGAGCTGTTAAGCTTTGAAGAGAGAGAGAGAGTAAGGTGGTTAACTATGGGAGAAATTGGTACTTTGATTCGAGGAAATGGTTTACCTAAAAGCGACTTTACTGAAAAAGGAATAGGGTGTATCCATTACGGTCAAATTTATACTTACTATGGCACTTATACAAATAAAACAAAATCATTTGTATCAACAGAAACAGCAAAAAAACTACAAAAAGTTCAGAAAAATGATTTGATAATAACTAATACTAGCGAGAATGTTGAGGATGTTTGTAAGACTGTAGTTTGGCTTGGTGAAAATGAAATTGTTACTGGAGGGCATGCGACTATATTCAAACACAAAGAAAACCCAAAATATTTAGCGTATTACACTCAAACAAATATGTTTTTTGATCAAAAGAAAAGACTTGCAAAAGGTACTAAAGTAATTGACGTTTCTGCAAAAGACCTTACTAAAATAAAAATTCCTCTCCCTTCCTTAGAAGAGCAAGAAAGAATAGTAAAAATATTGGATAAGTTTGATGCTCTTGTGAATGATATTTCAATTGGTCTTCCTGCTGAGTTGAATGCGCGAATAGAGCAATACGAGTATTATAGGGAAAAGCTTTTGGCGTTTGAAGAAAGGGTGTAATTGAAATGGCTGTAAAGTATAATCTTGTTGCTCAGAATTCGGAAAGTACGGTTGTGGCAGAGTATTCTCCTTCAAAGAAAAGGGCGGAGAGTTATCAGAGTGAAGCGGATTTAGAAAATGCTTTCATTAAACAATTACAAACACAAGCTTACGAGTATGTTAAGATAGCAAGTGAAGAAGATTTAATTAAAAATTTAAGAAAGCAATTAGAAAAATTAAATGAATATAATTTTAGTGATAAAGAGTGGGATTACTTTTTTAAAAAAGAATTAGCTAATCCAAATCAAAATATTGCAGAAAAAACACAAATTATACAAGAAGATTATATTAAGATTTTAAAGCGTGATAATGGAACAAACAAAAACATTTACTTGTTAAAAAAAGATAATATTCATAGTAATTTATTGCAAGTAATCAATCAGTATGAAACCGAAGATGGAAAATACAAGAATCGTTATGATGTGACTGTTTTAGTAAATGGTTTGCCTTTAGTGCATATTGAATTAAAAAAAAGAGGCGTGGCAATACAAGAAGCGTTTAATCAAATTAATCGTTATCAGAGAGATAGTTTTTGGGCTTCAAGCGGTTTGTATGAATATATTCAGATTTTTATTATTTCTAATGGAACGCACACGAAATATTATAGTAATACTACTCGTTCGGAACATATTAGGGAAGCAATTAAAGGAATAGTTAAGAAAGGTAAGCGGTCAAGTAATAGTTTTGAATTTACTAGTTGGTGGGCAGATTCTACAAATAGCCAGATCTCGGATTTAGTTGATTTCACAAAAACGTTTTTTGCAAAACATTCTATTCTAAATATTCTTACTAAATATTGTGTTTTTACAACAGATAAACAACTTTTAGTTATGCGACCATATCAAATTGTTGCAACTGAAAAAATATTAAGCAAAATTGAAGTAAGCACAAACTATAAACAACTTGGAACAGTAAAAGCAGGGGGGTATATTTGGCACACTACGGGTTCTGGAAAGACATTAACTAGTTTTAAAACCGCACAATTAGCAAAAAATCTTTCTTTTATTGACAAGGTTTTATTTGTCGTGGACAGAAAAGACTTAGATTATCAAACAATGAAAGAATATGACAAATTTGAAAAAGGTTCTGCAAATAGTAATACAAGTACTTCAATTTTAAAGAAACAACTTGAAAATCCTAATGCGCGGATTATTATAACTACTATTCAAAAGCTTGACAGATTTATTAAACAGAATAAAGGACATAAAATCTTTGACGGACACATAGTATTAATATTTGATGAATGTCATCGTTCACAATTTGGAGATATGCACACAGCAATCACAAAAGCATTTAACAAATACCATCTTTTTGGGTTTACCGGAACACCGATATTTGCAGTTAACTCATCAGCAGGCGGAAGGGTTGACTTAAAAACAACTGAACAAGCCTTTGGTGAAAAATTACATGTATACACTATTGTAAATGCCATTATTGATAAAAATGTCTTACCATTCAAAGTCGATTATATAAAAACATTAAAAGAAGCAGATAATATAGAAGATAAAAAAGTGAGGGATATAGACCGCGAAGCAATTTTATCCTCTCCCAAACGATTAAGCAATGTTGTAAAATATATTCTTGATCACTTTAATCAAAAAACAAAACGAAATGAAAAATCGTATATTCATAATGTTACAAAAAACATTCAAGAACTTGTTACTGCTAAAGACAGACACAAAATTACAGTAATAAAAGAAAAAATCCGCCTATCAGGATTTAATTCCATTTTTGCAGTTCAATCAATTGACATGGCAAAAAAATACTATTCTGAATTTGAAAAACAACAAAAAGCATTACCCGAAATACAAAAATTAAAAATTGCGACAATCTATAGTTTTGGTGCAAACGAAGAAGAAATTGATGACTTAATTGATGAAAATTCTGAAGATACAAGTGGACTAGATGCAAGCTCAAGAGACTTTCTGGAAAAAGCAATTAAAGATTATAACAAATTGTTCGGTACCTCGTATGATACTTCTTCAGACAAATTCCAAAATTACTACAAAGATGTAAGCGAACGCGTAAAAAATCGGGAAATAGACCTTCTATTAGTAGTAAATATGTTTTTGACTGGATTTGACGCAACTACACTAAATACACTATGGGTAGATAAAAATTTGAAATTACACGGGTTACTTCAAGCATACTCACGAACTAACCGTATCTTAAACAGCATAAAAACTTTCGGAAATATTGTTTGTTTTCGTAATTTAGGAAAAGCAACCGATGAATCTATTTCACTTTTTGGAGATAAAGAAGCAAGTGGAATAGTTTTGCTAAAAACTTACAAAGAATACTATAACGGATATGAAAAAGATGGAAAAACCATAAGAGGCTACAAAACTTTAGTCGAAGAGTTACAAGAAAGATTTCCACTTAACAAAGTAATGATTGGGGAAAAAAATCAAAAAGACTTTATCAAACTTTACGGGGGAATTCTAAGAGTCCATAATATTCTAACCACTTTTGATGAATTCGAAGGCAACGAAATACTAACTCCCCGAGACTTCCAAGATTATCACAGCAGATACATTGACCTTTATAATGAATTTAGAAAAAGCAAAGATAATGAAAAAGAAAATGTTAACGAAGACATTGTCTTTGAAATGGAACTTATAAAACAAATAGAAATCAATATTGACTACATCCTAACATTAATAAAAAAATATCACGAAGAACACACAAAAAACAAGGAAATCTTAGTAGACATCAACAAAGCAATAGAATCAAGTGTTGAACTACGTAACAAAAAAGAACTTATCCACAAATTTATTGAAACCCTTAATACAAAATCAGTAATAGATGATGACTGGCAAAAATTTGTAGAAAAAAAGAAAATTGAAGACTTGGAAACAATAATTAATGAAGAAAATCTTAACCCTAATGAAGCACAAAAATTCATAAAAAACGCATTCAGAGACGGCAGTATACCAATAACAGGCACAGCAATAACAAAAGTCTTACCACCAATATCCCGTTTTTCTAAAACGGGCGAACGAACAAAAAAACGCGAAACAATTATCGAAAAATTCACTGAATTCTTTGAAAAATACTTTGACATTTCTAAAGGGACATTTACTGAAAAAGAGAATTAGGTGATTAAAATGGCGACCTACTCACATTCAAAACTATGTACTTTTGAAAATTGTAAGTACAAATACAAGTTGCACTATGTTGATGGAATTAAACCTGAGTTTAAGGCTACTATTGAGACTTTTATGGGTTCTAGGGTTCATGAGACTCTAGAAAAGCTGTACAAGGATTTAAAGTTCATGAAAGAAAACTCACTTGAAGATTTAATTAAATTTCTAAATGATCAGTGGGAAAGAGAGTGGGCCGATAATATTATTATAAACAAAAAAGAGTATACAAAAGAGAATTATAAAAAGATGGCGGAAAAGTTCATCACAGATTATTACAATCACCACAAACCATTTAATGATATTACAATTATTGGTTTGGAAACTGAAGACAAATTAAAGCTTTCAAATGGTTCAAGTTATCATATTCGAATTGATAAATTCGGGTATAAAGACAACATCTACTACGTATGTGATTACAAAACCAACAGTTCTATGAAGGATCAAGATGAAGCAGATGAAGATAGACAACTTGCAATGTATGCGCTGTGGGTTAATAAGAAGTTCAAAGATGCAAAAAAGGTTGTTCTAAAGTGGCATATGTTAGCTTTTGACAAGGATGTTGTTTCAGAAAGAACTCCAAAAGAGTTAACTCAATTAGAAAAAGAAACAATTAACCTGATTAAAGAAATTGAAAAATGCAGAGACTACCCGACTAAGGTTACTGGGTTGTGTAATTATTGTGAGTACCAAACTATGTGCCCTGCATTCAAACATAAAGTTGAGACTGAACAAAAGACACTAAAGGAATTCAAGGAAGATGATGGCGTAAAATTAGTGGATAAGTTAGCTACTTTAAAAGAGCAATATAAAGCGACTGAAAATGAGATTGATGAAACTCAAAAGCAACTAATTGAATTTGCAATACAAAAGGAACTTGAATTAGTTTATGGTTCTAACAAGAAAGCAAAAGTCACAGAATATTTCAAATTAAAATACCCTGAAGATAAAACAAAAATAATAAAACTCTTAAAGAAGCATAAACTTTATAACGAATTCATAAACATAAACTACTTGAAACTGAATTCACAAATTTTGGAAGGTAATATGCCAAAGGATATAACAAAACTACCGACCAAAGAAAAGGATTATAGAGTAAGCATATCGAAAAAGTGAGTTGATAACATGAATGATTTGAATAAGAGTGATATAGTTAATTTGTTTAAGGGTAAGCCTGTTTTTGAAAAGAAAAATCAGGTAATTGATTTAATTTTTAAAGCGGTTAATGAACCGTCATTACTCGGGCTGGATTTTTCAGATATAACTAACTTAATAAAAAGCGGAAATAAGTTTCAATTTTTATCTTGCGAGTCAAGTAATTTACAAATTCATCAAAAAGAAATTGACGCGGTCAGCGGGACCATCGTATTTATCACCGTGGGCGAAAATGGTACGCTTAGACAAGTTAATGCACTATTAGAAAAACACTTTTCAAAACCCAATCTAATCCCAATAGCATGGATGTCAAACAAAGTACCAACCGATAATCCAAAAATAGAGGTACTTTTAATTTACAAGTAAAATAGACTACTTTTCAGTAGTCCTGTGGTTGCATGAATTTTACCTCTTTCGTTGTGACGAAGTTCTAAAATTCACATTATTTCCTTCATTAAACTAAGTTTCGGCTGTAAAACGTCTATAAGTTGTTTCATCTTTTGAACAGCCCATATTTTTAATTCTTCAGTCATTTCATTTTCAGGTTTTTCTATGTATATTCTTGCCCATCTTTTTCCCCACATTTCTGCTTTTGCTTTGCAACCTGTTTTTTCTTCAATTTCTGCCGTATATTTTGATAAGTTGTTCAGTATTTTCCTGCTTGATTCCAAGTTTCTTTCAATATGCAATGCCACTTCTAAACTATCTTGTGGACGTTTATGTATTATCCATTCAAAATGAATACTACCAAATTCGGTTGGTATTTGACAGTAATTTTTTGGTTCTGGATTAGCCTCAATTGTTGGGTCTAATTTGTTTATTCTTTTTGCAAGATCTTTATAAAAGTCCAAATATCGCTTTTGAGACACAGTTAGATCCGCAGGAGAGTTAGTAGTAACTTTTGGATTAATTCTATATTCATCAGTATTTGGTATTGGTATTAAAATTGTTGATGCAAAACATAACTTATTATTTTCTAAATTATATGGTTTAAATTCTACACATTTAATATCAATTCCGAACTTTCGCAACCAGATTACTGTAGATATAACTTCAGGCCTGTACTCTTTCGACAATAATATTATTCGAGGTTTTTCGTCCAGTTGTTCAAAATCATCATTCTCTATAAAATTTATTATAAATTCTCTTGCTTCATCAATAGTTTTTATTCTGTCCATTTTTGAACAATACTCCAAATATAATTGTGCAACATTTTCAAGTTTTAATGTTGAACAGTATGCCGCATATTTTACTGCTTGAAGCTCAACATCCTTCCCGCTTTGATCTCTTTTTAATTCGATAACAACAAGCTTTCCTTGTTTGTCAATCCCGATTAGATCAAGTCTTTCATTCGTTTTATCAAATTTATCATGCTCTGTTGCAACAATTAAAATTTCTTCGCCAAGTATATCAGTACAATTTTCAACCCACTTTTCAATGTCTTGACGTTCAAAAATACCATTTTCGGCAAAACTAGTTTGCTTCAACGTTTCAAGTTTCTTTGACCCCAAATCATAACTAAAAATCATAATTATCAATATATCCTAGTTAAGGAATAATTTTTAAACAAGGGGAATTATGCTATAAGAAGAACTAATCAGTAGTCTTCTGGTTTCATGAATGTCACCCCTTCTGCGTTTGCTATTACCCAAATTCGGTCTTTTTCTATGATACGCATGCGTGAGTATTCTGAGTCTTGTTCATCAGCTTTGTTGAGCATTTCTAGTCCTTTGGTGATGATTTCACGGTAGTGGTCTTTCACGTCGCTGAATAGGTTTGTGGTGAAGACTACTGGAATTTTCAAATTAGAGAGTTCACCGACTTTTACCAGGATACCGTCGTCAAGTGCGTTTTGTAGGGTGTATACGGAGATTGGTTCTCCGTACACTTCAGTCAGGGTGGTCATTTTTTACCACCTTCAGTTTTTAGTCGCTTGATTTCGAAGTCAAGCATCTGACTCAACCTGTTGGTCAGGTCTTGTTTGACTTTGAGCAAGTCATCGTTCTCGTTTAGCTCAGCGGTAGCGGATAACCCGAAGCCTTTTGAGCCAAAGTTAGCAGTCCCAACTTTTTGGGAAACGTTTACAGTAATTTCGGTGACTTTCATTGAGAATCACCTTTCATGTGTGAGAGCAATTCGTCAATTGTGAATCCTCTGCCAAATATTTGTTTTTTATTAAAATTCATTTTGTATCACCTCCTGAGTGGAAAACGAATTTTTTCGACTGAAGACGTCTCGCGTTTGGTTGGAGACATTAAACCCTTTAGCGAGTGAGCGCCCCAAAGGGTAAAGGTTTAAGTCGAGAACAAACGAGTTGAAAGGAGAAAAAAAGAGTTAATGAAGGAGGAATAAATGGGTTTAAAATAAACATCGGCAAACTACTGGCAGAGGATTTAAAACAATAAATCTGCCCATTAATAATATGAAATTTAACCTTGCAAATATAATCAACTCAATAAGAGATGAGATAAAATACATCTTCAGTAAAGACCCTGATTTCAAAACATTAAGGTACTTAAAAGATAACAAACAAAAGTTCATTACAAAAAAGAAGTTCATTCTTGCAGGACAAACTTTTAACGTATACATCTACAAAAAACCCGAGGATTATCTATTGGGACAGTATACCAAGCACAAAACAATAATAATTAATAAGAAAATATTTAATCACTCAAAAGACTTCCAAAAATACATACTTTTACACGAACTGGGACACAAAATGACTCCTTGGCCCGCTAAATTACTATCCGCAGGATTATTCATGACTGCTGCTATACTTTTAATCTTTGCAACCCTCCTAACAGTCATTTTTAGCACATATATGCTAATTTTAATTGCCATATCGATGATTTTCGGAAACTGGATCAACTTAACATTCCTCCTCCCAATTCTAATAATACAAATAGCATTATTGCTAATCGTTAGACTTTCTCAATTCATTTCAGAAGGATATGCTGAATGCTACGTAGTAAAGAAAACATCCGAAAAATTCTACCTTAAAATCCAACCAGAATACCTAAAAATAAGACAAAATAATAAAAAACGCAGACTAAAAAAAATGACAATCAAAAAATATCCTATTTACTTATTCTGGAGAATCTACGGATGGATATCTTACCCTAAACCAAAATTTGTAATTCAAACCTACTACACACTCAAAATAGTAAAAAAACTATTCAAAACTCTTTAATTCATCGGGAACGAACTCCTCGCCAAAACCTTCTTTTACATAAAAGAAGCTTGGTGCAGGCTCGGCACCAAATTTAGTTGGTGCTAAAAGCTTGGATTGTAGTGCCTAACTTTCGCCCCAAAAAATTAGGTGGTTTGAGTGTTAGTTGATTGCTTTTTCTAAATAATCTAGGTCAATTTCTTGGAGGGTGTTGATTCCCACTATTCGACACCCGTATTTTTTTGCTTTTTCTTCCAAGTTAGTTATTTTTTCAGTTTCAAGTATTTCAATTGCGACTGACTTTTCAGGCAAATAAATATCTGCCCTACTCTCTAAGTTAATTCTTGCTTCTGTCCAAAAAGGTTCATTAAGCATTTTAAGAAAATAACACACTTCAGATTTTTTTAAGTAGTGCCGTTTGCTTTCACTCTTTGTACTGAAATTAATGACATTCATTTTGTTGTTTTGTTTAAGTCTCCAAGCTACCTGCATAAGTAATTCTCCAACAAAAGCAAGTTTTGGCAGTTTAAGAACGCACTGCAAGTGCTTTGCCGGCGACCCTGTAGTGCCTAACTTTGAGAAAGTATTTTATAGAAGTTAGGCCCTTAGTTACTGAAGATTTAAGAATAGGGTCATTAAAGCATTGAACTTTTTTACTCCGGGGCTCTCCCCCTGCATTCGGTTTAAACGGACAAACAAAAGGTTTAAATGGACATTTGTCCGTTGTATTAGTATGCTTGAAGAGTATTCTGTAATAAAAATAATTCAAGAAATTCTTTCTCATCCTTTAAAGATTTACACTCTTCGCGAGCTAGCTAAATTGTCCAACACTAGCAAGGATTCTGTGGCTAAAGCGATAGAGTTTATGCGCTCACGGGAAATGATTTCACTTAAAGTTGTAGGTCCAACTCACCAGTATCAAGTTAATTTAGAAAATCCTCTTACTCGTCAATGGAAGGTTCTTTTCAATTTGGAAGAACTAACTCAAGCAAAGTTACTTCAAGAAATTCAATCAAAAATTCCAAGCGTCTCGTGTGTTTTGCTCTATGGAAGCCTGGCTAAGGGAACTAATGAGGAAAGCAGTGATTTAGACTTGCTGATTATTACTGAACAAAAGCTTTCAACCAAACCGAGCATAGGAAAATCCTTGAAAAGAGAACCTAATACCCTGCTTTTAAATATGAAAGAATGGAAATCTTTAGCCCAAAAAGACAAAGTATTTTATGACAATGTAATCATTGATTCAATTGTTTTGTACGGAAGAAAGCCAGTGGTATTATGAACGTTAACGAGTGTTTGGAGAAAGGATTGCTTTCAAAAACCGAACCAGATATGCGCAAAGCCAAAAAATCAATTTTAGCGGCTGAGCGAAAACTTTCTTTAGCAGAAGCTGAACTTAAAGGAGAAATATATGAAGGATGTTTTATCTCGGCATACGCTTCAATGTTTCACGCCGCAAGAGCACTCCTATTCAAAGACGGGTTTAAAGAAAAAAGCCATTACGCAATATTCATTTACCTGGCTGAAAAATATTCGGGAATAATCCAAGAGAAATACATAAACGAATTCAACAACATGCGAACAGACCGACACAATCTAATGTACGGGCTGGACGAACCACAGGAAACAAGCAAAGAAGAAGCCAAAGCAACAACAAAACTAGTAAAAGAATTTATTGAAATAGTAAAGAAAATGATTTAATGTAGTGCCCAAGGTTTTTTCAAAAAAAAGTGTAGTGCCCAACTTAGTAAGAAGTATTTTATAGAAGTTAGTGCATTAACTCTCTAAAGATTTAAAAATAGGGTCATTAAAGCATTGAACCTTTTCACTCGCAGCCTTTCCCCCTGCATAATCTCGTTATTCATTTTTCAGATAAAATACATTTAAATCTACTAAAGCACTTTTTCTAGGATAGTAAAGTAGTGGGTTTAATGGGGATTTATTCATTCTTTGAAGAAAAGTGGTACTCTGCTCTTGAGGGGATTAATAAGTTTGTTCCCGTGCTGGGGCTTACTGATAAAATTGATGAAAAAATTCCAAGCATGAACCTATTTATTATTTGCATTATTTTGGTTGCTTTAGTATCAGTTTCATTATTTTTGCCAAAAGGTAATCAAACTAACGAAGAAGTGCTTTTTGTTGAAGTAATTACGGACCCTGACACAAACATCCCAAAAATATTAATTCAAACAAATATATCCGGTAAACCAACTTCGCTGAAATGGACTGCAATTACCAATGAAGGGGGTATTTACAGGGGGATTACTGATGATAACGGATTGCAAATTCTTGATTTTAACAATTTTGATAATGATAATGGAAATGAAATAACTTTCTCAGTAGTTGATCCAAACAATCCAAAGAAACTTATTAAAAAAATTATTTTTATACAAAAACAAATCCCAAGTGGCCCAAATGATTCTGACCCAGATGATACGCCGGTAATCTATGGAGATACAAACGACTATAGTTATGGCTGTCTTTCTTTTTCTTCAAACATACCGGTTAATAGAAGCCCTCTTGGAGAAGACCTCTACATTGAGGATGGAAAAATCATGAGTTGAGCATTAAATCAAATTGCGATGAAGAAATTACCCTGTTAATTAAATCAGAATTGGCAATTTCGCAAAAAACATTTTTATTGCAAAAAGGGGAAAACAAAACAATTACTGTCACTGCAAGCGCGATTGATTCGGTTTTAGGCGTTTATCCTTTGCAAATAATTAACAAAAAAGAAAATGTTACTCTTCAAACGTATTTAATTGATTATATTATTTATAGCCCGGATTCAAAGTATTGTTTTGAACTGTCTGGCAGAAAAGCAATTTTTGATTTAAGCGAAGAAAATGTAGCAAAAGGAGCTATAACAAATAAGTGTTTAGTTCAAAGAAAGGATGGATACTTACCAGAACTAACAATTAGCACAAAAAGTGTTTCGCTAGATTATAACAAGCCAGTGCTGCCAAGTTCTTATAATTTTGATGTTAACGTTCACGCAGGCGCGGTAGAGTCTTACGTTTCGGGTTTAATAAAATCAAACGCTTATGCAATGGTGCAAAATAGGAATATAAACGGACTTGATGTCGTAGGAACATTTACTGATGTTGACAAAATATACAAGGACACTGTTCAATCAAACCCTCCTCTTGCTGGATTTGATTGTTACCACCTTTTCAGCCAGAGAAGCAAACAAGTAGCTTTTTGCAATCAAACTGTAAAAAAAATTGAATCAGAAAATGATACTTATCTTTCAACGCCAATCCCAGTTGTGCAAAGCAACCCTCTCTCAAAAGAGACAATGCCTTTTGATTGGAGCACTACTGAAATACTAAACATTGTTACTGAACAAAATTCAAATGAGAATACTTTAAGCAAAGAAAATAAAAATAACCAAAAGCTATTTTTTAGCAAAGCTAACGGGATTTTGGAAAATGTTGAATTGACCCCGGGTCAAATAGAGAATATTTATGTTCAAGATGATAATCCTCCAGCACCTGATTTAAGTAACGAAGAGGTGAGGTTTAATCAAAAAGGGGCTTGGCAGGCTGAATTGTTTTATGACTGGGCGCATAATCCTAAAGGTAATTCTGCGGTAAAAGTTCCTGCCCCAGTAGGATTTTATGAAGAAAAAGATGCAACCTTTTTGAACAACCTAAATCACAACAACCAAACAGTTCTGTGGGCGAGTGACGCAACTAACGAATTTATTGTCTTAGGGGTGGATAAACTTTCAATTATTCCTGCAGGAACAGAGTCAAGAATTGACAAATTATATTATTCCCCTGGAATTAATGATGGAGGAAAAATTTACGCATTATTCACTTTTCACAATCCTGTTTCAGCAACTGATACTTGTGTTACTTCCAGAGGCCAGTGCGGAGATTTGGGAACAGCTATTGATTGGATTAATGTTGCTGAGCACCAAATCCTGCGACAATCAAACTGGAGCAATAATTTTACTATTGTTCCAATTGAAGGAAAAGTTTTTGACCTCGGGCCTTACTCGGCCTCCCCCACCCCTCTTTGGTTAACCCTAACTGATTACCCTGATGGAGAGAGCCCAATTGGGAGGATATGGACCCAAAAGAACCAAACCTGTTACACTTTCGCATGCGCAAAACCGCTTGGATTTGTTAACATTGCGGGCGCAAGAAGCAGGCTTGCTCCAAAACCATCAACGTCCAAAGCAAAATGGATTGATCTCCCTTATGTAAATGGTCCTTATAATGACAAAAATGCGGTTGAGTATAACGCGGACGGAACTGTTTATTACACTCTATGGCCATTTGAGCTTTCAAAGTACCCGGAACTAAAGTTTTACCTTTATAATAAACACATTTATGCGGAGTATGTCGGTATTTCAAAAATAAAAACAAAAAGAATTGATTTCAATTTGGTTAATGAAAATGTTTATGGAGAAAAATATGCCACAATTGTTGTTAGGGATTGGGCGAAAGGAGAAAAAAAGCAACAAGCATTTAGAGTAAAACTTGTTGGTAAAACTAATTCTTGTGTGGCAAGTGACGGTACAGTAGGAGCCACTGGAAAAGAGTTTGCGCCAAAACTAAAATTTAATTGGGATTGGGGTACTATTGAAAAAAATCAGTGCGATTTGGCAAACAAGGATTACACTTATTGTGATGCAACGCAATTTACAATTAGTTTAATTAAGAAACTTAATGACATTGACCAAAAGATTTTGGAGGGGAGCCAAAATCAAACCCCTAAACTAACCGCATTTTATTCATATTTAACAAAAGACAATTACAGCGAGAGCTTCCTTAATGATTTTTTGGATTACTACACTACCGTCGTAACTGAGCAACCAAATTATTTTTCTTCAAAAACAAATGACAGTTTGAGTAACCTCCTAGCAAACAAGAAATTAGTATTTGAAGTAAAAAATAATCAAACGCTTGGCACGACTCAAAACACTTTACTCCCTTACGGAGGACTTTATAGAGTCGAAATTGGTTTAGATTTTATAAATAAAGAGGCAAAACAACTCGTTTCAGGCCAAACCCCAAACGTGATTGTTAAAATCACTCTTTCTCCAGTAAAAAAAGCTGAGGATTATTCTTCACTGTATGAACTTGCATTTGATGGAAAAGTTGGGGAGAAAGATAAAACAATAATTAATCCAAGAAAAGATTATGGGATTAGCGTGAATGGGATTGAAGTCAAATTGAGCAGTACTGAAAAAGCCACAACTTTTTCAAGCTCATTTTCCATGGTAAACGGCAGCAGTAGAGTTTCGATAAATTCACTTGATGATGGAATAATTTTTTCTTTTAACGAGAAGAGCGGTAAATTGGATTTTAGTCCTTCCCAACCAACTCCAATTATCCTAAAGGATAGTACTAGTGAATCAAACGACAATTATAATTACACCTTAACTGATAATGGCACAACAATTAATTTCAAAAAAGAGTGGAAATATTCCAACTCTAAAATCAAAGCATATTCTGCAACAAAAGAATATAACAGAGAACTCATTAATTCAGTCGATTATAGAAGCGGAGAAGCGTATATTAAAACAACTTTTTTCACTCAACCAAAAAGCCATGCTGAGTTAGTAACAAGAGGAACGGATATTGATGCAATAAGTTATCCCTTAGTAACCGTTCCAAAAACCGTGCTACTCAACAATCTTGACAGTAGAGAAAACATAGGTTATGATTCCTTAACTGGAATGATTGATGGAATAGCAAATGAACAATTATGCATCGGGCAAGATGTTAATAAAACAACAAAAATATGGTGGAACCCAAATTATATTGAAATAATTGAGGACGAAATTTCTTAAAAAAAACTAAATGCTTCCAATCAAACCTTGATTTGCAATCTAGGATTATACACTTAGATAATTTTTTAGTCTTTCTATATGTTTATATTCTTCGCCCATCAAATTAAGTAAAATTTCCTTTATCGCGCCATTCGCTTTTGCTGCAACCCTTTCGTATTCTTTAACCGTTTTCTCCTCAAATAATAAATCAATACCGATTATTTTTTTCTCATCATTCCCAAACTTCATTGGCTTTATTTCTTTTTCCTTAACTAAAATATTTCCTTTATTCAATATTTGCTCAATCGCAGAAACGTGCCACTCTTCTTGCTCATAAAGCCATTTTATGGTTTCAAAAATGCCTCCCTCAAACTTTCTCATTTCCTGAAAATACTGCCCCCTTGCAATTACTTCCGAATCAAAAAGCATAATTAAATCCTCCTTCAATAGCGCCACTTCTGAAGGTTTTACCTCACTAAGCAATGAAGAAAAATCGTATACCATTTGTAATCCCCTCTTTGCATTAACTAAAACAGAAAAGGTTTTAATTAAGTCGCTGCCATCATTTCTGCAACAATGAGGGGTGTAATTAATGAAAATAATTAAGATTGTAGGAATAGGGATTGTTGCAATAATTGTTATGGCAATCCTTGTAGTAGGATATCTTGGTTTTGTTCCAGGAGTATCCGATATTATGGGGACTAATAAACCAAGGGACTTGGGGGTAGTTAAGTTTTCTGAAGCGAATTACGCGTCAGGATTAGCAAAAGTTCCGGGAGCAAGCGTGCTTAATCCAGAGTACTTGTGTGTGACTTGCGCGTACACCTCAACAGGCTCGGTTCCTGTGAACACAGCGTTTAGTGAAGAAGAATTCACTTCGATGATTAACAAAAGAAACTCTACTGTTGGGCCGCTTAGGGACTCGCAGTTCAAGTTTAATCCTGATGGAACAGTTGAAGCGAGCGGACTTTTAATTGACCCAAGAATTACTGGACCAATTTATATTAAGGCGAGAATTGATTCGGCTTCGGGAAGGAGCGGAACGCTTGTTGTGGATTACGCGGAAATGGGAAGATTGCCTCTTCCTCCAGACCAATTAAAAATCGCGCAGGATATTGTTAACGACAGTGTTAGGGACACTTTCACAAACAACCCAGGCTTGAGTGTTAATAGCATTTCAATAGCTGACGGGAAGATTAACTTTGACGGTACTCTTCCAAAGGACGCTGTCGGCAACCCAAGCGTGGTTCCTAAACAGTACAACTAAACCATTACAAGAGAAGCTCTTTTTGCTTGGGGCAACTTTGCCCCAAGTCTTATTTTTTAAAAATCAGGCAAACGTTTTTATTTAACCGAGGTATTATACTCAATAGTAAATGATTGGTTTTGAGGCGATAATATGTCGGATTGTTTTTTTTGTGGAGCTTTCGTTGGGGAAGAGAACGGGGACGGCGGGGGCAAGGGCAGAACTGTCGGAACCAAAGATATTTGCGAACAGTGCTTGGGCGAACTAAAGCACTGGCTTAATGGAACAATCCCCAGATCCCCTGGAATGAGAACCACTCCGATTGAGAAAGAGGACGAG
>Ga0247841_10006051_pt1 | contig 19037 bp, 14 predicted proteins | sample LaCruzMarch2015__2_FD_192410 | JGI IMG/M metagenome (GOLD analysis project Ga0247841, IMG submission 192410) | Freshwater microbial communities from meromictic Lake La Cruz, Castile-La Mancha, Spain - LaCruzMarch2015_18m | ecosystem: Environmental > Aquatic > Freshwater > Lake | place: Spain... | reverse complement strand
CTTGGCTCCCCGAGTCAAGACGGAACCGTACTCAATTAAGACCTGTAAGGTTATATATTAGCTTATTTTACTAACTTAGAACGACGCAACCTAAGCACCTCAAAAAGTGACAAAAGTGATACTTTTATAAAGTAAGAATTACAGTTAAATAACACCCACAATTATTTCCATTTGTTTGAATAGCTTTTCCCAAATTCATTATATAATTTATTCAAATTTATAATAATTAGATTTTCTCTTGCCCTCGTCATCGCTGTATAAATAAGACAATTGCCAAGTTCCTGAGTATTACGCATTACTGGCGGAATAACAAGAATCACATTAGGAACTTCAAATCCTTTAAAACTATAAATCGTAGACATTTTCAAACGACTGTCTCCCATCCAAAAAGCTTTCTTGTGTTTATGATATTTCTTTTCTTCTTCATCTTCAAATACATGATTTACCAAAACATTTTTTTTTAATTTAAAATAGTCTGCGCAATCTAGACCAAAATTTTTATCTGGTAACAATATTACAGTATCAGATGGATGTTTATGTACTGCATTATTTTTTAGAATTTCATAAGCTTCATCAACCTTGGTAAGCCACTCGTTTTCATCAACGTTCCACCAGATCAAATTATCAATAGATTGATTAAAAAGATCTGCCTTAATAATAATACCAATTTTAATATCCTGATTAAGATTATATTTTTCAGCAAAATCAATAGAAATTCTAGCAATTTTTTCAGGCAGCCTAATAATTTTTTTAAGGTTAATCCATTCACCAAACTGCTTCATATCGTCGCGGTTTCTTCTAATCCATGAATTGTCTCTTCCATAAACATTTTGTTTTTCATCACTCACTATCACGACTTCATCTCTCCCTGTCAAAAATTGACGGAGCATTTGATACCATTCAACATAAAAGTCTTGCCCTTCATCAATCAATATAGCGTCAAATTTTTCATAATTATGTTTACCGATTACTTCTGATATTTTTTTTACAATTACTTCTCTAAAAATATTTTCACTATCATCATTTTCTATTGGCCATCTTTCACCAAATTCATTTAGGATGTCTTTACAAAAACCATGAAAATAAGTTATTGTTAAATTTTTCCAACTAAATTCGAATGGACTTCTCTGCACCATGTCTCTTATGTAATGCCAAAGTGTAATATTATATGTAAGGACTAAGACACGATAACCTTCCGAAGCTAATTTGCTAGCTCGATATGCTAAAACTTGTGTTTTTCCACTTCCGGCAACACCCCTAATTCTATAATGTCCTGGTTGTGGTTCTGCGAACTTCTTTTGTTCATCAATTAAATTAAGACGCGTGCATTGTTCAAGTGTATGTTGCGGTGGGTATAACCAGAAAATCAACTCCTTATTCCAATCTTTGTTCCAATATACACTCTTTTTTATATAATAATCAGGAACTATTTTATCAATATTTTTTGCCAATAGCATATCCCTTCCGATAACAGGACACTTTAAAAAATCTTTAATTTCATCTCTGAATAAATTAACAGCCTGTTCTGTTGTTGATTTATGAAAATATATTGCAGTTTTAATTAATCCATACGTCTTAATATTCTTATCAATATTTTCACCCATCTGGGGAATTAACTGGCTTACAATTTTTTCCTTATAATATGTAACTTGCTTAGTCGGTGATTTTATTGGATATATACCAGCAGAATCAGAAAAGCAAAAAACTTTATGATTATTAGAATCACATCCTTTTTTTATTTCGAAGGAATAATTACTTAAATTCCAATCTTTAACTTCAAATATTTGAGCGCCAATATTAGGATTTAAAATAATAATATCTGGACGACTTCCATTTAAAAATGGTTGTACAAAAATTAACCACCCATTGTATTTTGTAAGATCACCGTCTATAAATAAATCATCCTTAATAAGATTATTATCGAGAAATTCAAGCAAACACCGTTCACCTTCAGTTAAAGGCTGTTTAAATTCTTCAATTTGTTTCCAGGATGGAATGATTCTACTAAACATAGATAAAATATGGAATTCTACTGCCAACAAATATTAGTCTTTGCTCCTGTCTGCCCTTCTAGGTAATTCTCAACATCCTTCAATCCACCTATTTCATCAATCATACCCAACTTCTTAGCCGACTCACCCATCACAGTAGATCCATCGGCAAAACTCTTAACCTTTTCTACTGTAAGTCCTCTATTTTCAGCGACTGCTTCTACGAAATTTTTATATAGAATATTAATATCTCTCATAAGTAAGCTCCTTTCGTCATATGACAAATACTTATCTGGGCTTCCCGTGTCTTTAAATTTACCTGAATTTAATTCAACATAGGTATATCCGTCTTTTTGGTTTTTATCGACCTTGCTTAAGTAAGACTGAGTTACTCCGATACTACCCACACTTGAGTTCTTTGATGCATATATTTTATCAGCACTACTTACCGCCCAATAAGCAGCGGAAGCACCGACTTCACGAATAAATGCAATAACCGGCTTCTTACTAGCTTTAATAGAATTAGCTATTTCTTCCCCTCCAACAGGTGACCCACCGTAAGAATCAACCTCTATTACAATCGCATTAACATTCTCATTTTCTTGAGCCTTATTTATTGTCCAATCTACGGACTCAGAAGATGTTTGATCTTTAATAATAACGCCATTATCATTTAAGGACTCATTGTTGTTATATGTTACAACATCTCCACGCAGGTTTATACCATATACATTACAGTTATTATCACTATAGTTAGTTTCTTCTTCCGCAAATGATTCAGGCGCCCCGGAGTTTGCATATATATTAACAGTAATGCCTCCGATTATAATACTTATGGATAATATGAATATCCATTTTACGGATGGCAAAACTCTCTTAATAAATGCATAAGTCTTGTCCAGCACAGCCTTGTCTTTAAAATTTAGATATTCTTTCATATAGCTAACACTAGCACAAAAAACAATTATTGATAGTAAGAAATGGGCAAACAAGTAAGAAATAACTACAGCATCAATAAAACCATAGGACTCAACATTAGATTGTTCTAGTAGATCACACTTAGGATACCTTGCCCCTTTGGCATAAGCCAAGTAGGCGAAGTTACAACCCCCTACATTTATATTAAGATATTCTCAAGTGAAGACTTATTTTAATTATTCAGTTTTACCAATAACACGACGCGGTTTAGAACCATTTTCTGGACCTATAACCCCTCGAGCTTCAAGCATATCTATAAGTGTTGCTGCCCGACTGTAACCAGTCCCGAGCTTCCTTTGAATATATGATGTGGAGGCTTTCCCCGACTCTATCGTAATTCTTTTAGCTTCCTCATATAATTCATCTTCTTCCTCAACTGCATCTTCCACAAACCAATAATCTTTATCGCTATTTCTTGTTCTGATTGCCTTCACACTTTTCTCAATCTCCTTTTCTTGAATTTGTGATAGTTTTATACAAATAGGAAATTTCATACTTTTTGACTGGAAAAGTATTTCGCCTTGAGGGTCCAATCTTTCGGCTCCATTAGTATTTAAAATAACTCTTGATTCACTGCTGTTATTTACTTTAAAGACAACTTGAGAACGAACATTACCTGTTTTTAGGATTTTAGTAATGTTTTTATTAATTACTTGGGATGAAGAAAAGATAATTGTTATACCTGTAATGTGTGCATTTTCAATAACTTTAATAACCGCTTCACCTATTTCTTTTGGATATTCATTAATAATATTTGAAAAATCATCCATAATCATGAATATATACGGCACACTTTCGTCACTTTTCTTATTTAAAATGAATTTTTGATAATAGGCATCGATATCACGAACTCCTTTTGAATGAAAAGTATCTAATCTCCTATTAACTTCTTTAGCCAACCATCTTAATGATAGGCAGGTTTTTTTACTGTCTGATATCACTTTAGTTAGTAAGTGAGGCATATAATTATAAATACCAAAATTAACTTTTTTGGGATCAACTAGAATAAATTTCAAATAATCGGCCGGAACATTGGTAGATATGGTCGTGATAATTTTATGCAAAAGATTCGTTTTTCCCGTACCGACGTTTCCAGCTGTATAAAGATTTGATAGTTTGGAGACATCAATAATAACGTCCTTTCCCAATTCATCCTTACCAATGTTAACCTTGAAGTCAGGTCCGACCATCTTATGGTTTTCCATATATAAAAATTAGTCTAATAATTCTTCTAATTCAGCTGCCTCGTCTATATCAAGACCTTCCTCTTCCGCAAACTCTTTGACTCTCAAGGCTCGTTCTGGATCCAAACCAGTTTCATCAACAATAGATTGAAGCTCTATAGCCTCTTCCAAACTCATATTCTCATCCTTTGCTTTTTCAAATACTTCTTCATCCATATTTTTATTTTACAATGGTTAAATACTTAACATTTTTTTAACATATTCTTCTGCACTTCTTTCTATCTCCAGAGGTAAATCTTCTATTGTGTGTTTAATATTGTTTTTATTTGCGTATTCAATAACTATTTTTAGTAGTGTTTTAAATAATAAATCGGTATCATTATGAGTTAAATTTAGTTTAGAAATCATTTCTGGTTCTAGTGTATAGTCAAGGTCATTATGTGCTAAACACTTACTTCTTAGTCGTGTAACTTTGCCAATAATACCTTTATTTTCTTTTTTTCTTAATATTACATCTGCGTCATCAATTAAATATATGGAAATATTAAGATTACCGCTACTATCATTAAGAGGGTCAAGTAATGAAGCTAGACCTAATATATACCCTCTAAGCAACGTATTCAATAAGACATTTTGAAAGTTATGATCCTTAGGTAAAAATTTTTTATTACTATTTAAGTAAAACCAAATATTATATTGTTGATAAACAAAACTAAGTAGTGAAACAAGTAATTCAACTCTTTTTTGCTTTGCTTTCATATACTTTATTTTTTAAATTCTCCCCCTGAAATATCAAAAAATCTTTCAAAAAAGTTCGTTAATTTACTTAACACGCTTTCTCTTTTTTGTGTTCTCTCTCCAGTTGGTGAAAATCTAGATACTGGCGGTAGCACCTTACTTATTGCCGTACCAGCAACCGGAACATTTCCATCCCTAAAAGCATTTTTAATAAAGGCATAGGTAGCATCTCGGTCAAGATTCTCATTGCTAATTATTTGTTCCAATTCCTCAACTTTTTTCCCTTCAACAAACTTCTGCCAATCTTCATCAACTACAGCATGAACATCCAGCGTTGTAATAAACTGATTAATCAAATCTTTCTTGTTACGCAACTCCACACTTGAATCAATCGCCTTATTAATATCAATCAATAGCTCACGATTTTTAGTGTGATCTTCGTGATATCTTTTAATGAGCCCTAAAACATAGTCAATATTAATTTCCACCTGCTTAATCAATTCCATCTCAAAAACAATGTCATCATTAACATTTTCTTTCTCTGCTTCAGTACTCTTACGAAAATCGTTGTATAAATCAATATACATACTGTGATAATCCTGCACGTCTCTATCAGTCAAAATCTCATTTCCAGCAAATTCATCAAAAGTTACAAGAATATTACGCACACGCAAAATCGCTCCATACAATCTGATAAAGTCCTTTTGATTTTGTTCACCTATAACTCTATCTCCCACAGGGAATTTTTCCATTAATTCCTTGACCAAACTTTCATAGCCACGAATCTCTTTATCGCCGTCTTTATACCCATTATAATAATCAGTATAAGCCTTGAGCAACACAACACCACTCGCTTCCTTATCTCCAAAAAGAGCGATTGATTCATTTGTCGCTTTTTCTAAATTACGGAAGCAAACAATGTTTCCAAAAGTCTTTACACTATTCAAAATACGATTTGTTCTTGAGTATGCTTGTAGCAATCCATGCAAACGTAAATTTTTATCAACCCACAAAGTATTAAGGGTGGTAGCATCAAAACCAGTCAAAAACATATTAACAACAATGAGAATATCAATTTCTCGATTCTTTACGCGTTCACTAACATCTTTGTAGTAGTTCTGAAACTTATCAGAGGACGTATCATAAGAAGTACCAAACATTGCGTTATAATCTTTGATAGCACTTTCTAGAAAATCTCTAGAACTAACATCTAGTCCGCTTGTATCTTCAGAGTTCTCATCTATCATTCCATCGGCATCCTCGTCGTTCACCCCGAAACTAAAAATAGTCGCGATTTTAAGTCGTTTATCACTAGGTTCGTCAGCTAACTGTTTTTTAAATTCAAGATAGTATTTCTTAGCCACATCAATAGATGAAACTGCAAAAATAGAGTTAAAGCCTGCCAATCTTCGGTCCTTTATCTTATAGAAAATGTTACGCTTGGTTTTCTGGTCAAAATGTTCACGGATATATTTAACAATGTTTTCTAAACGCTTAGGAGACGCCAAAATCGCTTCTCGATCAATATCACTAACCTTTTTATCTTCAATATTTTCCGCTTCATGAACCGTAGAAACATAGTCAACCTTAAACGGTAAGACATTCTTGTCCGCAATTGCATTAACTATTGTATAGGTGTGTAATTTCTCGCCAAAAGCTTGCTCTGTTGTTTTGAGATCAGGACGACCACCAGTAGAGGCATTCACCGCAAAAATCGGTGTGCCAGTGAATCCAAAGATATTATAATTATTAAAGGCCTTAATGATACCTGCGTGCATATCCCCAAACTGTGAACGATGACATTCATCAAAAATAAGCACCACGTGACCATCAAAAATAGCATGCTCACCATTACGACCGATAAAACGATCGAGTTTCTGAATAGTGGTAATAATGATTCGGGCATTTGAATCTTCAAGTTGTTTCTTTAAAACTGACGTACTTGTATTACTATTCGCCGCTCCTTTTTCAAACTTGTCGTATTCCCGCATTGTCTGATAGTCCAAATCTTTACGATCAACCACAAATACTACCTTATCCACATAAGGTAATTTACTGACCATCTGAGCAGTTTTGAAACTCGTTAAAGTCTTTCCTGACCCTGTTGTGTGCCAAATATATCCACCTGCTTCGGGAGTTCCTAATTTCTTATAATTTGTACTTACTTCAATTCGGCTCAAAATTCTTTCTGTCGCTACTATTTGATACGGTCGCATCACCAAAAGCAAATGATCAGTAGTAAAAACACAATACTTAGTCAAAATATTTAAAAGTGCATGTTTGGCAAAGAATGTCTTTCCAAAATCCATTAAATCGGTAATAGGGCGATTGGTTGCATCTGCCCACCAACTCGTAAATTCAAAACTATTACTTGTTCTTTTACCTTTCTTGGCTCCACCTTCATTTGATTCTTTAATATGCTGGGCTCGAGTTGTATTACTATAATATTTAGTATGAGTACCATTTGAAATAACAAACAGTTGCACATATTCAAAAAGACCAGATGAAGCCCAAAAACTTTCTCGCTGATAACGATTGATTTGGTTGAAGGCTTCTTGAATAGCTACACCTCGACGTTTTAGCTCTATATGGACAAGTGGTAAACCGTTCACTAAAACAGTCACGTCATAACGATTAGAACGTTGCCCATCCTCGGTCGCATACTGATTAATGACCTGCAAACTATTATCATGAATACTGTCTTTTTTGATAAGATAAATATTTTTTACCGAACCATCTTCGCGAGTTAATATCTTGATATGATTTTCCTGTATTGTTGCCGTCTTTTCTGCAATACTTTGATTTGGATTAGCTATTTCACTTACAAAAAATCTCTCCCATTCAGTGTCAGTAAAGGTAAAATCGTTAAGTTTTTCTAATTGTTTGCGTAAATTTATAACAAGTTCAATTTCCGAGGTAAAAGCGACATACTCATACGCCTGCGTTTCTAGTTGTTTTATAAAAGCCTTCTCAAGCTCTGCCTCACTTTGATAATTGGACACTCTTTTTACATCAGGAGTATATTCACCAACAACTGTGCTTTGGGTGTTTTCTGCCACTAAATTGTATTTATTATTTGACATGTTTTTTAGTTAATGCTTTCTTGCATATACTCGCATACAGTTCTTACAACCTCCCTTACAACATCAGAACAATTTTTAAACTCCATCATATCTAAAGCATCATCGCCAAACTGTCTAATAGGTTCAGAAATTAATGCATGAATAAAAGATTGGGTGGTACCACTAATCCCCGAAAAATCCAATACGATACTATTGTGTTCAGATAAGGTTGGTATAATTTGATTAACACGCAAATCTTTTGCAACATCTTTATTTTCTGCGAACTCCCCAGCTAATTTTTTAATTTGAATTACTTTTTTCATATAAACTTAGGCTCTTTATATTTTTTAATTTTACGATCGCGAACAGCCCTACCGTAAACCTCTCTTATAGAAGACAATAGCAGTGTAAATTCAGATTTATTTTCAAGTGATAAATCTATTGCAACTAACGTTCCCTGAAAATATGGCGCATCATCACGCTCTGAATGACGATCGTCATCGGGGTTAGAGTGAAGTCTTGGATTTTCAATTCTCTTATCGTGAAGCAATAATTTAAAAATACCAGAACCTGTGTATATCATAAAGTAACTCCGAGCCACCTGAGCAATGGATTTGATAAAAAATAATCCAGCACCGGCATTGTCTTCTGTTCCACCCTCCCGTCTTGTTGTACCTGATATACCAGGAACCAAAGCCCATTTAATTGCATCTATATCTGTCTTGGCATGAGAAGCCCAGTATTTTTGTAAACTTTTTTTAATACCAATACCACTATCACAAATGCCGATACGGACAGTATTTGATTTCTTGTAATACTGAGCAGCAACAACCGCCCCAACATTACTCTCTGAATGTTCTAATACATTACGAAGTAATTCCCCAAGTGTGTATTTGATCGCGTCAGTTTTATCAACGGGTAAATGCAAAAGCGGAATCATGTCCGTAATAAATTTTGATTGTTCAGTAGCATTCTTGATAAGAGTAACAGGTATAAAACGCCCAGTTTCTTCTTTTTTATGAATATTATAAGGTGACTCTTGACTAGTAAATTCAAAAAGTCCCATACGATCAAGATAAGATCCAGATGTTGCAGTTAAATTTTCAAATTTTACATTATCTTTACCAGCACGCATCGCCATAACAGTAACTAAAGTCAAAACCACAGGATGAACATTTATCCAGTTAGGGTTAGAGTGGATATGAAGAATTTCTGGGTTAGAAAAATCTAAACCAGCGATAAAACGGTCAAAATTTCTTAAATAATCCGAGTTAGATAATGTTACTTTCATAATTTGATTTTACCTGTACAGCGTATTAAAGTCAATATACGCTCTACAGGGAAAAATAAGGGTAAATATCAATAAAAACAGTGTTTTGGTTGATATTAGCAAGACCAATATCAACTATTTTAAATAATTACAATTTTAGCATATTTTAAGACACAAAAAAGATCGTTTGAAACCTTTTTACCCTGTACAGCGTATTAAAATCAAAATACGCCCTACAGGAGGAAAACATAGTTAATATCAACAAATATAGTCTTTTTGTTGATACTAGTGAGAGCAATATCAACTGTTTTAAAAATTCTTTGTACTCTGGGTGTTTTCCGCCACTAAATTGTATTTATTATTTGTTGTCATATTCTTTAAAAGTTAGAAGTTTATTTCGGTAGTATTCATATTGTTGTCTGCGTGCTTTAAGTTCGGCAGGGAGACCGATAGAAATGTCGTTTACTAATGCATCGAACTTATCAAGGATTGAAACAATTTTTTCCTGTTCTTCGATGGACGGAATAGGAATAGGAATTTCTTTAATCTTAGCGAGACTAATTGTTTTTTGACTACCACCACCTACATTATTTTCTACAAATTGAGTAACCATTTTTGAGTGGAGGGCATAGTATAAATATTTTCCATTTATCGACGGATGAATTATTGCTGTGTTTTGACCCAGACAAACCTCTTCTCCTTGTCCAATCAGACTAAAATTACCATATGAGCCAACCCTTGAAATAACAATATCATTAAACTGTGGTTTATATTTTTTTGTAAATAAGTCAAACGTTTCGCGACTTACTTTTAGGGTGTTTTGGGTATTTACATACCCGCCCTTTATATCAGTAACTCTTATCATTGGAAATCCAGAATCTGAATATCTAGGGGTCTGGTGCATTGAATCATAAATATCTGAAACCTTATCAATTCTTTTTACATCAATTCCGCCACAAAATATGAACGTTTGATTGTAATAATACTCATACTGCTTCTTCCTTGCTTCTAGCTCTGCTTCTAGCTCTGCTTCTAGCTCTGCTTCTAGCTCTGTAAAACTATTAAGAATTTTGACGATTTCTTCCTGGATTGCAAGGGGTGGAACAGGGATTTTAGTTTTCTTAAGAAAACTAAAATGTCTTGCGTATTTACCAGTTTTTTTATAAAAATTATTTAACACATAGTAAAAATATTTTATATTTAATATATTTGAATTTGCCTTTAAAATTTTAATACCATCAGCACCTTGAGCGAAAACAAAATCAATATACTTTATTGCTTCAGTATGATCTCCAAAAATAACATATAGATCCTTAGCCATTATTGCAGTGTCGTCATCGGTATAACCAACGATAAAATTCTGTCCTTGATCAATAATTGGAAATTCACCAGTCACTTTGTAATGTTTTTTTGTAAGCTTCTTTGGAGGAGTTAGGGTGATTACTATTTTGTTTGTAAGTAAACTGTCTATATCAAAAAACTCCACACCATTAGGGCACAGTTTAGTAATTAGTTTTTCGATTATATTTTGGTTATTTATCATACTATTTAACTAAAATTATATTTTTTCTTTCTTTTCTCAAAAGCAACTTTTCCACCTTCAAGAATATCACAAACATGTTCTTGTATACCTCTTTGTTCCAAAACAAAAACAGAACTTTCATTTAAAAAAGTATTTTCCAAAGCTCCTTGTTTATATTCAAATTTGTATGTTTTATTTTTTGATTTATCTCCACCTTGATTTGCAACAATTACACACTCAGAATCTGCACCAACAACTAAATTTGGATTATGGGTTGCTATAATAAATTGCCTGTGTTTTTTCTTAGTTCTTATAAATTCCACAAGATCATTATAAATGGAACGATTATCAAGATCGTCTTCTGGTTGATCTAATAAAATAGGGCATTTACTATTATCAAGTTCAATAAGAAGTTTTAATAAAACAAAAGATTTTTTACCTGGAGACATTTCGGAAATTTCATCTCCATTTTGTTTGATTTTATAGTCGAAAATAAACCAAGATTGAGTTAATTTTGTAATAGCCTCTTTTCTTGAATATGAATTTTTTAGACTTAGTTTTTCCTCTAAAATTGCTTGAACAATTTTTTCTATATCAGATTTGAAATCTGCTTTAGTATATTTGTAATCTTGCAAAGTAACATCATCAAGTTTATTTAATTTTCTTTGATCAAAAATATCATTTATACAATTTTCTTGAAAAGATCTTTTTTCAAAAATAACTTCTATATCAAATTCTAAATCTTGATCCTTTGTAATACTTCTTTGCTTTAAAATTTCTGTTTTAGCATTAAAAAAATTATCAAAAAACTTTGAATGATTTCCAGAAATATCTTTAACAAGTTTTTTGTAATCAAGACTTAGCTTGTCACAATTCTTCTCCTCTTGTATTATTTCTTTTAATTTTTTTCCCTCTTCTTCAAGTTTTTTATTTTTTTCATCAAGTGATTTTGATTTTTGAGCTTTTTCAATTAGAGGAGTAAATTCTTTGTGAAGTTTCTCTAATTCTAATTGATTCTCAACTTTCTGCTTCTCTAACTTTTTAAATTCATTTTCAATGTCTATTTTCCACTTTGTTTCAGCCTCTTCTAAAAATATATTTAAATTTTCTTTAAGTATTTTTTGAGTTGTTGGGTTAAGTAAATCTAATATAGACTGTGTTTCGACAAATACATCAAGGTTTTTTTGAGATTTTAATTTATTAAGATACTGTAGATTTTTATGAACTTGCTCTTGTTTATTTTTTAAGTTTGTAATTTTTTCTAATAGGTCATTGTAACTTTTTATTTCCTCATCGCCCATACCTGCCTTTTTTTTGAGTTCTGCAATTTCTTTTTTTAGTTTTTCTACTTCTGATTCAATACCTTTTTTATCACCAATCTTTTTAATATTATCAGACAAAACTTGTATATCGCTTTCTTTATAAAAAAGCTCTTCGATATTTTGAGTAATAGTTTTTTCAGTTTCTCTATTTTGACTTTCTAAATTTTTAAATGTATTTTTTATATCTTCTTCCTTTTCAAGAACGGTTTTAATAATTTCATCGATTGAAGTTTTACCTTCTTTTTTGTCAACAAGTCTATTTAAATATGATTGTGGAATATATATAATTTTCTTATTTACTTCTGTATTATCATTTTTTTTATTTATTTGATTATCCCTCCATATAACTTGAAAATCAGAAACATCGGTTGAATAGGGATCAATTTTTACTTCATTAAGTCTATTTGAAACTTCTTTAGAATCTATTGTTTGTGCAATATTTCTCAATAAAATTGACTTTCCAGTTGATTTTCCACCGATTATGGTTGTTAAATTTTGATTAATTAAAATTTCTTCAGGGTCAAAAGAATTATCAATAAATTTCACTCTATCAATTATTTGATAATCTTCCTTTTCTTCTGGTTCTAATTCTTGAATTTTTATTCTGTCATCTGGTTCATAAATAACTTGTTTTAATCCATCAAAAGTTGGATCTGCTTTTATCCATGTTATTTCAGCATAATCTATAATTTCATCTTGTTCATTTTTTTCTTCAAATGATTTGCCAAGTTTTTTATCTAAAACCTCAAAAGAATGACTATCACAACCAAATAATACTGGCTTTGGTTGTAATCCATATTGTTCTCTTCCTTCTATCTTATTTAGAAAGAAATCTCTATTTTTAGAACTTCCAAAAAATAGTTTACATTTTTTATCTAATTCTTTTGCATATTCAGAACCCCTTCCGTCGGTTGCTCCATTTGGTCTTAAAGAACCATAGCCATTTGCTACTCCAATTATTAAGTATTCATCATCAGTAAAATCTGCTTCTAATTGCTTTTCTAAAGTTTGGATAAAGACCATTGCTTTATCGTATCCTATTTCAGTTAGATTAGAATTTGTGCAATATTTATTTGTTAAGTTTTGATCATCAGTTGAAACAAGTGTAAGTCTTGTAAAAAAGTTTGTTATTTTATCTAAAGTATTTTTATTATTTGAAAATATAATATGAAATTGAATATGTTCATTTTTACTATTTTTTGATTCAATTCTAAATTCAATATTTGGGAAAAATACTTTTTTTGAACTTGGATATTTTGTTTTAAACTTTTCAATGAAAGTAAAATAGTTATCAATAGAAAAATAGTCAGTTATGCCAAAAACAGAAACATCTGAATTTTCTATTTTCTCGCAAAATAAATCCCAAACATCTTGTTCATTGGTAGATGAATATTGATTATTCAATTTTGTTTCTGGAGTATGCAAATGAAGATTCCATTTTCTCCACTCTGATCCACTATTTTTCATGTTTAAATCTTTTAATTGCATAAGATGTTTTATTTATCACCCTCAATGCATGTGACAATCCCATCAATCGCAACTCGAAGTTCATTTTGTCTCGCGACTATTTTGGCGATTTTTGTATTTAATTCTGTAATATTCACAACCTCTCTAGTATCTTCAGCCGATACATAACTAGTTACAGCAAGATTATAATCATTTTCCGCAATGGTTTTATTATCAATTGGTTTAGCAAAATATTCCGCATCTTTACGCTCAATAAAAGCATTCAAAATCTTCTTACGATTTTCTTCACTTAATTTATTTTTGTTTCCACCACGAACAAATTCAGCCGAAGCATCAATAAATAAAGTTTTATTATCTTTCTTACTCTTTTTAAGAACCATAACACAAGTGGCAATTGGTGTACCAAAGAAAAGATCTGGTGGAAGTTGAATTACTGCATCAACGTAGTTATTATCAATCAAATATTTACGAATCTTTTGTTCAGCCCCACTTCTATAGAGAACTCCTGGAAATTCAACAATCGCCGCGGTACCACTAGTAGAGAGCCATGAGAGCATGTGCATAGTAAAAGCTAAATCAGCCTTACTCTTTGGCGCCAAAACTCCAGCAGGAGAAAAGCGAGGATCGTTTATAAGTAACGGATTAGCATCACCTTCCCAGTTGATTGAATATGGTGGGTTGGAAACGATGGCATCAAAAGGCTCCTCGTCCCAATGTTTTGGATCAGTAAGAGTATCACCGTGTTCAATATCAAAATTATTATAATTTATATCATGTAAGAACATGTTTATACGACAAAGATTGTAAGTGGTGAGATTTATTTCCTGACCATAAAAACCTAAACGGACATTTTCTTTACCAAGAACTTTAGCAAATTTAAGAAGAAGTGAACCAGATCCACAGCAAGGGTCGTAAACCTTATTAACTTCTTTTTTACCAACGGTGGTAATTTCTGCTAATAGTTCACTAACTTCCTGTGGCGTATAAAATTCTCCTCCAGACTTGCCAGCGTTTGAGGCATACATAGTCATCAAAAACTCATAAGCATCACCGAAAACATCTATAGTATTATCAGCATAGTTTCCGAGACGAAGATTACCAATAGACTCAAGAAGTTTTGCGAGTTTCTGATTTCTCTTTTCAACATTAGCACCGAGTTTATTAGAGTTTACATCAAGGTCATCAAATAAGCCTTTAATATCACTTTCACTTTCTGTGCCTTTGGCGGAGTTTTCAATATTTCGAAAAACGGTAGTGATGGTTTCGTTGAGGTTGGCATCGTTACGTGCGTTTTTAGAAACATTTGCAAATAGCTCGCTTGGTAAGATATAAAAACCTTTTTCTTTAACAGTGTCAGCTCGCCCAAACTCCGCTTCTTTATCTGACAATAGAGCATAGTCAAAATCTTTCTTACCTGCACGACGTTCATCGGCATTAATATAGTTAGCTAAATTTTCACTAATGAAACGATAAAAAAGAGTACCTAGTACATACTGTTTAAAATCCCAACCATCAATACTTCCACGCAAATCATTAGCAATCTGCCAAATAGCACGATGTAGTTCAGCTCGTTCTTGTTCTTTAGTATTATTTTGATTAGTTATATTTGGATTTGTCATTTGTACATAATATAACAGAAAGTAGCTTTTAGAAAGCTGTTTTCTTGCACCAAACAACAAAAAACCACCCTTTCGGATGGTTTTGTGTTTTTGACGCGTCTCGTGCCCGGGCACGACTCGGCTCCGTGGGTAGGGTCGCTTCGCGTATCTTTTCTTCCTTCGGTTCGCCGTCGCTTACCTCAGTCGAAACGCGGTCTCGAATTTCCGACTACTGTCGGAAATATACTCGCCCGTTCGATCCCTACACGTAAGTGCATCCTAGCACTTACTCCACGGAGCATAATAAAAAAGACACCCGGTTGGGTGCTTTTTTATTATGCTCCCCGAGTCGAGACAGAACCGTACTCAATTAAGACCTGTAAGGTTATACTAGCTTATTCCACTAGTTTAAAACGACGCAACCTGAGCACCTCAAAAAGTGACAAAAGTGACACTTTTCTTTGGTATTAATAAATTATTCGATCCATTCAACATAATCAGGATGTTCCTCGTGAATTTTTCTTAATACCTTACACACAGGACTTTCTTTGTCATTAATAGTAATTACGAGTGTGTCTATGGCTCGAGTAAACGGTATCAAAGACCATAAATTTACAAACCTTTTTTTGTCTTCAAGAGATGTATCAAGACCTAATTGACCTTCATTTTCCTCTTGCTTGTATGTCTGCCATTTGTATTTAATGAATTCATCGAAATCAAGACAAACAACACACCATCCTTCCAAACCACGACATGACTCATATTGTAATAATCTATGTTGATCTGTGCTAACGACATACTCAGATCTCAAGTCTTGACTCGTCCCATCCCAGATATTAATACCTTGTTTACTGAAAACATCCTTATGCTTAAAATATCTTTTTGTAGAATTTTTGCCGAAATTATCCATTGAAGCTTCTCTTACAACTAGGCTTGGTGGTACCAGAAAAAGCATTTCGTATGCTGCGTTTTCAGATTTCTTAACTCTATCAAATTGAATGTCGTGAATTTCTTTAGAATATGGTTTAAGAGATACGATAATTTTTCCACCAACCATATCTTTTTCAGATTCAATCTCCCAGTTAACATTTATTTTATTCGCAAAATAATTAACAAAATTTACAAGATTTACTTCTTGTCTCAACCCTCTTTTTTCATGTGTTTGCTCAAAATCTTGACTTAGTCTCAAATCCTTACTCCACACACACTTTTTTTGAGTCCTTATTAATTGATCTACTCCGTCAGCAACAATACAATGTTTAAAACCAAATATTTTAAATATAATCTTTCTTTCTAACTCCCCCCAGTCTTGACCCTCGTCAATTAGGACATAGTCCCAATTAATAGCATCTTGACTACTCTTCATTAATGTTTGAATTTCTTTACCTTTATCCAAACCGTGTTCTATATAATTATATAAATCAGTTAGATATTTTTCTTTCTCTTTAAGGAAGTCTTTTACCTCAACAGTAATTTTATCTTCTGTTTTCTTTTCTATAGTACCTATACGAAAACCTTTTAAAATTTCATAAAAAAAACTATCAAGTGTCCTTATATCGACTGAATATTTATCAGGTTTATCAGGAATATCTGCAAGCGCAATCATTCTCTTAATGTCCCCCACGAGAGCGATATTATAAGTTAAAATCAAGCATCTGGCTCCACGGTCTCGTGCCAAATCGCAAGCAATACTTAATAATTTTATCGTCTTTCCTGTTCCGGCTCTACCTTGTATGATTACGAGTTTTTCGCCTATTGCTTCAGCGTATTTTTGACCCTTTAGCAGAGTCTGGGTAATACGTGCAACTTTTTTACGAGTCATTTCTCCCATACTTCTCTTCACTTCATTAAATATTTGAAAAATAGAATCAATTTTTTTTGCTTCTACTGACTTTCCAAAAAAGGATGATATTGAGGCCACGTCACTATAATCTGGAATCCAGGGCAACTTTTGCATACATGTCAAATCAAAGAGATAATTCAGAGAAAAGTCTCTAGGCAAGTAGTTATGCTTACATATATTTTTATTAATATTTTCTTCACCTACCAATTGATGGATAGATGAAAGACCACAATTCAGCATCCACACAAAGTTATATATATACGGTGACACACTTAATCTTTCCTCAAAAAAACCTTTAAGTGAATATTTCTGTTTTTCACTCTGAGATGTAACGCTGTGCACTCTATTTTTATATTTTACAAATAACTCTGGCCCCTCTCGCCAAAAATCTCTCGCATCATGCTGTTTTAGTTCAATGACAAAACAAAAATCTTTAATTTGTACTTTTCTATTTTTAAAATCATCTCCTTGAACCCTTCCGTCTTTTTTATAACTAGCGCTCGAATTGATATTGAGAATATAATTTTCAAATTTACCAACGACTATAATGTCAATATCTTTGATTGACTGACCGAATAAAGTAGCATTAGCATAAATTAGTATTTCCCCTTCAATATTCGTAGGTAAATCACGCTTAAAAATTTCCGACAGCATTAAAGCAGCTCTATATTCATCAGACTCAGTGTTGCCTTTTATGTTAATTTTTATAGACATGATACATAAATTTTACTGCCAACAAATATTAGTCTTTACTCCTGTCTGCCCTTCTAGGTAATTCTCAACGTCTTTCAATCCACCGATTTCATCAATCATTCCTAGTGACTTAGCTTTTTCTCCAAGAACAGTTGATCCATCGGCAAAACTCTTAACTTTTTCGGTTGTAAGCCCTCGATTTTCAGCAACCGCTTCTATGAAATTTTTATATAAAATATTAACATCTCTCATAAGTAAGTTCCTTTCGTCATATGACAAATATTTATCCGGGCTTCCCGTATCTTTAAATTTACCTGAATTTATTTCAATATAGGTATAGCCATCTTTTTGATTTTTATCTACCTTACTTAAGTAAGATTGAGTTACTCCGATACTACCCACGCTTGAGTTCTTTGAAGCATATATTCTATCAGCACTACTCACCGCCCAATAAGCAGCGGAAGCACCGACTTCACGAATAAAAGCAATAACTGGCTTTTTACTAGTCTTGATTGAATTAGCTATTTCTTCTCCTCCAACAGGTGATCCGCCGTAAGAATCAACCTCTATTACAATCGCCTTAATATTATCATTTTCCTGGGCCTTATTAATTGTCCACTCTACGGACTCAGAAGATGTTTGATCATTAATAACATCACCTTTATCATTAAATGATTCATTATTGTTATATGTCACAACTTCTCCATGCAAGCTTATACCGTACACATTACAACTATTATCACTGTAGTTAGTATCATTTTCAGCCAATAGTTCAGACGCCCCGGAGTTTGCATATATATTAACAGTAATGCCTCCTATTATGATACTTAGAGATAATATGAATATCCATTTTACAGATGGTAAAATTCGCTTAATAAATGCATAGGTCTTCTCCAGCACAGCCTTATCTTTAAAATTTAGATATTCTTTCATACCAGATAACACTAGCACAAAAAGCAATTAATTACAGTTACAAAGATTTTTGACACATGAAAGAAGTAATGTTTCAAATTATAAGACAATATCATCTTGTAAAACCTCCAAATAATCCAAAATTTTATAACCCTTCAAATGTTCGCGGGGGTCATAAAACCTGTACCAAGGTTCTAAATGTATAAGGTTTTTTCCGTCCTTAGATTCTTTAACTAGTTGTGACTTCACCATATTTTTTGGTGGCAAGAAATCTTTATTATCTTTTATTAGAAATAATTGAGTACGAACACCTTTGCCTTTATAAGTTATAGATCTAGCTTTTATAACCCCTTTTTTAATCCAACTTGTGAGAGTGGGTCCTTTTAAATTAAAAGAACTTTCTAAATCATACTTTGAATACCAACTTTCTTTGTTTTTTGCGAGACTTGGCGGTATT
>Ga0247841_10006050_pt1 | contig 19038 bp, 24 predicted proteins | sample LaCruzMarch2015__2_FD_192410 | JGI IMG/M metagenome (GOLD analysis project Ga0247841, IMG submission 192410) | Freshwater microbial communities from meromictic Lake La Cruz, Castile-La Mancha, Spain - LaCruzMarch2015_18m | ecosystem: Environmental > Aquatic > Freshwater > Lake | place: Spain... | reverse complement strand
GGCGCCCGTGGTCGCGGGCTTCTTGCGCATCGTCACGAACCCGCGCATCCATCTGCGGCCCAGTTCGCTCGACGACGCCCTCGGGTTCGTGCAGACCCTTCTCGACGCACCGGCCGCCACGGCGCCGGGTCTCTCTGAGCGGCTCGTCGGCATCCTCGCCGACGTCTGCCGACGCTCGGGCGCCAAGGCCGAGCACGTCTCCGACGCCTACCTCGCGGCCATCGCCATCGATCTCGACGCCGAGCTCGTCACCGCCGATCGCGGCTTCGCCCGCTACGCCGGCCTGCGCTGGCGTCATCCCCTGGGATAGCCGGGCGCCGCGGGGTGAGTGCCACGTTGGCCGAGCCCGTGGAGGCCGGGGGCGACCGCGGCGGTCACGACCCTCCTCCTCGCGCGCACCGATACGCCGGCGGCCGAGCTGGAGGCCGCCGTGCTCGGCCCCCCGGCCTGGTCGATCTACGCGGGCAAGCTCGCCGCCGTGGACCGCGCCGTCGTCGCCGCCCGGAGGCTCAATCTGCTCGCCGACGAGGGGGACGTCGCTCGCATCCCCATGCGCACCAAGGCCGCCGCGCCGCCGCCGCACATCGGCGACGCCCTCGTCGTCCAGTTCGTCGACCGGTTGCTTGCGGTGGCGCGGCGGTAGGCGCTGACGGGCGGCGAGTCGACGTTTGGTACTCTGCACGTGCGAATACAGCAAGCGCGACACACGATGGGAGAGGATCACATGGACCTGCGTGACCGCATAACGACCGACCCGGCGGTCTGCCATGGTCAAGCCTGTGTCAGCGGCACGCGAATCCCCGTCGCCGTCGTCCTCGACAACCTCGCGGCCGGTCTGTCCAGCGAGGAGATCCTCCTCGAGTACCCCGGCCTGCAGCCGGACGACATCAAGGCCGCCATCGCCTACGCCGCCGACCTCGCTCGCGAGCGGCTGCTGCCGCTTCGTGAGTCGGCGTGACCCGCTTCAAGCTGGACGAGAACCTCCCGGCGCGGGCCGCTGAAGCCTTGCGGAAGGCCGGTCACGATGTGCGCACGGTGCTGGAGCAAGATCTGGGCGGGGCAGACCAGACGGTCTTCGACGCCTGTACTGCAGAGAGCCGAGTCCTCGTCACTCTCGACCTGCGGGACGTCACCGACATCCGCAGACAGGGCGTCTCGCGGTCGCCGGGCATCCTGGTGATTCGCCTGGGCCGCCAAGACGCCGGCACAGTGTGTGCCACCATCCTCTCCGCTCTTCCCGGCGTCGAGCGGGAGTCGCCGCAGGGCAGCATCTGGATCATCGAGCCCCATCGCATCCGGGTGTGGCAACCCGATCGTTGACGCGATGTCGTCGCTCTCGGGGGGCGTGAGCTTCGTCGAGACAGCCCCGATGGGCGACGCCCTTCTGCTACAGTCCGTCGATCGGCGCATGGAGACGGAGCGAACGTGAGCCACGAGACTGTCCACATCCTGCTCGTCTGCGGCGCGCGCCCCAACTTCATGAAGGTCGCGCCGGTCATGGCGGCGGTGGAGGCGTGGAACGCAGGGCCCGCCGGGGCCGCAGGCCCTGGCGGCGCGCGCGCTGCTCCCGTCCGTTTCTTGCAGACACTCGTGCATACCGGGCAGCACTACGACGCCGGTCTCAGCGACGTCTTCTTCGCGCAGCTCGGGCTGCCGCAGCCCGACTACCACCTCGGCGTCGGCTCGGGCTCGCACGCCGCCCAGACGGCGCACGTGCTGGAGCGCCTGGAGCCGGTGCTGCTGCACGAGTGCCCCGACCTTGTGATAGTCGTCGGCGACGTCAACTCCACCCTCGCCGCCGCGCTCTGCGCGAGCAAGCTCGCCGTCCCGCTCGCGCACGTCGAGGCCGGCCTGCGCAGCGGCGACCGCAGCATGCCCGAGGAGCTCAACCGGCGGCCACCGACCAGCTCGCGGAGCTGCTCTTCACCACCGAGGCCAGCGCCGCCGAGAACCTGGCCCGCGAGGGCATCGACGCTGCCAGGGTCCACTTCGTCGGCAACACCATGATCGACACCCTGGAACGGCTGCTGCCGCAGGCCCGCGCGGGAGACGCGCTCCAGCGCCTGCGCCTGACTGCGCGCACCTACGGCCTCGTCACCCTGCACCGCCCGAGCAACGTCGACGACGCGGCGCAGCTCGAGGCGCTCCTGGGCGCGCTGCGCCGCATCTCCGCGCATGTCCCGCTCGTCTGGCCCGTGCATCCGCGCACGCGGGCGCGGCTCGCCGAGCTGCACGAGGCTGCGGGGGAGCAGGCGAACGGCGGCGCGCCCGCAAGCCCGGGCGCGCCGCGCCTCCTGCTCACCGAACCGCTCGCCTACCTCGACTTCCTGCAGCTCATGGACGGCGCCCGCCTCGTGCTCACCGACTCGGGCGGCGTCCAGGAGGAGACCACCGTGCTGGGCGTGCCCTGCCTCACCCTGCGCACGACCACCGAGCGGCCGGTCACCGTTGCCGCAGGCACGAACCGGCAGGTCGATCCGCATGACGCGGCGTCGCTCGTCGGCGCCGTTGACGAAGTCCTTGCGGCGCCCATGCCCGCCGCCGTCCGCCGCCCGGAGCTGTGGGACGGCCACGCCGCGGAGCGCATCGTGGCCGTCATCGCCGACTGGGCTGCGCAGCGCGAGGTGCCCAGCTCATGACGCAGCCCCCTCCGCGGGCGTCGATGCCCGCATGTCGACTTATTACGTCAGCGCACCCGCAGACTCGCCGGGAGGGACGCTGAGTCACGCCGCGCCGCCCGCGATCGTCATTGACGGGGTCTCTGCGACCACTCGCTGCCTGCTCGCGGTCTGCGACCCGCACGTGCGTTCAACCCGCGGGGCGCAGCTTCCCGACGCGCACGCTCGCCTGAGGCGCGCGCTCGCCGAGGCGCAAGACTGGCCGCGTCTGCGCGCCGCCGCCGCGCAGCACGGCCTGGCGGGCCTCCTCGGAGTGCAGCTCCTGGCCTTGCCTGAGGGCGCGGCAGATGGCGCGGCGCAGGACGGTGGCCTGCCAGATGCGCTCCGAGCGCCGCGAGTGGCGCGCACTGACGGCGGCGGTCGAAACGCGTGCCCTGCGCATGACCGCCGTGCTCATCAAGGTCCTCGCCGCGCTCGAGGACTCCGGGGTATGCGCGCTGCCCTACAAAGGGCCGGCGCTGGGGCGGCAGCTCTACGGCGACCCACGCCTGCGGCACTTCGTCGATCTCGATCTCGTCGTGGCCCCCCGGGATGCCAGGCGAGCGCTCGATTGCCTCGAGGGGATCGGTTGGCAGACGAAGCAACCCATCGCGGCGCTCGGCTCGGCGGCCTACATGGCCGCCGAGCAGGAGCTGGCCCTGCACAGCGCTCGCGGCCAAGTCGCCATCGACCTGCACTGGCGGGTCGGCCCCCGGTTCGTTGCCGACTCGCTGCCGGCGGGCGACGTGCTGCGCCGCGCCCGCCCCGCGAAGCTGCTCGCACACATTCCCCACCCTGCCGCCTCGCTCTTCTTGAGTTTCCCAGAGCCGGCGATCAGCTCTTCGCAGCGCTGGCGCTGCGCACGTCCCCGGCCGCGCCCAGGTAGCTTCCCGGGACGCCGGAAGGCCGCACGAGCTCAGCCTTTGCGGCCACCCGGATCAAGCGCCCTGCTCGCCTTCAAAGCAGCGAGCAGGTCGAGCTCCTCGCCGTTGAGCCGCCTCAGCGCCCGCAGGTTCGCGCGGAAGTCGGCGTAGCGCCGCGCCGCTTCCTCGAAGCGCGCCTCTTCGGCGCGGCGCACGAAGGACGAGGTGCGCCTGCCTTCCGGCGTCGCGTAGTAGAACACCACCTGCTCGTGTGAGGGCCCCGCGGCGCACCTGCCGCAGCGCGGATTGCCGCAGGGCCGCCGCGCCTTGCGCAGCGTGCCGACGGCGAGCTCCTCGGAGCGCAGGAGGGCGTCCATCAGGCGGCGCCTGCTCTCTTCGAGCCCCCGCAGCGCTTTCAGGATTGCTGTTGCATCTCTCATGGTTAGTGCAATATGGTACGCACTATGTACACTAGTCAAGGCCCGAGCCTCTGACGTTGCACGGGCGCCGCGGGGGCGGCGACCAGCGAGGGCGCTGGGCCTCAGAAGGCAGGCCGGAAACGCCGGGTCAAGGACTGTTCTCGCAGGAAGGGACGTGCGCCATGAGCGACGCGAGGTCAGTGCTCAGCGAGATGAAGATCAGTCAGGCGGAGCACCTGCCCCTGGTGGCCGCCTTCCTTGAGCGCATGGGGCTCGCCGCCGTGGTGAACGCGGCGGCGCCCACGGAGATGGCCGTCGACCTCGGCGGCGTCGTCAAGCTGATGGTCCTCGACACGCTCTCGGGGAGGAGCCCGCTCTACCGCCTGGAGAGCTTCGCCGCTTCCGTCGATACGGAGCTGCTTCTCGGCAGGCAGGTGAGCGCCGGCGCCTTCAACGACACCACCCTGGGCCGCGCTCTGGACGCGATCTACGAGCATGGCGCCGGGCAGCTCCTCAGCCAGGTCGCGCTGGCCGCCGCGGCGGCCTTTCCGGCGGACGTCGACCTGCGCCACCTGCACTTCCTCGCGACCTCGGTGAGCGTCTGGGGGGAGTACGCCGCGCGGGAGGCGGACGGCGAGCAGGAGGGCGCGGAAGGACTGCGCGTCACCTTCGGCCTCTCCAAGGACCTGCGCCCCGACCTGAGGCAGTTCCTCATCCAGATGCTCTGCATTCATCGCAACATCCCCATCCTTGGCGGCTGCGCGGACGGCAGCGCCTCGGACAAGACGGTGAACAACGCCGTGCTCACGAATCTCTCGAAGCACATGGCAAGATACGGCCTCGCCGCAGGCGCTTTCGTCTACGTCGCCGACGCGGCCATGGTGACGCCGGGGAACCTCGCGGCCGTCGGTGAGAACCTCTTCATCACGCGCCTGCCCTTCACCTACGGGGAGGCTGAGAGAGTGGTCTCTGAAGCAGTCGAGGAAGGCCCCTGGAGCGCAGGGCCGCCGCCGGCGCCCTCAAGCGGCACTCGCAAGGCGGCGGCCTACCTGCTCTGCGAGAAGGCGGTGACCATCGATGAACGGCTCTACCGGGCAGTCGTCGTGCACTCCGACGCCGGCGACAAGCGCCGGCAGAAGAAGCTCGACCGCGCGCTCACGGCATCGCGGGAGCAGGCCGCAGAGATGCTCAAGGCGGCTGCCAAGGTGGAGTACTTCTGCCGCAAGGACGCGGAGGCCGCCGCCGCGAAGCTGGCGGGCACGCGCTACCACGCCTGCGAGTGCACCGTGAGAGAGCAGCTCACCTACGCGCGCGGCCGGCCGCCGAAGAATGGCGAGCGCAAGGTGGCCAAGACCCGCTACGTCATCGAAGGTATCCTCGTCGAGCGCGCAGCAGAGGTCGAGCGGCTCCGGCAGACGGCCGGCTGCTTCGTGCTGCTCACCAACGTCCCGACGGAGGGCGAGATGGCGCACACGCCTTGCGAGGTGCTGGCCGCCTACAAGGAGCAGCACGGCATCGAGCGCAACTTCGCCTTCCTCAAGGATCCCTTGATCGTCAACGATCTCTTCCTCAAGCGCCCCGAGCGTATCGAAGCGCTGGGCTTCATCCTTCTGGCTTCTCTACTCACCTGGAACCTCATGGAGCACGTGATGCGCGAACATCTGAAGCGCACGGCCGCGACGATCTCCGGCTGGGACAGAAAGCCGACGAAGACGCCGACGACCTTCATGATGACCACCAAGTTCAAGGGCCTGCTGGTGGCGCGGATCGGAGAGGAGTGGCACTTCACGGCGCCGCTTTCCGGGGAGCGGCTGCAGTACGTGCAGGCTCTCGGGCTCAGCGAGGAAGCGCTGCTGAGGAGAGGCGGCGCAGCGGTCCGCGGCCACGGCGGGTAACCGGTGAGCTGCGCCTGCAGCTCCGAGCGCCAGTCGTAACCGCACGTTGGCTCAGCTGTGGGCAGAGCGGCCCGGCGACCACGCCCTGCCCGGGTGAGGCGGGAAGAAGCGGGCCCACCACTGCTGGAGGTGCACCCGCTGAAGCGCACCCTCAAGGCCTCACAGGAGGACTGTGGGAGGACGCGAGCGAGCGAGCCCTGACGGGCGCCTGAGGATCCGGCGCCTGACTTGCGCTCTCGCCGGCTCCAGCAGATAAGGCATCATAGGGGGCGGAACGACTGCCGCCTTCGGGAATTGCTCAGGAAGACGCCGTACGGGGTGGGGAATGTGTGTGCTCGGGCGCCTCGTGCCGATGCCGGACGCCGTCGACGCGGCGCTGCTCGTCGCCGTACACGCCGCCACGCACGATTGGCTGCACCTCGAGGCCGTGGCGGCCATGGCGGCCGCCCTCGCGGCGCTCGATGACCGGGGCTGGCGCATCCTCGTCCTGCGTTCCTCCGCCTACGGCTGCCGCCGCCGCGTGGGCGTGGCTGCGGCCCTGGCCCGCGACCTGGACACGGCGCAGGTGGTGGCCCTCCACATCTGCCACCGGCTGACCACAGCCGGCGCCAGAGACTGGAGCACGCAGGCGGCGGCGGGTGCCGGCGGCGGCCCGCTGCCGCCCCTGTGGCTGACCCGTCAGCTCCGGCTCTGGCGGCGGTAGAGAGGCACTGCGCCGGCGGGACCACGCGGCGGAGTGCCTCGTGGTCATCTGCGCCTCAGTCTCGGCTCGTGCTCACACGCGGCGCAAACGGCGCCCGCACTCGAGCGCCTCGAGCCGATCCTCCTGCAGGAGCACCCCGACCTCGCGGTCGTTGTCGGGGACGTGAGCTCCACGCTCGCTGCCGCGCTCTGCGCCACGAAGCTGCGCATCCCCGTGGCGCACGTCGAGGCTGGCCTTCGCAGCGGCGACCGCACCATGCCCGAGGAGCTCAACCGGCGGCCACCGACCAGCCCGCTGATCTGCTGTTCGCCACGGAGCGCAGCGCCGCCGAGAACCTGGCCCGCGAGGGCATCGACGCCGCCCGGGTCCACTTCGTCGGCAACACCATGATCGATACCCTGGAGCGGCTCCTGCCGCGGGCGCGCTGCGCAGCATCTCCGCGCACTTGCCGCTGGTGGCCCGTGCACCCGCGCACGCGGGGCGCGGCTCGGCGAGCCGCACGAGGCCGCGGGGGAGCAGGCGGGTGGGGAGCAGGCGGGCGGCGGCGCGGCCGCAGGCCCGGACTCGTCGCGCCTGCTGCTCACCGAGCCGCTTGACTCCCTTGACTTCCTGCAGCTCATAGACGGCGCCCGCCTCGTGCTCACCGACTCGGGCGGCGTCCAGGAGGAAACGACGATGCTCGGCGTGCCCTGCCTCACGTTGCGCACCACTACCGAGCGGCCGGTCACCATAGCCGCAGACACGAACCGGCTCATCGATCCCCACGACGCCGCGGCGCTCGTGGGCGCCGTGGACGCAGTCCTCGCGGCGCCCCGCTCGCCGCCGGCCACCGTCCCGATCTCTGGGAAGGCCACGCCGCGCAGCGTATCGTGGCCGTGATCGCCGGCTGGGCGAACCACCGCGACTGACGCCGCCCCGCTGCTCGCAGCGCTGGCCCTCGGCGCGGTCGGCATCGTCCGCGTCCCGGAGAACACTTCGATCCTGCCGCAGGGCACCCCACGTTCGCCGCTGGAGACGCGCCGCACATCGACGTCTCGACCCCCGACGGCCTCCCTCGACCCTCTCTACCCACTGCGACGCGCGAGGCGCTCAGGCAGCAGGGCAGGGAGTGGGTGAGAGACCGCCACGAAGAGCTCTACCGCCGGGCCGTGGCTGGGTGACAAGATCTCGCTGGGCTCGGCGCGTGGTCACCGTCGCCCAGAGCGCACGAGGCAGGCCTCGTAGGTGGCGCGATCTATGGGGATCCAGTCGGTCATGTCCACGCCCCGCTCGCCAGTGGCTCCTGACGGAGCCGGATACGCGCTGGCCATCTTAGTCCAGCGGCCCTGCCGACGAGCGACAGACCGTACATCTCGAGCGAGCTCGACGAAGTCCTGATCCTGGCTGAGCAGCAGCGCCACGTCGAGCTCGCCGTCGATGGCCATCTGGATGACATCGAGGCTGATCCGGACGTCGACGCCCTTCTCCTCGCCGACGACCGTGACTCGCGGTCTGCCGAGCTCGTCGGGCGCCGAGCGACGGCGGTAGCGCAGTGGGCGCGAGTAGACCCGCACGCCCTGCGCCTGCCAACGCCGCAGCTCAGCGCTCCAGAAGTGATGCCACTGCGGGCTGATGCGGTGCGACGGCAGGCCCGTGTGGTAGCGCGTCTGCAGCAACCGCCGGCCTCGTGGCTCGCAGATTGCGGTCGCGAGGCGGACGATGTCCAAACGCTGGTCACGGTGGCCGAACGCTCGTCGAGCCGCATGGTAGAGGTTCTGGCCATCGACGAAGGCGATCGCGCGCGGAGGTCGCGGCTCAGTCACTGCGGAAACCGCGAAAAAATAACCCCGCTGGGGGCCTTGCGGCGCTGCCAGCGGGGACGAATGACAAAAGCATACCAGACGAAGCCGGCGCGTCAACGTTGACGAGTGTTCCAACGATCTCCATGGGGCCACAGTAGCGGCGAACACTGCGACGCGCGAGGATGACGAACCGCGCTGCTGGTGGACGTATGCGGCTGCGCGAGGGTGACGTAAGTCACGTAGGCGGATGCCGCGCGGCTCACCGGCGCGTCTGGGACGCAGGCCTCAAGGTCGCGCTCGAGGAGCGGCGCCGGCGGACTGAGCGCGAGCGCCCGGCGGCCGCCTCGCCCTCCTCCATCAGAGGTCGGCCTGTCGCGCAGGCAACGATCATGCACGGCGGCTGCCTGTGGCGCACCATCTGGGCTGCGGCTCGGGCTTCCACGCTGCGCAGACGGCGGCCGTCATGCGTGGCTTCGAGCGGGTGCTGCTCGGCGGGCAGCCGGGCGACCGCCCGCCCGACCTGGTGCTGGTGGTCGGCGACGTCGACTCCACCCTCGCCGCGGCGCTCGTCTGCGCCAGGCTGCACGTACCGGTGGGTCATGTTGAGGCGGGACTACGCAGCCGTGATCCCGCCATGCCGGAAGAAATCAACCGCGTCCTCGCCCGCCGATCCCTCAGGCCCACCGTCCCTCTTCACCCCGCGCCGCCCCGAGCTCTGGGACGGCAGGGCGGGGGAGAGGATCGCCGCCGACCTGGAGGCCGCCGGTTGCGGCGCTCTCCTGTGGCGCGGCCAGGCGCTCGACGGCCGCCAGCTCGTGGCCGCCGCCGACGCAGTCGTCAGCGCCGGCGGCAGCATGAACCGCGAGGCCGCCGTGCTGAGCACGCCGGCCTGGTCCATCTACGCCGGCAAGCTCGCCGCCGTGGACCGTGCCCTCGTTGCCGCCGGCAGCCTGCATCTGCTCCACGACGTGGACGACCTCGCACGCATCCCCCTGCGCAAGAAGGCGGCCGCGCCGCCGCCGCGCATCAGCGACGCCCTCGTGGTGCAGTTCGTCGACCGACTCCTGGAGGTGGCGCGGCGGTGAGCGCCCGGCAGGTCCGCCTATTCCACGTCGCAGGCGCCCCCACCGCGACCAAGGCCGCTCCACATCGGCGCACACGCGGCGCGTTGACATTTCGCGTCACCCATTGAACCTTCCGGCTCAGCCGATAGGGTGGTACTCTGCAAGTGAGGAGTCATGAAACGCGATGCGTGGTGGAGGATGAGCACATGGACTTGCGTGATCGCATCACGACCGACCCGGCGGTCTGCCATGGCCAAGCCTGCATCAGCGGCACGCGGATCCCCGTTGCGGTCGTCCTCGACAACCTTGCGGCTGGTCTGTCCAGCGAGGATATCCTCGTCGAGTACCCCGGCCTGGGGCCGGACGACGTCAGGTCCGCCATCGCCTACGCTGCGGACCTCGCCCGCGAGCGGTTGCTGCCGCTTCGCGAATCGGCGTGACGCGCTTCAAGCTCGATGAGAACCTGCCGGCGCGTGCCGGCGACGCACTGCGGAAGGCCGGTCACGATGTCCGCACGGTGCTGGAGCAGGATCTGGGCGGGGCGGCAGACACGGTGATCTTCGAGGCCTGTGGCGCGGAGAGGCGAGTCCTCGTCACGCTCGACCTGGACTTTGCCGACATCCGCAGGCGGGGCGTCTCGGAGTCGCCGGGCATTCTGGTGATTCGCGTAGGCCGTCAAGACGCTAGTGCCGTGTGCGCCGCCATTCTCTCTGCTCTTCCCGATGTCGAGCGAGAGTCGCTCCGGGGTAGCATCTGGATCATCGAGCCGCATCGGGTTCGCGTGTGGCGCCCCGACCGTTGACACCACGTAGTGGCTCTGCGGTCGACGCACGCTTCCTCGAGGGCGCACCGAGCGACGACGCAGTCCACCTTCTACACGTCTGCGGTGCGCGCCCCAACTTCATGAAGGTCGCGCCGGTCATGGCGGCGGTCGAGGCGCGGAACGCGTCGCGCGCCGGGGCCGCAGGTCCAGGCGGCGCGCCCGGCCTCCCGGGACGCTCCGTCCGCTTCTCGCGGACCCTCGTCCACACGGGCCAGCACTGCGACGCCGGCCTCAGCGATGACTTCTTCACCCAGCTCGGCCTGCCGCAGCCCGACTATCACCTGGGCATCGGATCCGCTGCGCGCGCAGACCAGATCACCAGCGTGGTCGAGCGCCTCGAGCTGGCGCTCACCGAGGAGCGCCCGGACCTCGTCGTGTGGTCGGCGACGTCAACTCCGCCGTGGCCGCCGCGCTCTGCGCCACGAAGCTGCACATCCCCGTGGCTCACGTCGAGGCTGGCCTGCGCAGCGGCGACCGCACCATGCCCGAGGAGCTCAACCGGCGGCCACCGACCAGCCCGCCGATCTGCTGTTCGCCACGGAGCGCAGCGCCGCCGAGAACCTGGCCCGCGAAGGCATCGACGCCGCCCGGGTCCACTTCGTCGGCATCGCCATGATCGACACCCTGGAGTGGCTCCTGCCGCGGGCGCGCGGGGGAGAGGCGCTCCAGCGCCTGCGCCTGACTGCGCGCACCTACGGCCTCGTCACTCTGCATCGTCCGAGCAACGTCGACGACGCGGCGCGGCTTGAGGCACTGCTGGGCGCGTATCCCGGTCCAAGCCGATCACCGATTCCAGGCCAATCCGATCACTGATTCGTCGCCGGCGCCACGTCATGTTGGGCGCGCCAAAAGGTGAACGCGCCGGCCGGCAGAGGCTACCGTGTCGTCGTGGAGTACTGGTCGGGCGCCACGAAGCTGGCCGGCGGCCGGGGCACGCGACGTGCAGCCACCGTGCATCATCGGCGCAGGCGTTGGCGCCAGCATGCGGCCGTTCATCACGGTCTACGCCGGCAGCACCTTCGGGAGCGGCCTACAGACACGTACCCGGAGTCAGGCCGAAGCGACGCGGGCTCGGCATCCTCCTGGCCATCTGGCCGCAGTAAGTCCGCAGTAAGTCCGCAGTAAGTCCGCAGTAAGTCCGCAGCCAGTCCGCAGGCGACTGGGCTAGAAGAGGCTAGCCTGACCAGCCTCGGGGGGCATCGACGTGCTGAAGACCAGTACCGACGATCTCGCGCAACTCATACTCGACTTCGGTCTTCGCTGCGACGTGGGACGCCTCTTGGTCCAGGTAGATAGGCTCGCGCTCACCCCCACGCCGCCGGGCAAGAGCGCCGTTGATGTGTTGGTGAAGAACGGGAGAGTCGGGCACCTGGATGACCACGGCCCTGGCATCAGACTCCGGGCTGGTCACTATCTCGACCTTGCCAGCTGCAGGGATGGGCGCAGGCAGTGCTCCAGGAGGTCGAGAGGCTGGCGACGGAGGTCGCGTTGCTCGCAGGCAAGGGTCGCCCCACGGCTTGCCGCTGCTCTGCATTGGCGGCGACTTCGCGCAGAGAACGTAAACCCATCGACGCTTGCGTTGCCTTCTGCGCCGCCCTACGCTGCTCAAAGACTCCGGAGGAGTTGTCGTTGCGGTCTTCAGCGTTGTGAGGAGTGGTCGATAATGGTAGCGTTGAACGCGATAGTTGACGATGTCGTCACAGCGAGGCCGTGCATGACTCAGGTCAAACTCTCGAGCAAGTACCAGATCGTGATCCCGCACGAAGTGCGCAAGCAGCTCGACCTCCAGCCGGGGCAGGCCTTCCAGGTCTGGGCGCTCGACGGACAGGTCGTGGCCGTGCCGGTGAGGCCACTGAGCGAGGCGTTCGGGATGTTCCCCGGTCTCGACACCAGCGATCCGCGCGACCACGAGGATCGGCTGTGATCCTGGTCGATTCGTGCGGCTGGCTCGAGCTGCTCGCGTCTTCACCGCTGGGCGAGGCGTACCGCCCGGCTCTGGCCAAGGCCGACGAGCTCCTCGTCCCCACGGTGTGCCTGCTTGAAGTCGGGCGCCGACTGCTCACATGGAGCGGCGAGGCCGCCTCCGCGGCAGGCGTCGCCGTCATGTCCCAAGCCACCGTCGTGCCACTCGATGCCGCCCTCGCTCTCGAGGCCGCGCGTCTTGGCCCGGCCACCGCACTACCGTGTGCCGACAGCATCATCTACGCCACCGCGCTTCATCACGGCGCTGAGCTCTGGACTCACGATGCCCACTTCCGCGAGTTGCCTGGGGTGCGGTTCATCGCGGCTCCGCCGCCGGCGGCAGACTGACCTGGCGCTCCGCTCGGCCCGGGAGGGGGTGGTCCGGCAGAACCTTCTGGCTCCGCCGATAGGCTGGTGCTCTGCACGGTCTGCCATGGCCAAGCCTGCATCAGCGGCACGCGGATTCCCGTTGCGGCTCCCGACAGCCTCCTTCACCCGTGTACCCTCCGCACCTTGCTTCACCTGTCGTGCCCGGCTACTCTGCAACGGCGTGTGCACCGCAACGGAGGGTGACCATGACACGGGTTGAGAAGCTGGAGCAGACCGTCGAACAGCTCAGCCCCGATGAACTGGCCACTTTCGGTCCTGGTTCATCGCATTCGATGCCGCCGCATGGGATCGTCAGATCGAGATCGATAGCGAGGCCGGCAAGCTGGACAGGTTGGCGCAAAGCGCCATGGAACCACTTTGCCTCACCGGCCTTCTGGGATCGCTACCAGAGATTGCCACAACACATTCGAGAGCTCGCCGATGCGCAGCATGCCCTTCTGAAAGAGAATCCATCTCACGCACGCCGCGCCCGAACTACTGCCGTGCCACAATGTGAACCCTTCGTTCCCTTGTCTCTCCGACCTGTCTGGGTATAATGAGAGTGGAAGCGCGGGCGTCGGCTGGGCCGATGAGCTCGCGTTTCCGCCTTCTGTGCTGCCTACGGCGTGAGCTCCCGCACGCCGAAGTACTGCGGCTTCTGGCCCGTGAAACTGGCCGCCAAGATCTGTGGGCCAACGTGCTGCCTGATCCTCATGCTGATCGCATCCTTGTTCGCATCCCGGGGCGCCCCGGGCTCGCGGCTTGCCAAGAACGCGTGGCGCACGCCGCCAAGGATCAGGTCGACGACCTGTTGTGACAGCGACGAGCACGAATCAAGCATGCAGGCGTTGAACACGCGTCCGGGGTTGGGGCCGTTCTTGCCCACGCACCCGGCGACCTCGGACTCGAAATACTTGGGCGACTTCTTGGGCTTGCCAAAGTCGTCCGCGATGACGCAGACCTCCTCGTCGCTGTCGATGCTGTTCGTCACCACCAGCTTCGCATAGCTCAGGTAGGCATCCCAGACTGTCGAGAAGTGTCCTTGCCAGTTCACGCCGGGTCGCTGCTTGTCGAGAACGAAGGCGTTGAAGTAGTAGGCGGGTTGCGCGAAGAACGCGTCGATGAGCTCCAGGTGAAAGGGCAAGCTGTTGCCAGTCACGGAGTTGAACTTGAACTCGAAACCAGGACCTCCGCCCGTAACCGTCGAGATGGCGCGATCCAGAACGCGGTGAGCCGCGTCGCCGAACGGACCGGAGTCAACGGTCTTCATCAAGCCGAGGGTGAAGAAGCGCTGGGCCGCGCCTCCGAGCACTCCACTCTCGTCCATGAAGGCGATGCTCCTGGTCGTCACTCTCAGTCCCTTCGTCGATGCCGGCGACGATCTCGTCGCAGGTGAACGCGCAGACCCTGGTGGCCGGCATGGAGCGCCTCCCCCATCGAATTGCCCCAGGTTAGCAGGCCACGAGCGTGCGACAAGGTGGACGTTCCGCGGCCCCGGCCCTCAAGAAAGTGCAGCGCGGAGGGAGGCTTGAGCACAGAACCCTTCGACGCGAAGGTGGTCGCATGCCTCCGGCGCGGTAAGCTCTGACACTCCACCGCCGCCGCCGCGCTCTGCGCGAGCAAGCTCGGCATCCCCGTGGCGCACGTCGAGGCCGGTCTGCGCGGCGCCGCTCGAGGCGCTCGTGGGCGCGCTGCGCAGCATCTCCGCGCGCCTCCTGCTGGGTGTGGCCGCTGCATCCGCGCACGCGCGCCTGGCTCGGCGAGCTGCCGCAGGCCGGGGGGGGGGGGGGGGGGGGGGGGGGGGCGGGGGGGGCGGGGGGGGCAGCAGGCAGGCGGCGGCGCGGCCGCAGGCCCGGACGCGCCGCGCCTTCTGCTCACCGAGCCGCTCGGCTACCTCGACTTCCTGCAACTCATGGACGGCGCCCGCCTCCTGCTCACCGATTCGGGCGGCGTCCAGGAGGAGGCCACCGTGCTCGGCGTGCCCTGCCTCACGCTGCGCGGAATCCGCAGCGAATCACGACGGAGCGGCCGGTCACCGTGGCCGAAGGCACGAACCGGCTCATCGATCCCTACGACGCGGCCGGGATTGTGGGCGCCGTGGTCGACGTCCTCGCGGCGCCCCTGCCCGCCGCCGGCCACCGCCCCGACCTGTGGGACGGCCACGCCGCGCAGCGCCTCGTGGCCGTCATCGCCGTCTCGGCGGCCGCGCGCCTTTCGCCAGACGGCACGTAGCCCGCTCGGAGGGTCAGCCAGTCGCGCAGGCAGTGGTCATGTGCGACGACTGTATGTGGTGCATCGATCGACCGTGCCGGCGTTCGACGCGCCGGACATCGATACCTCGGCTCCCGACAGCCTCCCTCACGCATGTACCCGCCGGGCGCAAGCACGTGAAAGCCTGGGGCGCCGAGCAGTTGACCACGTGCGGCGCAGCATCGCCGCGTCGCTCGGCTACCCCGACTTCCTCGAGCTCATGGACGGCGCCCGCCCGGCGCGCAGCTCCTCGCGGGCAGCGACCTTCGGGGCACAACGTCGGCAGTTGATCCGCCGGGCGCAGCGGGTCAGCTCGAACTGTTCTTCAAAGCGCATCACAACGCTGCCGCTCAAGGCTCGTCGGGTAGGGCGCCAGATCGAGCGACGCCCAGCACGTCTTGGCCAGACTCATGCCCCTGGGCGGGAAGCCGGCGTGGATGATGCGGCGCCCCTTCGAGCTCAGGAACTCTACCGCAGGCACATGGTCCGCGTCGGAGGGACCCTGAGCCACGCCGCGCCGCCACCATTGGTCGTCATCGATGGAGTATCTGCGACCACTCGCTGCCTGCTCACGGTCTGCGAGCCGCACCCGCGCGTGCGGCGGACCCGCGAGGCGCGACTTCAGCTTCCGGAAAGCCCTCTCGAGCTTCGAGCGGTGCCGCACAACGGCTACTACTTCCACAAGCACGACATATGCGCCCCCACTTCAGGTGGCGCTTGTTCCGGTGTAGACGCTCGCCGGGACGTGCGTATCGTCCATGGCAGCGACCTTCGAGGTGGTAGAGTCCCTCTCGACCGGCGAGCCGGTCACTGTTCCTTCTGCGGCCGGGAGCTGGCGGAGTGCGAAACGTGGGGGAGACGTTGGGACCATCCTCGTTGCCGTTGACTGCCGAGTGGATCCGCCGGCAACTCGTACGGCAGGACGACCTCGTTGCCCGCATGGTCCACCGCGGCTGGACCGACCGGCGCGAGCTCCCGCCTTGGTCGAGCGCCCCGCTCATGTCCGTGCTTGCCGGTGTGGCGGCAGGCGGCGAGGGGGAGGGCCCGCCATGAGGGGCGGCCCGGTCTGGATCGACCTCGCCAACTCGCCGCACGTGCTCTTCTTCACGCCGATCATCGGCGAGCTGCGCCGCCGCGGCGTGCGGACCGTGACCACCGCCCGTGACTTCGCGGAGATGAGGCATCTCTGCCTGGGCTTCGGCATCGACGCCGAAGTGATCGGCCCTCACGGCGGCGCCTCCGTCGGCGGCAAGCTCCGGGGCCTGGCGGACCGGGTACGCGATCTGCGCGCCTTCGCACGCCGCACGCGGCCCTGCGCCGCCGTGAGCCACAACTCCTACTCTCAGGCCGTGGCCGCGCGCTCGCTACGCCTCCCGGTGGTGACCGCCATGGACTACGAGTACCAGCCGGCCAACCACCTCGCCTTTCGCTGCGCCGATCTGGTGGCGGTGCCCGAGGTGTTTCCGCTGGACCGCCTCCTTGCCCAAGGCGCGCGGCCGGGGAGGACCTGGCGGTACCCCGGCCTCAAGGAGCACATCTCGTTGGCGGGTTTCACGCCCGACCCCGGCTACCTGGGGCGCGCCGGCATCGACGCGTCGCGCCCGGTCATCGTGGTCAGGCCGCCCGCCGACATGGCGCTCTACCACCGCTTCGGCAACCCCTTGTTCCCTCTGCTCCTGGAGCGCCTGGCGAGCGCCCCGGTCACGACGATCCTCCTGGCGCGCACAGAGCCTCAGGCCGCCGACCTGGAGGCCGCCGGCTTCGATGGTCTCCTGTGGCGCGGCGAGGCGCTCGACGGCCGCCAGCTCGTGGCCGGCGCCGACGCCGTGGTCAGCGCCGGCGGCAGCATGAACCGCGAGGCCGCCGTGCTGGGCACTCCGGCCTGGTCCATCTACGCGGGTAAGCTCGCCGCCGCGGACCGTGCCCTGGTGGCCGGCGGCAGCCTGCATCTGCTTCACGACGTGGATGACCTCGCGCGGATCCCGCTGCGCAAGAAGCCGGCCGCGAAGCCGCCGCAGATCGGCGACGCTCTCCTGCTGCAGTTCGTCGACCGACTTCTGGAGGTGGCGCGGCGCTGAGCGTCGACCACGCAGGCGGTGGCCAACGTCTACCGTCGTCATCGCCCAACGTCACCCCTGCTCCGCCCGCAGCCCATGGCCGCCGAGACCCCGCCTCGAGTACTGTTGAGCATGTGCGCTGGCAAGGGCGCGAAGCCCCGGCGATTCTTGTCACTGCGCGGCTGGCGGTCGATGCACTCGTGATCGTAATCGATAGATTGGAATGGAGTATCGATGAGAGTATCGTTGAGCGGTACAGCCCAAAGGGAGTACCCAGCGAGGTCCCCCATGACGAGAGTCGCGCTCTCCAGCAAGTACCAGATCGTGATCCCCCAGGACGTGCGCCGCGAGCTGGGGCTGCAGCCCGGTCAGGAGTTCGATGTGCTGGCGCTGGGCGGCCGCCTGCACGTGGTGCCGGCGCGCAGCATGAGCGACATCATCGGTCTCTACCCGGGCATCGACACGTCCCTGGCGCGCGACGACGAGGACCGGCTGTGATCCTCGTCGATTCGTGCGGCTGGCTGGAGGCCATCAAGGGCGCCGGCCTGGCCGCGTCGTACGCGCCGGCGCTCGCGCAGCCAGGCGAGGTCCTGGTGCCCACCGTGTGCCTGCTCGAGGTGGCGCGGGTGATGTGCCGCGAACGCGGCGAGCAGGCCGCGGCCGACACCATCGCCGTCATGACGCTGGGCACGGTCGTGCCGCTCGATGTCACGCTTGCCGCCGCTGCCGCGTTCCTCGGCGAGCGCACGGCATTGCCGTGCGCCGACAGCGTCATCTACGCCACCGCGCAGGCGCACGGGGCAGAGGTGTGGACCCACGACGAGCACTTTCGCGGCCTCCCCGGCGTGCGCTTCGTCGAGCCGCCGCCGGCGGACTGAGCGCGATCGCCGCCAGAGCCCGCGTCCTGCACGTCTGCGGCGCGCGCCCCAACTTCATGAAGGTCGCGCCGGTCATGGCGGCGGTCGAGGCGTGGAACGCGGGGCGCGCCGGGGCCGCAGGCGCCGAAGCCGGAGGCTCTGGCGCCGAGGCCGCAGGCCCAGGCGGCGCGCCCGTCCACTTCTCGCAGACTCTCGTGCACACCGGCCAGCACTACGACGCCGGCCTCAGCGACGTCTTCTTCGCGCAGCTCGGATTGCCTGAGCCCGACTACCACCTCGGTGTCGGCTCGGGCTCGCACGCCGCCCAGACGGCGCACGTGCTGGAGCGCCTTGAGCCGGTGCTCCTGCACGAGCGCCCCGACCTCGTGGTCGTCGTCGGGGACGTCAACTCCACGCTCGCCGCCGCGCTCTGCGCGAGCAAGCTCGGCGTCCCGGTCGCGCACGTCGAGGCCGGCCTGCGGAGCGGCGACCGCAGCATGCCCGAGGAGCTCAACCGCCTGCTCACCGACCAGCTCGCGGACCTCCTCTTCACCACCGAGCGCGGCGCCGCCGACAACCTGGACCGCGAGGGCATCGCGGCCGCCAAGGTGCACTTCGTCGGCAACACCATGATCGACACTTTGGAGCGGCTTCTGCCGCAGGCCCGCGAGGGAGAGGCGCGCGAGCGCCTCCGCCTCACCGCGGGCGCCTACGGCCTGGTCACCCTGCACCGCCCCAGCAACGTCGACGACGCGGCGCAGCTCGCAGCGCTCATGGGCGCGCTGCGCCGCATCTCCGCGCATGTCCCGCTGGTGTGGCCGGTGCATCCGCGCACGCGGGCTCGCCTCGGCGAGCTTCACGAGGCCGGGGGGGAGCAGGCGCACGGGGAGCAGGCGCACGGCGGCGCGGCCGCAGGCCCGCCCGCGCCGCGCCTCCTGCTCAGCGAGCCCCTCGGCTACCTCGACTTCCTGCAGCTCATGGACGGCGCCGCGCCTCCTGCTCACCGACTCGGGCGGCGTCCAGGAGGAGAGCACGGTGCTCGGGGTTCCCTGCCTCACCCTGCGCACGACCACGGAGCGGCCGGTCACCATAGCCGAAGGCACGAACCGGCTGGTCGACCCGCATGACGCGGCGGCCATCGTGGGCGCCGTGGACGAAGTCCTCGCGGCGCCCCTGCCCGCCGCTGGCCCCGGCCACCGTCCCGATCTCTGGGACGGCCAGGCCGCGGAGCGCCTCGTGGCCGTCATCGCCGGCTGGGCGGCCTCTCGCCGTGCGCCGGCGGACAAGTAGCCGACAGGCAGCCCACTCGGAGGGTCAGCCAGCCGCGCAGGTAGCGGT
>Ga0247841_10006048_pt1 | contig 19054 bp, 13 predicted proteins | sample LaCruzMarch2015__2_FD_192410 | JGI IMG/M metagenome (GOLD analysis project Ga0247841, IMG submission 192410) | Freshwater microbial communities from meromictic Lake La Cruz, Castile-La Mancha, Spain - LaCruzMarch2015_18m | ecosystem: Environmental > Aquatic > Freshwater > Lake | place: Spain... | reverse complement strand
CAAACAGGAGCAGTAACATTATCATCTTTTGACACCACTTCTTTTGCTTGTTCTTTATCGCCCGCTTCTTCTTCTTGCTCTTCGCCTGCTTCCGTAATTCCAATTTCACTTTCAACCTGTTTTGTGCTTGCCGCTTGTTCTTGCGATTCAATTAAATCATTCCAAAAACTGTCCCATACACTCGAAAAGTTATCTGCAATCAGTTTTTTCTTCATAGAACAACCCACGCGAAATGTGCTTAATTTTTGTTTGTAGTCATATTCCGACTGTAAAAATAATTTCAAACAAGTCAAGTAGCTGTCATCATCGTAACCGGGCTGCTTTACAATGGTAAAAATTTTACAATTTCGTTGGGTGGAATAAATATAATATTTGAGCTGCCCTCGAACAAAAAATAAACTATTCTGAGGAAAAAATAAGTTGATTAAAAATTGAATGTTTTTTTCCACATTCTCTCTGCGTTTTTTTTCTGAAATGGATGAGCGCAAATGTTGATGCGGCGTTTTACTTACCAAGTTGGCAACAATTTCATTAAATTCTTTCGAAGTTGACGATATAATTCCACCCTGAATCAGCGGCACGACGCGAAACACTTCGCCAACCAGTACAACGTCTCGCGGATTAATCTCCAGTTGACTTCCATTTCCTTTTTCGACATCTGTTTGATTTAACTGCTGTGACCCCTTCTTTATAATAATTGTCCCTTTTGTTAAATTTAAAACCGCCTGCATGTTTACATAAATAAGTTCAAGTGTCGGTTTTGGCAAGTCATATGATTTTGCGCTATATATAAAAACGCCTGTGGTGCCGCCAGTATTTGCATTGTCATCGTATGAATATGAAACTTCCAGTGTCCATTTTCTTATAATGTCTGTCTGGTTGAATAAGCGCCTGCATAATTGTTGCAATAAAGAATATCCGCTTGCGCGAATTCCGCCGATTTGTTGATTTTGAACGGGAAGAGATAAAACCACTTTACCATTTCCAATGAGCGTCTTCGTCATTAACATTTTATTTTCTCTCGAATCAAAAAGCCATAACACGATTTTTTTGAAACGCGTATCTGTTTGCATGGTTTGTAAATTAATTTTTTTCAAACTTTTTGATGGAACATCAGTTGACTCCAGCACTTTCCTTTTCATTCTAATAACTTCGTCGCTGTTATCGCCGTATCCGTATCCATACCCGTATCCTTGTGGTTGCGATAGTCTCGAAATTCCCGATTGATCTCCGTATCCGTATCCGTATGGTAATTGTGGCGGTGCTCCGTATGGACCAAATGCTTGTGTTTGCGAGAAATAAGGATCTTGTAACGGCAACCCGTAACTTGAACTTGGATATAACGGTCTCGCTCCACCTACTTGAATTTCGCCTGTTTTCTGAAATAAAGAAGCAACTCCGGTCCATTTCGAAGGATTGAGAGTATGATATGAAAAAACGGGATTTAGCAAAAAGGCAGTATTTGAATATTTCGGAACACTTTTTGTAGTTGCTTCTTTTACCGCTGTTGCTTCTGTTATAATTTGTCGACTTTTTGAAATCATCATCTGATTTGGCGTAAGAGAACCAACATCTGTAGCAGCAGCAGCAGCATCCACATCAGAATAAGCGTATGCGCCATAGTCTCCAATAAATCCTTTGTCATTCCATTCATTGACAAGAATAATGTGTTTATCGTGTGGATATGAATAAGGAGGCAATTCAAAATCGAATACATCATCTGAAAGAATCAAGAAATCGGTTGGAATACTACTGTCAAGAGCTTTCAGTTCAATAAATCGATTTCGAATTGTTTCATTTTTAGAACAAAGCACAATTTGATAGTCGTCAAGAATGACTAGATTATTATCGGCGCCTCTACTATTTTGCACATCTTCATTTTGTTTTAGTGTGATGCTGGAAAGCTGTTTCGAATACTTGAAAATAGAGTTAACGAATATCATTCTTACATTTTTTCTGTCCAATTCTCTAATCGCGCCAACATATCTATCACTCAACATAATGTCTGGAATACGAATTTCAATCGTGTTTTTACGCGTTACTTTTTTTCTATTTTTCATATCCTTCTTCCCCGCTTCTTCATCCACAATATATTCCGTTGCAAGTAACATTTGTTTTGCATCTTCTTCTTTTCCACCACCAATAATGATATTTCGTTGTTTTGTGCTGCCATCTCTTTTAAATAGAATAGGCGGATTTCCGTCAATGGTTCCGTATTCATAAAAAGCTGATTTTATTTTTTCCTCATAATACGTTTTTGCGCTACTTAGAATCGTGTCCACAATGTCATTCATATATTTTTCATACGCTTTAATATTAAATTTTAAAACTGTATTTGTTTTGGTTGGTTCATATAATCTTTTAAAAAAAAGCGTTTGGTTGCTGCTTAAATCAATACCCCACGTATTTAAAACATGTAGATTTGACGGTGAAGAAAAAAGCTGTGACGGATTTTTGGCATGAACGAGCGCATATACCCCTTTCGATAAACTATTGTTCGATATCGTGGTTCCGCCGCGATTTACATCTTCGCTATAAATTGAATAAAACGTGAGAGGATTGAATACGCCATTCTCTGTTTTGGTTTCAGGAAGAACCGGGGGGCGTAAAAATTCATTATATACAATTTTTAAATGGTCGGCATACATATTGTAGTCATAACAAAGTGTAAATGGAACTTGAACTGCTCCTTCTTTCACGGTTGACTTGTCCGATATAGTAGTAAGCTTGTTATTATGAAATCCGATGACGAGGGGTTCGCTTGTTTGCAATTTTTTAACTGTTAAAATGCCAATATTTTGTTGAGTTGTTCCTTTCATAATGGAAGCGGGAACCAGACCATCCATACAAGAATAAAGGGATACAAATTCCGAATTATCATTTACGGTAATGCCTTTAAAATTATCATATCCAAGTGAGTATGGCGTTGGTGCTGCTGCCAAATTTCCGTAGTTTCTATCGTTTTGTTCAGCGTTTTGTAAATTTGTATAAATGATCATTACATTTTGAATCACTTTCTTCGGTCTTTCATTTATACCAGTGTCAGACACTGTTGCTTTGAATTTTCCAAATACAGTTACAACTTCAGGATCGTTGATATCCACTCTAATATTTTCAATTGAATCGCCGTCTTCGAAAACAACAGGCAAATCCAAGTCATCAGTTGTATTGGTTGATAGATTGATAAGTGTACATGATAATATTTTACGCGCTTGCGTTTTTTCTTTTAACCCCAACCACAATAAAGTGTTTTGTACATTGGCATTTATTCTAACGAAACCATCATATCTGTTTCTATATTCGGCGACTTTATTCATCGCATATCTTGATAATATTGGATTTCCATGATACTTGGTTTCCATAACAGTATGAAAATCGTATCCATTTATCAAATTTATTAACATTTTATTTTCACTGATCGCACTACATTGGATTTTATAATATACATCTATCCCGCGAACACTGTCGTTGGGTATTTGATACCCAATAAATCCTCCACGACCATTAACAAAAGATACAAATATAAATGTTTGTCCCTGATCATTATTTGTAATGATAACACAAGTGGAAACATTCGGTTTTAATATATTTGATATACGAAGATTCATCGCAGCATAATCAACGGCGTTAATCCTATTATCATTCTGAAAATAAGATGGGTTAGGGGGGGATACAGGAGTAGGATACGCGTAGGCAAATGTCCAAAGCGTATAATTTTGAAATGTTCCATCATTATTATATTGATTATATTCAATTACATTTATAGCAGGCGCTCCATTTTGGTTTTCGTATTTATTTAGATATATTATATTTTGAAAATCTCCAATAATTATAAAGGTATCAGATGCACGAGTTTGATTTCTTGGTAACCATACAACTTTATTTATAGTTGAAGAAATAGAAACATATGATCCACCGACTTGTACAAATGATCCGGCCCTTTGGTCATATTGAAAAGATATTGTTTTTATAACATCATACAATTCGGATGCATTCAAATTGTTATCAGGTCCAATCTTTTCCCCCGGATCATAGTATTTAATGCATCCATCTGTATAACGGTCGCCAGTATCGCTTTCAAGTACGTATTCTCCATAGATTAAATATTTATAATATCCTTTATCAATGTCATAAAACGGCGTTATTCCTTTCACTATAAATTGGTTTTTTAACGGCGGATTCGCTGGGACTCCAGGAGGAATCACATCGGGTCGATTGTTTTGAAGCGTAAACTGGTCAAGCATTGTAAGTTGATTTATTTCTCGACTGGGATTTACATCGGCATAAACAGGTCCGCAAATTGCATAGTGTAAATCACAGAATAATTTATTTCGTCGACCGTCGCTTTCATCATACATGAGCGTTTTTTCAAGAACCCGTTTAACAGTCAGCGATGGCGCTTGATCCTTTTCCCCTTTATCTAAACAAACAATGGCATTAAACTCCGGAATATTAACTCGCTCTTCTATAAATGCATCAAATTCGACTGAACCCTCTTCTATTGCTTCTGTTACTCTTACATTAGGAGTTGGAATGCACGGATATCGATATAAAATGCTATTTAAAATATCAACCGGAGTTATCACCGGTACTTTTTCTTTAAGAAGACGATTGCTCATGTATACGCCCGTTTTTTCAAGTATTTCTGTTTTAAATCCATTTTGATTTGCCACGGTGACAGAAGCAGTCATAATCGCATTTTTTTCGATTTCTTTCATGTTTACCGGTTTGAATGTCATTTCATCGTTGATGCGTTTACTTGTAAAATCTAATATTCCAAAATCGCTAAAAGAATTGACTATGTTTGGTGGTCGTAATTCAAGTTGTGAGTTTAAAATTGCATCCATGTAAATACAAGATTGAAAACGATAATTATTATTTCTGTTATAACATACTCGCGACCCTTCATCATAATTGGTTGAAACATATAATGTGTTTAGTATTATATTCGGAAAAAGTTGTAGTGATTCGTCTTGATCATTCACACGTGTGCGATTACTTATCCCAAAAATATCGGATGCATCATATACTTCTCCGTCAATTTTTGTCGCAGTGTCAATCGTAATTGTTTTTGAAAGATGCAATTCATTCGGCGGTTCCATTAATATTTTTTCTGAATTTGCATTTACAAGTAAATTCGTCTGTGGTAACAATGCCGGATTATCTACATTGTTATTTAAATGAACCATAACAACTGCTGGATTACGACAAAATAAATTCGATACATTTGGAGTATCAAGCTGTATTGATAAATCTTCGTCTGGATCATTTGATGATTTTTTTTTTAGTTTAAATTTTATGCATTCTGCATTAACTGCAGGATCTGTGTTAAGTTCAAGCGTTATTGTGAATGCGCTTCGAAATGGTCGAATTAAAAATTCATTTGGTTTGGTTATTAAATCATTGATTGTTTTTTGCATAGCATCTAAAACTTGACGTATATTTTTATACTCAGCTTGTGGTATATATAGTAAGTGAGTAATTCTAATGCCGGCGTTTAGGCCTATATTCGATAAACTTGATATCATGAACCTATATGTCCAAGGAATATTCGGATAAGTGTTAGGTGGAAAAACATTATCAGGAAAATATAATCTGAGTTGCAGAAAATTGTTATTGTCGTATTTACACCTCCACAACATTTCTGCATCATAATTGCTTTTTCTTATCCATTTACAATTATTACATAATGTATTTTCAACCATGGATGAAAGTGTTTCCAGTGTATAATTTCCATCCGGGATAGTAATTGTAACCGGACTATTTTGAATGAGTTCCGATGACACCAAAAATTTATTATTTTTATGAAAATGTGAAATAAAAGCAATTTTACCGGAAAATGCATTTTCAACAAATCCTGAATGAGATGCGGTTCCAAGTAGTGTGTTGTAATCATATCTTTGAACTTTCGCTTGATATTCATTTAAATTCGGAAACAAAGTGTTTGTCGCGATTTGTATTACTTCATTTAATTTGTTTACAAGATTATCTTTGTCCTGGATTTGTTGAGCTGTAAGACCCGCTAATAATCTATTTAAATGATTGACAATCATTACTAAGATGGCATTCAAATAATAGACATTTTGAAATAACATGTTTACAGATTCTGCATGTTTGAAAAACTCTGCATCTTGTTCTGCGCGCTCATACACATTCTTATTATCATTTGGAGACGCATTAAAAATTTTCAAATTCTTTTCAAATTTAAACAAAGAAAATAGCGTTATAATTTCGTTATTAGAATTCGCCATTAATTGTGACAAGGATTGTAATCTTTCAAGTTCTATTTTATCATAATGGTTTGTAAATTGTGTTTCTTTAATTATTTTTAAAAGCATGACATTGATGTTTATCCATGAAAATTTTGAAGGATCGCTTATCCTAGTAACCCGATTGGACAATTCAAATAAGTAACTCGAATACGTGTTATTTTGTATCATCATCGTGTATCGAATAACATTTGTAGTCAACTCGTCGAAAAAATAAGTTTCAAAAATAGGTTTAAATATATTTCCAAGCTTGGTAGCAACTTCTTGAATTGCGATGAGTATTTCCTGTTTCGTAGTGAGCATTTTTTTTGGAATGATCGGTTTAAACATTCGACAAACTTGTTTAAAAAATGCAGGTCCATTGTGTTTAAATTTAAACCAGTCGAGCATAACGGTGGAATATGAAGACGCATCATTTTTTAAAGCCGGATAAGCGGCGACGAGCGACGCATTGTATTGACTTCTTCTAGTGGAATTGGAGAGAATGGTGCATGCATTTTTATAATTTTTGCGTTTTGCTTCAAGTTGAATTTTTATATTTTTTACTTGAACGAGTTGTTTTTCTTTTTCGGTAACACGTTTTTGAATATCGTCTGCCGTAATGCCCGATCCTGCCGTTCCTGTCAATCGTTTCAAATCATTTATTTCTTTTTGTATTCTTGAAATATCGTTTGCATTTTGTTTGTACTGTTGACTATAACCGGTGATAAAATTGTCACATAAAAATAATATTTTATCTTGAAGTTCGGTACCAAGAATTTGTAAATACTTATACGCATTCATGTCTTTATTTTCATCCAGTGGTGTCCCTATATCAGAAATTGGTTTTGGAAGACGAAGCAAATAGTTTGTAAACTCCGCTCGATTCAAAAAAATCTTCTTCTTGTCATTTTCTAACGAACCAGATACAAACCCAGAATCGTTAAATTCAATATCGGATGTGAATAGTAAATCTTTTCCAATGCGTTGAGGAATTGTCATGGAATATGGAGTGTATAATTCTTTGAATCCAGGTTCAAAAGCTCCGGTCTTGCTTTTTAATATTTCCGATTCGATGAATAGTTTAAGAATTCCAACTTCATACAGCTGTTGCAGTTTCACTTGAATGGCGTCGAATCCAACACCTGCTCGACTAAACTGCGTTTGTCTTTCTTCATCTTTATCTATAACCACCTCGTCATCTTCATACCATTTTTTTTGTGGGGATGACGGAGATGCAACTGTTAAAGTTCCGGTTCCATTGGTAGACATTTATTTTTCTTATTTTTTATTTTTTATATGTAGGCGATGGATGAAATAGAGAGAATATACTATTATAATATGAATATTCTTTTTATTATTTTTATGTGTATAATAATTTGTATATAATTTGTATAATATTTGATAATATTTGTTGTGTTTGTATAAATTAAATACAAATTAAATACAACAAATATTATTTTTTTGAAATAAATTGCAAGTTGTTGAGTTTTTCGATTTTCTCGATTGTTTTTTCTAAATCGCTTCTGTTTACATTGTGCATTAAATAATCAGTTGCAGGAGCAATCTCATTTTTTTTTATTTGTTTATATACCGAATTAATCTTTTGTGTCACAATCTCTATAACGTCTTTATTTTGAGGCGCGATAATTTCCTTATCACTCGAATAGGATTCGGTAATGAGCGATATTGCAAAATACAGCAGATATCGTCTTTTTCTTTTTGAACCGGGAGTAAAACGGATGCAGTATAAATGTAATAAACTGGTGATTACTTTTGTAACCACAGTTTTTTTGGGTAGGGTACAATTTGGACCGTTGACATGTTTTAAAATAATTTCCCAAAGAATCCACACAGGGTCTAGTTGATGCTTATCTTCTACTGGCATGGATGCTCTTCGTGCGCATTTGCAGGGTTCCTTTTTATTTTTACACACGGTATTGAATTCAAGGATCCATTCCAGCCAATAACATGCCAGCAAGTTGTTTTTAGAGTCGTTGGAAATATGATATGCAAATTCGTTGAGAGCAATGAAAAGTTCTTTAGGGTCATCTTTTTGAAACATGTCATTCACATACTCCACATTGGGAGCTTTGAGTTTTGTAGAAAGCGTTGTTATTTCGTATTCATCTTTTCGTATATCAACGGTTTGAAAACTGTGTTTTTTATTGGATAGACACAACACGCAAATGATTTCTGCAAACAAGTTTCGAATTTTCTGGTTGTTTCTGAGAGAGAGTTCGCTTCCAACGTATCCGCCGGACATGATTTGTTTAAAAACATCGTAGCGCATTTCAATGTATATGGGCAGTTTTGGATTTGCTAAATGAATGTGTTTTCCGACCATGGTTAAAATAATGTCCCATAAGTCCAAAAATTGTCCAGAGCAAATAAATTCAGAACTCCAGTTGCACGCTGGTTCGATTTTACCATCAATAATGCACTTGATGAGTTCACTTCTAACATCTGATTTTTTATATTTTGAAAATGTGGTTCCTTTGAATTCAGTGATCAGTCGCAGATCGTTAATCTCTCCATCAAATTTTGACATGAATATGAATGAATGAATAAATGAATGAATCGAATCGAATCAAATCAAAATACTGATTTATAGAATGAATTGTTTTTACTACTTATTTTATAAATTAATTTCAATAACTATTTAAATTAATTTGTATCTATAAAATAAAAATAATATATAAATATAACATATTTAACATATTATTTCAATCCACTGGTTCTATTCTAATTAAACAAATTATAAATTTTAATCAACTATTTTAACTGTAAATAAATAAAATGAATTCAAATGCCGTTATTCTATCGGAAAATAAAAAGTTTATTGATGAACTTGCAGCAAAGATAAACAGTATGCCGTGTTGGGCAACGCTCATCGTGTTTTTAGCAGTTGCAATCATTGTGATATGGGTGATTAATTTTTTCAACATGTTGTATAAAAGTAATTCGGAAGGGTTTGAGCAAGAGTCTCGTTTCATATTAAAACAAAACGATGAAGTACTTGAGGATCCATTTTATGTAGGAATTTACGATGAACTATTTTATAAAAAATTGTATAATTCATATGAAGTGGGAATCATTTTGAATGAAATACATCCGACTTCAAAAGATGTTGTCATTGAAATTGGTTCAAAAACTGGAAGCTACGCGTCGGCACTTCAACAAACCTGTGGGTGCAACGTAATTGGGCTTGATAAATCCAAGGCGATGGTGGAATACGCTTCTAAAAAGCATCCAAATTGTAAATTTATACAGGGTGATCCGTTGGATTTTATGAGTTTTTCATCCGAGTATGCCACTGCATTTTTGTTGCTAGACTTTGCCATTTATTATATTAAGGATCGTCGCACCTTGTTTTACAATTGCTATCATTGGTTAAAACCCGGTGGTTACCTTGTTCTACATTTAGTAAATCGCCACATGTTTGATCCGATTGTGCCCGCCGCCAAGCCATTTACACTAGTCTCTCCGCAATCGGTTGCTAAAAAGCGAATTACTACTTCAGATGTTGTGTTTGAAAATTTTGATTACAAGAGCAAATTCGAATTTGACCAAGAACAAGAACAAGAACAAGGTGAGGGTGAAAATGGTAATCGTGATGGTGCCAAGGAAAGTGACAATGTTACAATTATTGAAACAATGAAAGATCGTCGTGGAAAAATGCGTAAAAATGTAAGGTCTTTGCGAATGACGGGACAAAAAATCATTATTGGCGAAGCCAAAGATGCTGGATTTACGATGCTCGGGCAGTACGATTTAATTAAGAGCCAGCGCGAGTATCAATACATTTATATTTTATATAAACCGAGTAACTGAACAACGAGTCACTCACTCAATCAACTCAACTAACAAACTGCATTTATTTAATTTACGCTCTCAAGTTGGGGTTAATGCAAATGTCCATTGTCGGAAAAATATCTCCGGACATGCATTGATCATTTTCGCCGACTTTAATACAGCTTCTAAATCCGCGGTCTTCGCCAATATAACAGTACCCCGATTTTGAACGCCCACCGCTTTGTGTTACACTAGTTGCATCGTCAGGCATTGGCGTCATTTTTTTCAAATTTGCTAAACCTTTGGATAAAACTGCAGCTTCTTCTGTTTTTTGAACATCGGCCGGATTAAGTGGTGGTGGATAAAGTGCTGTAACCTCGGCTTGTTTTTGGTTTTGTGCTCGTGCCTTTTCTTCCGGTGTTAAATTTAGCCCTTTTTCTAAGATTTCAATGCCTCCTGTTAATGTTCCGGCTGCAGCATTTGTGCTACTGGTTATACCCGTTGCACCAACACTGGCCGTTGTTTTTATTGTTTCACTTGTAGAGTATCCAATAAATTTCAAAATGGACTCAATCCAGTCCGTAATTTTGCCTAAATTAAAAAAATTAAAAATAAGAACCCAAACAATTAAAATGATGAGTATAAATGATATTACGGACCAAATACTGTAACTCGATTCTGTTGTTGCCGATTCTATTGCGGTTCCAGGCACATTTGAATAGTCGTCAAATAAGGCGGTTTCTGGTGTGGACGACGTTCCTATATCCATGAATGATGGTGGCGTTGCTGACTCTTCCATTTTTTGTTTTTGTAATAATAATTGATAATAATTGTGTAAATGAATAAAATATGTATACTAAATGTAATATATATTTTATTTAATATTTTTTATTTGTAAAATGATCAAATAAATTCAAATAAGTTCTTTATTTAGAGCACGGTTTGGGCCCACAGCCGATTTCCAAAGGAGCGCGGAAAGGATCGGGTTCAATTGTGGTATTCATCCAGGGGCTGACTTGAAGTTGGGGGTTGGGGGGTTCAGAGCGAACCTGCAAGTTGGCATTGCGCAAAGAGCTGCCGACGGTGTCGACTCCGATCAAGTATCCGGCATTCAGAAGGTTCACACCGAGAAAATCGCCCGAACCCATTGGTTTCAAATTCCAGGAGCTGTTGTTGTCTTTGGGCAAAAGATCGGCAGGGTTAATATTGGCTTGGCCGGAACAATTGGGAGGAAGGCCAATGGAGCTAGATGCGGATGCAGCCACAGAGTCGAGTTGATTGTAAACGGAACTGTCGTCCACTGGCATGGGCACGCCGCCGGGTCCGGACCCATTTCGATTTCCTTTATTTCTTCTGTTGGGACCAGAACCAGAACCAGAACCATTGGACATGTATTCGGGGAACATGGATTTATTTCCAGAATAGTTGTAAATGGCCCAAACTAACACAAGCGATGCAATAATAGTAAGCACTTGATGGCTTTTCATGTATTGTTGTAATTTTTCAAGCATTATTAATTATATTATATATTATATAAAATAAATGATAAAATATTTTTATAATTTTATATTTAATTCATAAATTATTTGAATTCATCAAAATGACTAAATATATTCAATATATTGACTTATTTTGTTTCATCGTGTCTTTTTTCTTATTCTACATTTGTCTTAATTTTTCTACTTTATTTAAATGATATGATTAATTTTCAGATTCACTTTCAGATTCACTTTCACTACTGTTGTCACTATCACTTTCATTATCAATCAAATTATATGTAAATTTAATTTCTTCTGCAGTTAAATATGCCTCAACTGCTATTTTTTTTGCAGATTTTGCTTTTTCTTTTGCTTCTTTATACATTTTATAATAAACATCATTTGCATTCTGCAATTTAATTTTTTCAGAACCAAGATCTAATTCTTGAGGAACATCTAAATTCACTTCAATTAGTTCGTTTTCTTCATGTGCTTCATTCATTTTCTCATTTTCATTTTGATATGTTTTTATTTCTAAATCTTTTATTATTTGTTGTTCTTCTTTAAACTCTGTTAATTCTCCTAAACATTCTTGATTCTCTTCAACGGATTTTATTTCTTGAATTCCGTTTTCTGTTCCGTTTTCTGTTCCGTTTTCTGTTCCGTTTTCTGTTCCGTTTTCTGTTCCGTTTTCTGTTCCGTTTTCTGTTCCATTTTCTGTTCCGTTTTCTATTACATTGTTTTGTTTAACAAATTCGTCAGTGCGGTTATTTATAGCGGCGTCGATAACAATACAACCTGCTACATGTTGTTCTGAATTATCTTGTTCTTCTGGTTTATTTAACTCATTGTGACATTCGTCGCGTTTATCATTTACATTGTGATAACAGTCATCATTCAGGTCATCTTTTTTTTTGGGTTTTATCAAACATGAGTTAAAAATTGGTTTCTCATCGATGACTAATATTTGACGAGCATTCATCTCAAATTGAAAACTCTTTGATGTAAATTTAATGCCTTCGAATTCAACAATCGTTATAAATGACATTTCCGATTTAACGTCATCAAATGTTAAAGAATTATTATTTTCATCGAATACAAAACACGTTTGAAGACCACCAATTCCAAGGCCGTGTTTTGCGTGATTAATATTTAATTTCAACAAATGACTTGTTCCATGTTTGTATGACTTGATAATCGAAGCAAATGCGCTTTCGATATCTGTTTTTTCCAAATCATCAGTTAACCAAATGTGTCTTTTTTCAAAAATCATGTCAATGCATGTTTTTTCCAAGTTTTCTAAAAAAGATATAAATTCTCCATCCCTTTCATTTGAAATAATAAGCTCGATATACATTTTTTTTCCAATTGTGATAATTCCTTGTTTCGAAATGCATTTAGGAGATTGCATATAGAGCGGACGTTTTGCATAATGTATTTTTGTAAAATAGGATCCGCCTTGCACGCTTGACGGCATGGAGAGGGTTAGGTTAGATAAATTTAAATCTTTATCATCGTATGATAATATGGATATGTTTTCCATTATTTTTTAATTGTATATATTAAAAAATTACTTTTATATATTTTTTATTGTAAAAGTATTTTTTATTTTTGTTTATATTATATTTATATTTATTATATTTATTATATAAACAAAAAATAATGGAAGCATCGCCACCGCCGCCACCGCCGCCACCACCGCCACCGCCACCGCAATCTCCACTATCACTAGATAAATTATTTAAAAACAAAAGAAGTCGGCTTTCTAGTTTACCTGAAGAATTACAAGATGTTATTAGAAATAGAGTTCGTGATCTCCGTGCTCGCGAATTATCGAATCAAATAGTTAGAGCTGAAACTCAAGATGCGTATCCTCTTTTTCTCGATTTAGTGAGACAGTTTATTAGAGAAGCGGAACAAGGTGAATTGAATCCTGACGCTTTTTATAATCCTACATCGACTTCTAGTATGCGCGCAATTAACAATACGTGTTTACAATTTGTTGAAATTAGGTGCATGCGTATAGTTTCAAAACTGTATGGTTTGGTTGACATAAGGTTTCCAGATAGGGTTCCGCCAGAATTAGATCTATTGAGAGAACTTATGATACAACTTGCTATACAAAGAAACAATAAAAATAAAGAGGCGCTGAGAACGCTTAATGGCAACTCAACAACGGTTGAAGAATTAATTTATTCAATTCAACGCGTTGCAGATCTATGTTATACAGTTATCAAAACAAGTATTCGCACTGACGTTACGCCACTTTCTGAAGCTGCATTGGCATTAACAGACGAATGTTGTGATCAGTTTATAATGATAATAGGTAATGATGATACTACACCAGAACTGAAAGAAGAAGCGAAACAATTATTGTTTCAAATGTTACGAAAATTACACAACATATCTCAAGATAGAGATAATTTATCTGAATCAGTTAGAGCTATTGGTAGAATGATACATCATGACAAAATTAAACAACAACCATGGTGGCCTCGATATGCTCAAGATCATGGTTATCAACAAGGAGGAAATAAATCTAAAAGTTTTAAAAACCAATCAAAAAATAAATTGAATCGTCGTTCATCAAAAAAAAGGAATAATAAGAATAGTATAAATAGAAAAAATAAAAATAAGAAAAATAAGAAAAAAACATTACGTTTACGTAATAACAAATAAATAATAATAACGCATTATGGTAATAATATAACCCATTTTTTAAATAAATAATAAAAAAAGAATGATTTCGTCGTCAGATTCTAATATGAACTCCCATTTAAAAAATAAAGCAATTGATTATTGTTTAGACATTATAAAACGGGAAGATGTAAAGAATGAATTAAAACAATTATTTAAACCCGTAATTCAACTTATTTTACAAGAAATATACCCGTATATTTATTTATCTGTTTTATTTCTATTCATTAGTTTTTTTTTAGTTTTAGGAATATTTATTTTATTATTGCGTAACAATTATATTTCACAAGTTTCGCAAGTGTTACAATCAAATGCGAATTAATTTGGTCATAATATAGAATATATAAAATAAAATAAAACAAAAAATTTTATATCTTCTATATATATAAACATATTATTACAAAACTATTAAAATGTCAAAAAGAAGTCGAGGACGAGGGCGAAGTATTCGAGGTGGTGGTAGCGACTGTGCCGCTTGTAATCAAACTGGTGGTAAAATGTCTGCACTTAATCCCGAATCATTAAGCGGCGATAGTTTCGATAGATCAGGCGGTGCTTTGGCGAATCAAGCATTTGGCCAGTATTTAAAAGGAAGTGAACAGTTGGCATCTTTAAAGGGTCAAAATGCAATGATGGGAGGTCGCTCTAGAGGACAGCGACGGGGTAAAGGAAAAAGCGCAAAAAAATATTCGCGCAAATCCCGATCCAAGTCCCGATCTAAATCCCGATCCAAGTCCCGATCCAAGTCCCGATCCAAATCCCGATCCAAATCCCGATCCAAATCCCGATCTAAATCCCGATCCAAGTCCAAGAATTAAATATTTATCTATATATTTCATATTTTTACATTTTATATTTATTGTTTACATTTTGCAATGGGTGCAAATATAGATTAAACCACCATGATCGGCGTGGGGGGCATTTGACTGCTGATAAAGCAGAGAACGCGTTGTGTGACCATGAATGTGGAATTTGCTTGAAAGTTCACACAGTTTTTGAATTTGTTCTTCTTGTCCATTGAGCAACAAATCTTCGTGAATGTGCGCAATCATTGCATCGCACAAATCTCTTTCAAGCCTTGAAAATGTGGCCGTTTTTTGTTCATGGCCAAAACATGTTCTGAAATATGTATTGTTTTCGGTATCATCATATTCATCACGATCAACGGTGAGTTTCATTTCATATTTCCAAAATGTATCACATGAAACGCGCAAATCCAAAGTAACCGTATTTCCATTTTGATTCTTTATTTCGTTGTTTCTTGCAGTTGACATTTTAGAATGGTCTGAATGTTATTGCGGGGCTACAAAATAATATATAATATAAACATTTTCAATTTATAATTATAAATAAATATTTAATAATTATAGTGTAAATATGTAATTATAGTGTAAATATGTAATTATAATGTAAATATAATGTAATGTTGAAAGAAGATTTAATTTTACTAAATATTCAAAATAAGGCAATAAAGGTATACAAAGAAAATGTTCATCCGGCAATACAGAGTAAAACAAGCTATGAACATTTACGTGTATTGCCTCATTACGTTAATTTGAAAATATTCATGCGTGTATTTCATATTTTAAAACCAGCAATAACTAATATGATTGATAATATTTGTTTTTTAGACATTCATGAAAAATATGAAAATATAAAAATTGCATGTGACTGGTGTTCCATCTGCAATGGAATTTTCGAAACTACAAAACAAAATATACTTTCAAATCCAAATATATTAAAAAAAATAAATATAAAAAAAATTAATTTCTTTGACAAGTATTTAAATTTTGTATTATATAATAGGAAAAAAAAAATTTCATTTAGTGAAATAGAAAAATGGTGTATAAATACATTTCATAAAAAAACAGATGATTTATTATTGTTGTCAAGTATATATTTAAAATTAGAATGTGTTGAATTGCGATGGTGTCCATTCAAAAGAAGCAAAGAGTTTTATTATAGGAATAAAGACAGCCGATACTTAGTTCCAACAGAAAAAATAATTCACAGGTTTGGAAAAATATTGTCGGAGTATGAAACAATCACTTGTAACAATTGTCCGAAAATTATAAACGAAAATTGGAAATATTCCAAGAGTAATAGTAATAAAAGCTCAAGCTCAATATTTCAACCGTTGCTTGATTATATGATGGAAGAATTAAATAAAGATAAAGATAAATAGTAATAATATTTTATTTTTATAGGTAAGCCTATTTTTTTATATGTAAGCCACATTACATTCATTATATAAGTTATTTTTTTTGTAAAAAATATTATATTTATATAATTTATAATTAGGTAGATTAGTTGGTTATAAAGTATGAGAACATTATTAGAAAAAAAAGCAGAAGTGAAACGATTATCAAGTTGGTTTCGTCAAACTATTATTGAAGTTACTCCAAATCCAGATGTAAAGAAAAGTGTTACAAAAAAATATATTTATTTGTGTTTATTATTAACACAATGTGATCCTGATGCAGATCTTGCAATATATCAAGGTTTAATGTTTACTAAAAGAAATAATGAAAAAGCGGCGATAAATCCAGGTGAAAATCCATTGGCGGCGACTACAGAAGTACCTTATAATGTTGATTTATGTCATGCTGTTGCGGCTCGTCAAGCTAATGGTTTTATGGATTTACAATTAAACAATTATAGTCGACCAGAAGATATAGCAGTACCAGAAGATATACCAGTACCAAAAAACCAATATTTTAATGCTATAAGTAATGTAAAATGGTTTAGTGATATTAAGAGGAATGACGAGGATATTACAATGAAACCTGAATCTGAACGAACATATACATATATGTTACAACGATTGAGAAAAAGTCCTACACCATTTGAAAATTTGGATTTTCAAGCCGAATATAATAGACGATATCTTGATTTGTATCCTATTCCTATTGAACCTATTGGCAACAACAGTAATGACGATCCTACAGTGATTGACATAAAGACTATTGCAACAGAGACGTCTCCTGGTTCAAAACTCTATAATATGAATACAGATGTAACAATTACATCAGATCAGTTACTGGGAATCGATGCAGATTATTTTGTGATTACAAGATATAATTTTACTAATAATGGAACATTTAATAACGCCGGAACATTTTGCACATCAAAAAACTTTACAAACAATGGTAAATTTGATAACAGTAACACAGGATTCACTTTGAATTTATTTGGTGGAATTTTTACTAATACTAAAAATGTTTTTAACCGAGGAAACGGAAATATTATTAACTTTGGAACATATAATGGAAGAGGGGGGGTGGTTATTGGTAAGGAGGTTCAGAGCATAAACCCCGAGTTGTCCCACTTTTTTATAGCGCCGAAACCAGAGCCGACACAATGAATGAACTAGTAAACATTATGTCAGTTATTTTCTGTAAATAAATATTCGTCATCATTAACGTCAGTAACGTCATTAACTTCATTCACGTCGTTAGAATAATCTATTTTATTCGCGACACACGTTGTTCGAGTATGATGATGATCAGTATTGCCGCCAATCATTTTTTGAACCTTGTTTGAAATATAATGCAATGGAACTTTTACAGTGTCATAAACATTATTTACAAAATCAATATGGTCGCCCATCTTGTCGCAATTTTTTATAATGTTGCTATCAATTTTTTGCAATATGGCGTCGAGTTTTTCTTCCATTCTATCGACTTGGTTTTTTAAATTCGTAATTTCATTGCGAATGCAACTTGAACTACATGTACAAGATTTGTATTCGTAATCTACATTGATATCTTGAGAAAAACTGGCTAAAAATTCATTTTCTTGATAATTATCATACTTCTGATTCATATTATAAAGATTATTTTTATACATACAATATATTAAAATAATCTTTATTATATTTAAAACGAAAAAAAAAATAAGAAAATAGGCAACACAACGCCAACGGAAAGTGCAACACTATTGTAAAATTGATTTTTAATTGCATATATAAAAAATCAATAACGGGCACACAAGTTGAGTACTACATTTTCAATTTGTAAAATGACAACGATTCCGATGAATATATTTTACCCTATATCATATGAAACATATAAATACACACAATTTATAATTCATTCCATCGGTTATAATTTATGGTTATAATTTATTTTTGGTTTAGTTCACACGCATCAATTTAACCCGTCAAATAAAATACGATTTTCAATAAAAAAAAGCTTATAGCAAGTGAAAATAAAAATGAAAGAGCTCCTCCGTTTCCGGCACCCATCTCATTATAAAATGGTTGTAAATCATCAAATATATTCATTTTGTAAATGAAAACATCAAGAGCATATCCAATGAAATATGCCATTGCAAAAAATATAAAATATGCTATGAATGTACTTGAAACCAAATGAAATGAACTTGTGTTGGGTAAATATGTATTAAAAGTCATTTTATATAAAATCATTAATAGACTTGTCGCAAACGCCACAGTGATTCCGGCATAAATTCCAGCACCAACAATTGATTTTTTTTTGAAATACGGCGAAAGTGAATTGAATGCTTTTATTTTTGAATACTTTGACAAGTCATTCAATACATTGTCTGATACATACGCAACACAGAAATTGATAATAATAAAGAGTAATGCGACTCGACCATTGTCGTTATTATCACGATTCATTCCGTTGCTCGTTGGTTGGTGTATGTAGTATTATTTATATATATAATTAAAAATAATAAAAAATTTATTTATAAAAGTATTTCTAAATGGATAATTATATCCATCCTTTCTGAAACATCATATATATTTTCTGTGTTTATCATTGGAATGCCACATTTTTTCAATGTTATAGTTTGATGTGTTTTAAAATC
>Ga0247841_10006045_pt1 | contig 19061 bp, 14 predicted proteins | sample LaCruzMarch2015__2_FD_192410 | JGI IMG/M metagenome (GOLD analysis project Ga0247841, IMG submission 192410) | Freshwater microbial communities from meromictic Lake La Cruz, Castile-La Mancha, Spain - LaCruzMarch2015_18m | ecosystem: Environmental > Aquatic > Freshwater > Lake | place: Spain... | reverse complement strand
AGAAAATGGCATTCCATATCTTAAAATGTATAACCTTAAAAATCAAAAGATTGATTTTTTCTTTAAACCACAATATATTAAGGAAGAAGTACATAATGGTCAGTTGAAAAGGTGTAGAGCATATCCAGGTGATGTGATTATGAATATCGTAGGACCACCATTAGGAAAAATTGCAATAATCCCTGAGAGTCTATCTGAATGTAACTTTAATCAAGCGGCAGTGCTCATTAGACCTTACCTTTCAAAAATGAATATATTCATTTTTTGGTATTTAAATGAAATGAGTGAGATTAACTCAATTGACACAAAAGGAGTTGCTGGTCAAAATAATATTTCTGTAACTCAGGCTCATAATATGCGAATCCCTCTTCCACCTCTTCCTGAACAACAACGTATAGTTGAAAAGTTAGATGAACTTATGCGGATGTGTGATGAGTTGGAGCAAAGCATAAAGGCCAGTCAGGAGCAGAATGAAAAGTTGCTGCAGCAAGTGTTGAGGGAGGCGCTGAGAGGGTGAGAGAATAGTGTTTCGACAAATAAAAATCAACTAAAATGATGTATCTTTGTTCAATTTTTAAATAAACTCTGTATGAATCGATCACAATACTTTAATTACATTGAAGAAAAACTTGGTATTCTTGCATATAGAATCAACTTAAAAGGGAAATTAAATATTCTGGACTTACATATTCATTCAGAGAATTTCTATGCAAATTTATTGAATACAATAAATGGCTGGCATTTAGAAAATTTAAATCCATTCAAGCAGAATGTTGAGGCAATAGATTTAATCGATCATTCTAACAAGTTAATTATACAGGTATCAGCAACAAATACAAAATCAAAAGTAGAATCTGCACTTGCGAAAGATTCGCTAAAAAGTTACTCAAACTATACATTCAAATTTATTTCAATTTCAAAAGAAGCCACAGATTTGAGGAAATCTACATTTGCAAACCCTCATTCTATTAAATTCAATCCTAATACTGATATTTTAGATAACAAATCAGTTCTCAATAGCGTTCTATCTCTTGAAACTGATAAGCAAAAAGCTGTTTACAATTTAATAAGAAAAGAATTGGGCAATGAAATTGATTTTATAAAATTAGATTCTAATTTAGCATTGATAATCAATATATTGTCTAAAGAAGATTTACGTTTTAGCAATAGTGAAATCATAAATCCTTTTGAAATAGAACGTAAGATTGCTCACAACGAAATAATATTAACAAAATCAATTATTGATCAATATGCTGTTTATCACGCGAGACTAGATAAAAAATATACTGAATTCGACAATTCAGGTTCTAACAAAAGTCTATCAATTTTACAAATGATAAATTCTATATATATTAATTCATGTGTCAGTTTCAAAGAAAAGGATTCAGACTTTATTTTCTTACGAGTGATTGAAAGCGTGAAAGATAAAGTTTTAAACAGTGCTAACTATGTAACAATTCCAATAGATGAATTAGAGTTGTGTGTGAATATAATTGTGGTTGACGCATTTATTCGTTGCAAGATATTTGAAAACCCTCAAGATTATAATTATGCTCTTACCTGATAATATACATCCCGAAAATACGATATACTACAATGGTGCATTTGTTCTACAATCGCTACAGGAGAAACATGTACAAAGCCTGATCGAGTTGTATCAAAATGTGAAGCTTAAAAGAGATATGTCATTCTCAGTATTAATCTTATGTTTAGATTGGTTGTATTTAATAGACCTAGCAATTATTAACGAAAGAGGAGAGGTAAAACTATGTTCATAAAATTATTGAAAATTTCATCAGGAGAAAAGATTATCCGTGAAATAAATTTTCGAAAAGGTCTGAATTTAATAATAGATGAAACTCCTGAGAAAACTAATTCAGCTAAAACTGAAACAGGAAATAATGTTGGCAAAACTACCGTTTTACAGCTAATTGATTTCTGCCTTGGTGCTAACCCTAAAGGTATATATGTAGATCCTGATTCAAAAAAGAACGAGTATGTGTTAGTTAAAGACTTTCTTAAAAATAAAGAAATAATTATTACGTTGGTTTTGAAACAAGATTTAGAAGTTGAAAATTCTGATGAAATAATTATTGAACGAAATTTTTTATCTCGGAGTGATATTTTAAGGAGAATAAATGGACATAATTATATTGAAGATGAATTTGAGCCAACGCTTTTAAAACTTATATTCCCAAATCATTCGGCACAAAAACCATCTTTTAGACAAATAATTTCCCATAACATCAGATACAAAGATGAAAGTATTAATAGTACACTTAGAACACTTGACAAGTTCTGTTCTGATGTTGAATATGAAACTTTACATCTCTTTATGCTCGGTGTAGATTTTGACTTTGGGCATGATAAATTACTAATATTTGAAAAGCTCAAGCAAGAAGATACATTTAAAAAGAGACTTGAGAAATTTCAAACAAAATCGGCTTATGAAACAGCCCTATCTCTAATTGATGATGATATTATAATTTTAAACAACAGGAAAACTAATTTTAATCTGAATGAAAATTTTGAATCAGATTTAGATAAATTGAACAATATTAAATATTTAATCAATAAAAAAAGTTCAGAATTAAGTAGTTTACAAATAAAAAATGACTTGATTGTAGAGGCTGAACAAGATTTGAAATCTCATTCTTCGAATATAGATATCCATCAATTGCAAGCTATCTACCAACAAGCTACTCAACGAATAGAAGGCATTCAAAAAAGCTTTAATAATTTAGTGAGTTATCACAATCTGATGATTAGTGAAAAAATTAATTTTATAAGCAAAGAATTGCCTGAAATTCAGAGAAATATAAAAATTAAATCTTCAGAACTAAATTTACTTCTACTACAAGAAAAAGAACAAACAACTTTAATTTCCAAGAGTGAATCATTTGAAGAACTTGAAAAATTAATTGTAGAATTAAATGAAAAATTTAGAAAAAAAGGCGAATTTGAGAATATTATTGAGCAACTGAATTCAGTTGAAAAAGAAATTGATGAATTAAGTGTTAAATTAGAAAAGATTGACGATTCTCTATTTTCTGATGAATTTGAACAAAAAGTAAAAGACCATTTGAATAAATTCAATAAATACTTCTCAAGCATATCAAATAAACTATATGGCGAACAATATGCATTAAAATATGACATTGTACACAATAAAAAAGGGCAACGATTATATAAGTTTAGTGCTTTCAATTTGAATTTTAGTTCTGGAAAGAAACAAGGTGAGATTTCGTGTTTTGATATTGCATATACATTATTTGCAGATGATGAAAACATCTCAACTTTACATTTCTTATTAAATGATAAGAAAGAATTAATGCATGACAACCAACTTGTCAAGATAGCTGATTTAGTCAATACAAGCAATATACAATTTGTAGCATCAATTTTAAAAGACAAACTACCTAGTGAACTTGATAAGGAAGAGTTTTTTATATTGAAGTTATCACAAGCAGACAAACTTTTTAGAATTGAAAATCAATAAACATAATATATACCCCCACCATCCCCCGCTGTCCATTGTTTCTTTAACTACGGACTGTGGAAAGTAAGTCTCACCGCAAAGCGGTATGTTCCACCTGCCTTGCATATTTGTTTAAAATATAATATTTAAGGCATAGCATCAATCCGTCAATGGCCTTAGGCAGAGCCAGTAATTCGTAACATCACCAAAGAGTAAAGAAATTGATTTATTAGTAGGGTAAAATGAAAATTGATACAAGTTTTAATTTTTACACGGATGCAAGAGGCGGTGACCCGGATAGTACCAGTCCCACACTTCGTGCATATCATAAAACCTTATGGAGTATGCCGCTGCCGAATGGTAAGATGTTTGAATTATCGGAGCATCAACAGGGTGTTTATTTATATCATATATCAGAACTTGGAGAATTTTGCTTGGGGAGTGATGCTATTACACATTCCTATAAAAGTCATATACGCAAAAAATGGCTTACACAGCAAATTCCGGATGAAGTAAATGAGCTTTTTGATGCCGGTTCTACCCTTGGAGCCTATACCATTTTCCCGAATAACCGAACAGACGGAAATCATACCATTAATCAGGCACGCGGTGTGCATCCGTTGATTGATGATAGATTCGACTTGACATTAGAATGTATTCGCCGTTTTTATTCCGGAGAAACAAGTCCGCTGTATGATACTTTATGCAGAGACAAGAAATTCTTCGATTTGTTTATTGATTTTACGGGTTACGTTCTTTTCTTTTTGTTGGATGATTTGATTGATGAAAATAGGACCGTGAAATTCTATCTGCCTTTTGATAACTTTAATGCACCTCCGGTATTTGCGGGTGTTGATGAATATCTGGTTTATAAAAAAGGAGTCATGAATTTTATCAAACAACGGAGTGAAAGAATAAACAGGTATTTAAAAACCTAACAGGTTTACGGAAACCTATTAGGTCTTGATAAAAAAATCGAATACCGAAAGCTTAAATGGCTTTAGGGGCTAAAGGAGTTAATAAAATAAACAGGATAAAACTAAAAGAAGATAATTATATTTATTGGTATAAAAGTTTAGAGCGCACTATGAAATGCTTATTATTGTTGACTTTCAATCAATTGTCAGTAAGTTTTTAGTGGACTTAATCAAAAGTCTCCCAATATTCGCCACGAAGTGGCAATAAATCCGAGCCCAATGTCAACGCCTTGGGTATAGAAAAATGAAAAAACGACATGCGCCCTCCCGCAAGGCGGGATAAATTGCAGGGCAATATTAATTTATAAAACCACAATAATATTGTTCTATAATTGAAAATGAATTTATTTAAATTTGATTTGTTGAATTATGCTGCCTTTTCAAGGCGAGGAATTTTACCTAATTACCAACCCAAGGCGTTGCCTTGGGCTAAGATATAATTGGCTTACAGCCAAAAAAAATATAAATTTTACAGCGGTCTAAGTGTCTATAACAATATATTTATTATGAGTAAAACGATTTATTTATTAATTGGAGCTCCCGGTAGTGGTAAAACCTCATCGATGACAGCAGTAAACAATGATAGTATTTCACACTTCTCGATAGGTGAAATGTATCGTGAGATTTCGAAAGAAGAAAATGAAATAGCTCAAACGGTGAAAAGCTATATTGATGCCGGAAAAGTTGTTCCAATTGAAATAGCCCAAAAAGTGGTTGAAAAATTTATTGAAACCGGGAAAGATTTAGTTGTTATTGATGCTTTTCCACGTGATATGGAGCAGGTAAGGATGCTTGAAAACCTATTGAATGCTGATATAATTCTAAAACAGGTTATTGAAATTACAATTAATCCGGAAATAGCCCTTGAAAGGATAAAAAACAGAAACAGAGGTACGGATGATGATGTTAACAAGTTTAGTGATAGAATGAAGGTTTATAATGCAGAAATAAATGAAATCAGAAAATATTATACTTCAAAAGGAATTTACACAACTATAAGTGGCGAAAATTCTCTTGAAGATACAGCACTGAGTTTAGCTTCTTTAATTCAATAACTAAAAAAACATGAAAGACATAGTATTTATTACATTTGATATACCCCGTTCGGATTATCCTGCTATGACGTATTCCATAGCTTCCATTATAGCATCAATGAAAGCGTCGGGATACAAATGCGGGCATTTCCCAATAGATATAAAACAATCCATTCAGGATGGTGTAACCGGAGAAAAGTTGACATCCATTGTGAAAACAAAGCTATTGGGCAGTCTGGAGTATTTCAAGGGGTTCAGATATATTGCTATCAGTGTTACCCGCTGGAGTGTTGAGCATTGCAATTCTTTGATTGATTTGTTGACTGATTATAATGGTAAAATTATTTTGGGAGGTTATGAAATAACTGCAACTGCCAACTCTGTATTAGAAACAGAATATCCTAAGGCAGATTATTTTGTAAAAGGCTATGCTGAAAGAGCTTTAGTTAATCTAATGAAAGGCGAATACTCCGATAGTCAACGCATTCTGCAGGAGTCGCTGGCGGAAATTGATTTAGCATCACCTTATCTTACCGGAGTATTAAACCTGTTTACCCGAAAAATTTACTGGGAAACCAAGCGGGGTTGCAGGTTCTCGTGTGGGTTTTGCGAGTGGGGTAACGCTGAAAAGATATTGATCGAGTTTGACAAAAACAGGTTATTCAGAGAAATAGATTTGATTCGTGATTCGAGTGTAGAGGAAATCAATATTCTGGATGCTACGTTCAATTTCGGAAGAAATTATCTTGAAATTCTAAAATACCTGCTTTTCAATACCGAACTTAAAATTACGTTTCAGGCAAGATTTGAAACATTGTTAGGGAGTGTAGCGGAAGAATTTCTAGCACTTGCAACAGAATATAAAAACCGCATTCATATGGAATTTGGATTACAAACCATTCATGTAAATGAAATGAATGTGATAGGTCGTGTCAATAATATGGATAAAATTGAACAGGGCTTACTAAAACTCAACAAATCGGGGATAAGTTACGAAGTAAGTATTATTTATGCCATTCCGGGTCAGACAGTAGAGAGCCTTATTGATACTATTGAGTTTTTAGTTGTAAATGGTTGTAAGAAAATAAGGGCTTACCCACTTCAAATACCTCGTAATTCAGAGCTGGAGCGTAAACGCTTGGAATATGAAATAACTGAAGTAACTGATAATCTTAATGTCCGTTCGGTACTAAGTTCAAAATCGTTCAGTAAAGAAAATCGATATGATATGGATAATATTGCCGAAAGAGTAAACAGAGATGAAATAAAAGGTGTGCGCGTACTTCCTATACAATGTAGTCTTTTACCAACTACGAAATATCAATATGAACTGAAATCGATAGATTGTCTGCCCAATAAAAAATACCTGTATAATCTGGTGGATAGTGCTTATATAAAAACTACACTAATTGATATTAATTCTGAAGATTTCTTCGACTATATACGAACTATCGGGGGCATGTATGATGATAATATCTCAACTGAAGATACAATTCATTTTTTAAATAAGGTACATAAAAAAGAATACTACCTTAAAGTAGATAAAAAGGATAGTGATTATTTGCAGATTCCGGTCAGGAATAACAATATAAAGATTAGACAATCGAAAAACTCAATAAGGTATTTTTGTAATATTCGATTGGGTGTAAGCGGAAATTTGTATGTGTACAGAGATATTGTCAGAGAATAATATATGAGTTACCTGAAAACTAATCAAAAGATCTGACAGATTTATAAATCGGTTAGATTTGAAAAATTTACAAATGAAACGTATTAAATTCATATTAATTATTTTTATCCTGTGCAGTCTGGGTGCAAAGGGTCAACTTGTCAGGATACAAGGTAGGCCACTGAACTTTCAGCCAGATACCACTAGTGTATACAGTGCAAAGTATGCCTGGAATTTGTCGCGGATTGCCAATATGATGAAATGGATTGAACGTAATCGCCTTGGCTGTACTGATTCTGTTTTTGTAAATCAAATAGATGCAAAGTACCGTGAATTGACGATTTATAATGCAAGTCGCCTGAATTATTCACTCATGGATAAACAAATCAATCAGTTAGGCATAACACTTGATAAGATGTGGGACGAATACCAACAAAGAAACTCACCCGAAGGATTAATCAAGAAAGAAATATTATCGGGGAATCCCGATATGACAGACAATCTTGTACTGGATGGCATACAATTAAGGGATTCGGACAAGCAGGATAATGCATATTTAAATTTCAAAAAGGCTGTGGAAAAAGAGCCTTCGCGCCTGAGTTATTATTATTTCCTGATTATGGGGGAGCTGAATTTCAAACGGGATACTACTAAAGCCCTTGAATACCTCGAAAAAGTAATATGCCTGAGTAAGGGCAAGAAAATTTCAGTATTTGAGCCTTACTTACAACGAGCAATGCTTTATACAAACAGGAAACAATACAACCCGGCAATAGATGATTGTAATCAGGCACTTGAGAAAGAACCAAATAACTTACAGGTGCTGTATTATCGTGCTTTCATTAAACATGAAATGAAAGATTATGAAGGCTCAAATGTCGATTATAATCAGGTGTTGACGAATCTCTGTGACAGGCCATTTCCCTGCGCTGCTGATTCTGCATTAATGCTCAATAATATAGGCTGGAATTATTACCTGTTGAAAGAGTACCAACTGTGTGTGGAATATGCCGACAAATCACTTATGTTGAACCCTGATGCTCCTTATACACTGGATACCAGAGGATCGGGATATTTCGGGTTGGGTAAATACGAAAAATGTATTAATGATATGACAAGAGTAATTGGATTTGAACCCGAACTTGCTAACTCATGGTATCTTCGTGGTCTGTCGTGGCTGAAACTTGATAGAAAAGAGAAAGCCTGTGCAGATTTAACGCAAGCTGCTGCATTGGATATTGTGGAAGCTACTGACGCAAAGAAAGGGTTGTGTCCACCTACCATTAATACCGAAATTGAAGAGCAAAGGAAATTCCAAAAATCAAAACCGACTGTCAAAAATCGTTTCGGAATAAATCCCTATACAATGTTCTTCCGAATCAATTAATCATTTCATGCTCGTTGCATACGAGAGGAGGAAAAATAAAAAATAGAATGTATGCAAACAATTTTGTTACTCTTGATGACAGTATTGAATTGTCAGGGTGCATTTGGTATAACTACCTACCTCCAACACCTTACCTAAATCGGGGAGTATGGAAAATAACGAACACATAAAACCTACAGGATTACACATTCAGTTGAATTAATAAGATTAAAGGTAAAAAAAGTATCAAAACCGGGCATATACAGTCCGGTTTTTTTGTTTTCAGCTGTTCCAAATCCTTCATTTGGGAGTAAAATTCGGGTTGTTATGCAATTCTTATTTATAATTTATATTAAAACACATCGGATGGGTTTACACAAGCATGTACAAGCGTGCACAAGCGTGCACAAATTCATTTAAAATAGTTGTATTACAGCATATTACAGCATTTCTATTGTTGTGTAAGCTTGGAAATTGCCATACCTTTGCAATGTCAACAAGAAGAAAAGGGCCCTCTATTCAAGTTACAAAGATCTTTAAAAAAGATGGCAACCAGCCAGAATCCTATGACCGGAAAAATGTCCGGCACGGTGGGTAACTTTGTTACTTCGTCATTGGGTTCTCAGAACATCGTACGGGCGAAAGCGTTCAGTCGCAAGGACGCTAAAACCGAAGCGCAGGTAAAACAGCGTGATGGTTTTAAAATGATTGTGGATTTGTTCCCAGCGTTGGGTAGTATTCCTGCAGAAGGATTTATTCAACGCCCCGCTAACACTTCGGTATATACAGCTTTTATGGCTGCCAATATGCCAAAGGCTATTGACAAATCGGGTGATGCATCCGTTATTGATTACTCTAATCTTATCGTCTCCGACGGTTCGATATCAAAAGTAATTGTATCGGAAGCTGTACTTGATGAAACAGGAATTACCGTAAGGTATACTCCTTCGCTGAAAAACCAGGTAAACCAAACAACCGACGAGATTGTAGTGCTTGCACTGCTTGTTTCGGGAGAGTTGTGGGTGGAACGACAGCCAAGGGGAAGTGTGGATAACACGCCGATACTGATACCGGTAACGAATGTAACTGCGACTGATATTCTGGGAATCTACGTTTTTGCCAAAAGGGCAGATGGTAGTAAATCGTCGAAGACAGCGCATGTGACTATCAGTTAGCAGATGTAAGTTAGCACTTAAAACGATTCCCTGTTAGCCGAAAGACTTACAGGGAATTATTTATTTATAGTTGTGCTCTATTATACACTCCGACAAGCATTTATCGAAGGGCTATTGGATTCCGGAATTGTTCATGCAAGTTTGCTACAATAGAAATTGTCAATTCAACTTAAATGCGTTTTCAACTCTTATTTTCTTTCCAATGGTACTATTCCACCAGCCATTTCGCCAATAATATTTATCAACTCGGTACCTGTTGGAATAACTATTTTGGCATTTTTTGAAAGCGAAGTTTCCACAGCCTCCAATTTTCGTAGTAATTGTGCATTTCCGATAAAATACTTATCGGCTGCTTCATTTACCAATCTTATTGCTTCGGCTTCACCTTCGGCATGAAGTATCTTGGACTGCTTGTAACCTTCCGCTTCCTTTATTTTGGCACGTTTTACACCATCAGCAACAGTTTCGGCTGCTGTGGCTGAATCAATAGCAGCAATTTTTTCGTTTTCGGCTTTTACAACTTTGTTCATGGTTTCCTGAACATCTTTTGGAGGGTCAATTTCTTTCAACTCTGTTCGAACAATTTCAATGCCCCAACTTTTAGTTTCGAGATGGAGTGTGTTGTAAAGTTCAGCATTGATTTTACCCCGTTCACTGTTAGCCGATTTTAGCGTAAGTGTACCAATAATGTTACGAAGAGTGGTGCGTGCGAGGTTTACAATCTGCCATTTGTAATTGTTGACGTTGTAAATAGCGCCCTTAACACTATCTTCATCACTTTTCACCCTGAAATAAACCTGCGCATCAACGCTGGCATTCAGGTTATCGTTAGTAATAATTTCCTGAGGTTCGGCATTTACCATCACCTCTGTCACATTTACGATATAAATTTTATCAATCACCGGGATTATCCAATGAAAACCCGGATTGGCAAATTTATAATACTTACCAAGTCTTTCAATAAGCCCCCGTTCTGTTGGTCGAACAATTTTAATTCCCAGAAAAAACACGAGGACGACAAAAATTACCACATACAAATAGATCATTTTTAATTCCCTTTCTTTACTTTAGTGAATAATAATAAATGGTTGATATTGAAAATAAATATCGGTAAAGTTACAGTATTTTTTGATAAATTGTATAAAAAATCAATTAATATTTACATTCACTACCTGTTTTATAGAAAGTGTTTGTTTACTGTCACTTATGAAAATAATTTCTGCCATTTTATTTAAATTCAATCATAAATTCAGTCAAACTTTTGCTGGAAGGAATGCCTATTTTTTTGCGGATGCGCGAACGGGCTACTTCTACACCTTTGAGTGAGATATTCATCAGATGTGCAATGTCTTTGCTCGACAAATTGAGGCGTAAATAAGCGCAAAAACGTAAATCGTTGGCTGTAAATTCGGGGTAAGTGATGTGCAGGTTACGGAAGAAATTTTCATGTATCCTATCGAAATTGGTTTGGAAAATGGCCCAGTCGTCTTCCGAGGATAGATTTTCGTCGAGTAACCGAATCAATTTATCATAGTATTTGTTTGGATATTGAGATCCAAGCGCTGCTTTTTGATTTATTATCTCTTCTTTTATACTCACTAAAATCTCATTTTTCTTAATAATCGTCATCGTCGAAACAGCTAATTCCTTGCTCTTTACGGTCAATTCCGATTCGAGTTTCTCGTTTTGCAATGCTACAATTTTTTGTTCTCGTTTTTCAATTTCTTTACGACGAATTGCCTCTTGTTCTTCGTGAATTTTTTCTTTTTTTATTTGAAACAACCGTTGAATATAAAGATAAATACCAATTGCCAGTAAAAAAGCCAACAGTACATAAAATAATTTTGCCGCCAGACTCAAATAAAAAGGCGGTGCAACTTCAAATGAATAATTTGTTTCTGACAGTTTGATACCGCTTTTTGTCAGCACTTCAGCCCTCAGGGTGTATTCACCATAAGGCAGGTAATTATATTCCTTGCGCGACAATGAGGTGGGTTCGCTCCAAACTTTGTCTAAACCTTCTAATTTATAGCGGAAACTGATATTATTGAGGTTAGTGAACTGCGGGTAAAATACTGTAAAAATGATATTATTCCGATTATACGATGTACTTGGTTTTGATTCTGGTTGAAGTGGAAGATATAAAATTCCTTTTGATTCATCGTCAGATGTTTGAATACTGCGGAAAAATAGCTGTGTTTTCCTGTTTTGTTTTTCAGCAATTTCGGTATGATATAATGCTAAACCGTTTTCGAGTGTAAACAAGCACTCGTTGTCTGAAATTGGAATTACGTTTTGATAATCATCTACTGTTTGATTCAAAAATAACTCATATTGAACCACATCCAACAGTTTTACTTCGCCCGGCTTTACCTGTACCAATGCCGATTCACCATCACGGACAAACCAATACAAATCCGATTTGAAATGACAAACCCGATATGAATGAGCAAAATAACCCAAACTACGATTTATTTCTTCGTAAGGAATTATCATTTTCTTAATATCGTCGTAAGTATAAAAAGCGGTATTGTCGGTAAATACAACCCGATTGTTGATAGAGAATACATTAATCGGATATTTATTTTTATTATCCAGCGAGTTGAAAGTATTGATATGTTCAATTTTTCGTAAATCCGGACTTAGTCGGATGGCATATAAGCCCTGATGCAAATGACTGGCCCAAATAGTGCCGGTATAGTCTATTTCGACATAGCGAATTGGATTTACAAAATTGTCAACAGTATGGCTAAATGTCCAAATTCCATTTATCTTTTGGTAAATACACAATTGAGTATAAGTGCCTTGTACAAGTATTTCTTTGCCATAAATAGTTCCTTTTGTTATGCAAATTCCGCCTTTTACAGGTGAGAGCAAGCGGTTTTTTTCGCCCGAAATATCGTAAGTTTCTTCATTATTACCACAAATTTGTTGATTGTCAAATTGATTTACACTCCAAACCTGCCCTTTGATTTTTGATTCTAAATGTAAGTCACTGATACTTTTTTTATCAGCACTTAATTTAGCTTTATAAAGTCCTTGATTTGAACCAATTAGTAAGTTTGGTGCATTGTAAGTAAGTGAATAAATGGAGCCAACCGAAGGATTAAATGAATGAATATAACGTAACGACGAATTAAGTTGGAGCAGCGATATTCCTTTGTCCAACGCCAACCAAAGATTATTGTCACGATCGGAATACATACCCAGTACAGTGTTGTTTTGAAGCACATTAGATGTATTCAATGTCCAGAGTTTTTTCCCGTCTTTTCTGATTGCTGTCACACCATTAAGAATTGTGCCAATCACAATCAAACCATTGGGCATCATTACCGCTCGGTTTATTTCACCTTTTTTCAAATCAAAATCAGCTTCGGTTTCGAATGCAATTACATTTATGCCATCGTACAAAAAAAGCCCATCTGATTTTGTTGCAAGCAAAGCACGAGTTTTATCATAAGTAAGTACCGAAATAACAGGACTTTTCAGAAGACTGTTTTTTACCGGTACAAAGGTTTTATGTTGGCTATCAAGCATACTAAAACCAAATTGCTCGGTATGTGTGAAAACATTATTACGATAAATATTGAAAAACAGGAAAGTATATGGACATCGAATGCCATCAACTTCTCCATTTTGGTAGGTAAAATAAGAGGTGAATGATTGAAAGATGATTGTGCCATTGAATTCCAGAATATTCCAGATTTCATCGTTTTGCATCTGGTAATTTTTTAGTTTTGCCGATAAAGATTTGTAACGTAATTGTCCCGATTCATTTCTTTCGTAATAACCAAATTCCTCAAAAGAACCTACAAAAATCCGCTTGTCTTTGGTTATCATCAGCGATCGAACCATCTTGTTTTCGGGCATTTTATGGGTTTCCCAAACAGAACCATCAAATTGCAATAAACCCTGATTGTTCCCAAAATACATGATGCCATCAGTATCCTGACCTACGGCCCAATTTTGATTAGAGGCAGCATAATCCTTCTTGCTAAATTGTGTAACTATGGGTGTAAATTCCTGAGCAATAGAAATCAGAGCAATAAATAGGAATAAAATTACCAAATGACTTTTCAAAATCTTATTCATAGGTTTAATTCATTGTAGTTTTAATGTGATTTTTCGTTTACAAATTACGGAAAGTTCTATGACATGACAAAATAATTAACGATTTAATCTGAATTATAGGATCAAAACTGAATACTTTTTAAATAAAGTCATAAATACGAAATGTTTCTGGCACAAAAAAAACCAACAATTGATTAAATACTTACTTTTGTATGTTTTTTTAAAATAATATCTTACAAAATTATAAAATATCCCATTGAGGATTTCGTTATTAAAATATCTTACAACAAAACTGATCACAAATGATACTTTCAATACTATTACAAGCTGCCTCCGTGCCCGACTCAATTAACGCTGCAGTCAATTCAATTCCGGTAATTTCAAAACCTGCCGTACTCTCAACCTGGGACATTATTCAAAAAGGTGGACTAATAATGATTCCAATCGGCATCCTTTTTTCAGTTGCTATTTATATTTTTATCGAAAGATACATCAGCATCAGAAGTGCCTCCTCCACCGAAGGTAATTTTATGAACGACATAAAAGTTCTGATTGGATCGGACAAGATTGAACATGCTTTGCTATTGTGCAAAAAAAATGATTTGCCTATTGCCCGCATGATAGAAAAAGGTATAAAACGGATGGGACGCCCCATAAAGGAAATTGAAGAATCGATAGAAATTGTTGGTAAATTTGAAGTGTACGAATTGGAAAAAGGTCTTCCAATTCTGGCAGTTATTGCTGGTATTGCACCAATGTTCGGCTTTTTGGGAACTATACTGGGTGTAATTAAGATTTTCTTCGACATTTCGCTCACCAGCGATGTCAGTATCGGCACAGTTTCGTCAGGTCTTTATGTGAAAATGATTTCAAGTGCTTCGGGACTAATAGTTGGGATAATGGCTTATGTTTTTTACAATTGGCTCAATATAAAAGTCGGTAAAGCCGTAAACAGAATGGAACGCAATGCAATGAACTTTATCGACTTTTTGCAAGAACCCAACAAATGAATTTACGACCTAAAAATAAAGCCGGAGCAGAGATTTTTACTTCTGCCATGAACGACATAATGTTTTTTTTAATGCTGTTCTTCATAATTGTGTCCACACTTCTCAATCCTAACGTAATAAAACTCAATTTGCCTAGTGCAAAAAACACGCAATCTATTCACAAAAAAGAGATACTGCTTTCGGTTGATAAAAATTTAAATTACTTCGTTAATAATAAAAAGACTCCCTTTGAAAAACTCGAAGCAGTATTATCAAAAGAAATAAGTAAAGACAAAGAAGCGTTTGTAGTGTTGCGTTGCGACAATACACTTTCCGTTCAGCAACTGGTTGACGTATTGGAAATTGGGAACAAGCTGAATGTAAAAATGATTTTGGCCACAAAAAAAGAATAGTCAGAAACTGCTATAACAATGAATTATCATAAAAAAATTAACGGTAGTTTTTTAGCAGCAATAATTACTCTACTCATCCATTTGTTGCTGTTTGGACTATTAAATCTTCAGTTTTCTGGTGAAGAATCGTCTCAGTTATCTGATTCCGAATTAGATAATATGGAGCTTATGCTCGAAGATATTGTACCCGAAGAAGTGCAACTTACCCCACCGGGGAAAGATCCCCTGACCCAACAAAAAGATAAATCATCTGAAAGTATATCGAAAGAAAAAGGTGAGGTTAAAACAGTGGCAGCATTGCCGGCACCCGAACCTACAGATGAAGAAAGACAACCCATAGTAGCGGAAGATACCATCATAAAGAAAATTGATGTGGTGGAAGTTTTGAAAGTCGACACCGTGAAACCAATAATAAAAGACTCAGCCATTGTAGCCGAAATTCTCAAAAAGACTCAAACTCCAACCAAAAAATATGTCGCCAAGCAACAATCACAAACTGACAAAGACAAATATCAATACTATCTGAAGAACTATAAAAACATTCGCAATTTCAGAAAAGTATATCCTTATGCTCTAAAAACAAAGGATTTAATTGACAGTTTGAATTATCAGTTGAGTAGAATGACCAATGAGTCGGAAAAGAAAACGCTGATAAAAGAAACAGAAAAAAAGCTTTTTCAGCAATATGAAAGTGCTGTGCGTACAATGACAACCTCGCAAGGGAGGCTTCTGCTCAAACTTATTGCCCGCGAAACCAGCAAAACCGGATACGAAATTATTAAAGACTACAGAGGTGCTCTACCGGCCACATTTTGGTACAGTGTGGGAAAGATATTCGGAACCGACCTGAAATCTGAGTTCCACAAAGAACAGGAAGATTCAGTAATTGAAAACATCCTGAGCAAATACAATAATAATGACTTGTATTAATCAGCCAATATTTCACACAATCGGTTTTTTGAGGGAATAATTCGGAAAATAGTTGATTACCTGACTTCACATAAAAAAACATCGGCTGAACTTCATTTTGAAATTCAGCCGATTGTCTGTTTTAAAATTAAGGATACATTACAATATCACTTTAAATACTTTGTTAGTTGTTTTTACCAAATAAACTGCATCTTTTAGTGCAGGAATTGCCATTCGATCACCTCTTGATTGTAAGGTTTGCATTTGAACACCGTGTACATTGTAAAGAGATACAATTTCACCTTCAGATGTTCCTTCTATTATTATTTCCGAACGTGTTGTGAATACTTTCACATTATCGCTGATTAATTGTGGTGCTCCCGATACAGTACTCGAAAACGTTACATTCATAAGTGAATTAGATGTAATGGCAGGAATTGTGTAGATACCATTTACCAACGAACTGGTAACATCAACGTCATTATACAAAATACTACTTACTACCCAACCTGCATTTGCAGTGAAACTAAATGAAGGTGAAGTACCATAATCACAAATTAAGTTGACAGTTCCTGTAGATGCATCTTTCAATGACAACAAGTATTGTATTTTTTTGAAAGTTACTGCCAGGGTACTAGCTCCATTTACAGTTGCAGTATACTGACCACCAATGATTTGTGATTTTACATCAACATCGTTATAAGTAAGTGTAGCAACTTCATAACCAAGATTACCAGTGAAAGTGAATGTTTTTGTTAAGCCTTTATTTACAACCAGTACTTGTCCGTTTGTCAAATCAATACTATTTTCGCTTACACTTCCATTTTGTCCAATTTGTACTGTCAGGTTTTGTGGGTCAACAATTACACCATTACAACTTACATTTTGAGTAGTTACATTCGTAGCAGCTATTGTAATATTCTCGATATAAGTATTATCGGCTAAACCAGCTTTAAGTCTTGCATAAATAGTTGTTTCGGCAGCTGTACCATCAGTTTGTGGAATAGAAATACTGCTCAATGCAGAGAATGAAACACCAGTACCAGTAGAAATTTCGTAGTTTGTTGGTGCAGTAACTTCTACTGAGGAAGATAGATTTGTACCACTTACAGTGAACGACCTTTCTACAGATGGACCATTGCCAAAAGAATAATCCATTCCGGTTAAAGATGTAGTAGAAACAGTTACTACTGGTGCAGGAATAGATGCATTTACACCAATATTATACCAGAATCTGACTCCATTTGTAATTTCCAATCTTTCGGTAGGACTTGTTCCGGCAGTAACATTTGATGCTGTCAAAGTTAATTCGAGGGTATCATTTACCGAACCAGAAGTAGGAGCCGGAATACTTAAAAGGAATTTTGTTGTACCATCCGAAGGAGTATAATTATATGTAACAGGAATTGAATAAGTTCCATCAACTGGATTTTTTTTCATGATGGCTCCTGAAGCTGCAAAAGAGAAATTTGAACTATGAACACCACCATCATTACCTTCGGTAATATCTAACGCTGCAAGTCGGGCGGCACCTGTCAAATAAAATTTGATATCCGAATTAAGATTTTCGTAAACCGGAACAGGAGTTCCTCCAGAATAATCAGTAGAACCAACACCTAAGTTTACAGGCGTACCGTTGTTGTGATTAAAAACTGTACTTGCGACTGCACCTGCAGGAACAACCCAAGAAGCAGTACCATAAGTCAACGTAAGATTATCGATTACTATAATTGGGTCGGTTACAACTGGAACTTTGTTTGCATCAACATCATTACGAAGTCCGTCTACTACATCCGATGAATTTGATGTACCTAATGTTCTTAAAAAGATAATCAGTCTTTTGTTTGATAAAGACGATGCGCTTAAACCAAGGTCAGCAGCAAGATTTACCGTTTTTTTGCCTGAACCGGTTACATAAAAACCGGCTACTTTAGGAGCTAATAAATTTACATCTGTAAGCACCGGAGCAGAACCTGTAGTAGAATAATAAACTGCCAATTCGTAGCTGGCGGTTTTAGCTGTAGTTCCTGCATCATAAGTATCAATATCAAATGTCAAATCAGTTACCGCTGCTTTTCCAATTAAATTATAGTAAAATGCGTATTCTATACGTTTACATTTTCCGGGATACATACCAAATGCCTGATTTCCTGCACCAACATCAAATAAACATGCAGCAGGTTTGCTTAACGTGTCGTTTGCATTACCACCTGCTCCACCAGTTCCAAGCGAAGATGCCAATAAGGATTTAGTCATCATTTTTTTCAAAGAATCCAAACTGGCTACATGAATAGGATTTCTATTTGCTGTATAACTGTTACAATCCGAACTACCAAAACCATAAGCTGTAGCAGTTGAAGCATTAGGGTATGCCAAAACCTGTAATCCTTTTTGAGTTTGACATTTTTTATAAGCTACAGTTAAAACAGTAGGCGTTGCCACAGGGTATGACCATGTACTGTTTAGAATCGCGGTGTTAAAATTTACCGTAAGCTTACTCTGAGTAGTGGAAACTGTTTCCAATGTTTGTCCAATATTTGTACTTGTTGCAAAGTTAAACTGAGCAATCATATTGCCTAGTACAAATACACTTAAAATGGCTGTAAGAAGTAATCTTTTCATGAAGTAAAAATGTTATTAATTAGTAAATAATTGAGTTTTTGATTTAAATACAAGATTGATTGTTGTCCTAAAGACGTGATTGAATATTGGTTGTACTCAATACAAAAAAGGTTGTTTTTTTTTGAGGTGTTGAAAAAAATTATATTGTATAAATCTTTATACACCGCAAATAAGGGTCGTTAGCCCTAATATCTTCGTAGCTAAATTGTATTTTTTATATTAAGGAGCGTTAGCCCTGACATCTAAAATGCAATAATTCAAATCAATGTGTAAAAAAACGATTAAGACATCAGGGCTAACGCCCCTAAATTTTTTGGATTATTTTTTTCTACAAAGATATTAGGGCTAACGCCCCTAT
>Ga0247841_10006044_pt1 | contig 19061 bp, 21 predicted proteins | sample LaCruzMarch2015__2_FD_192410 | JGI IMG/M metagenome (GOLD analysis project Ga0247841, IMG submission 192410) | Freshwater microbial communities from meromictic Lake La Cruz, Castile-La Mancha, Spain - LaCruzMarch2015_18m | ecosystem: Environmental > Aquatic > Freshwater > Lake | place: Spain... | reverse complement strand
CAAATCCTCGAATGCACTGCTTACGCGCTTTGACGCTGCATTTTCACACGGACTTTCAATGCCCGCCCTCCCTGTCGTCATGCCCGAAATGCGATTCTCCGACCACCTCTGTTACTGGGACGAAGGCTTCCCCGCCTTGATGCTCACCGATACCGCCCTCTTCCGAAATCCGAACTACCACAAGCACACCGACACCGTGGACACGCTGGATTTCGAGGCCATGGCATCGATCACGAAAAACCTCGTCCCAGCCATGCAAACACTCTCGCTGTAGAGCAACGAACGGGCGCTGCGCGCTTGGTGGGAAACTAACCTCAGAGCCGACTTATCAGTCCGAGTGGACTGTCAACTATTCGTCACGCGTCAGGAGGCGAAGCAAATTGTTAGAAGACACCATAACCTCAAGGAGCGAATCTCTGGAGGACTTCATTTCTCGGATATGGTTTAGTTTACCAGTTGTTCAGGTAGTCCTGAATAGGGATTCGCTTTACTATCATGCCATCTTCCAAAGCGATCACATAGTCCTCTTCGGTGGCAGTCGGGACTTTTTCGCCTGCTGCCACGACTCTTGCTGCGTATATGCGACCGTCTATGGTGATGCGCAATTTGTTTTCGGCGAGCTTTGAAAGCGCTAACTGGAATGGGTCTACCTGGATTAAGTTACTCATTATTTCCACCTATCAATGTTGTGGGACGCTCATCCACTTGATGAGCGAGCGAACTAAAAAATCCACCACAGGAGGAAGCAGAATGAGTAAGCCTGCGACTTGCGCTGCTGTTTTGAGTCGGGTCATGCGTGTCCTTTCCAAAATATTTGCAATAAGCATTTTTCTTATCTTCTGTGGTGTCAATCCTAAAACCCCACCTGTTGCCGTTGAGTGGCGGAGGGCGAAAAAATCCTTACTCATCGAAATCACAGGAGTTTTATATCCAGCATCTCCATGTTCGGTTGCTCTTTCTCGCACCTGCCGAGGCGCTCGATTGTGGTTAAATAAAATTCTTGTTGGTAAGATGATAAAACGTGTTGGTTCGATTCGCGCATACCTTTAAGCGTCAATCTCACCTTTTCGTTCCGCGAAAAAACGGTTTCGACTCCCTCCGCGCAGACCTTTGAAATGGTGTCCATCGCTGAGCGCCGCCGCCAGTGGGGGGCGGTTCAGGTCGATCCTCGCCACCCTCATCCGGCGGCGGTTCCTTGCCTCCGCCAGACTGGAACTTCGCCACCAACCAAATGATGCCGATTACTAACAGCAACGGCCAAGCGGGCACAAACCACGCCAAGATGAAAAATAGAACGAATACAGCGAGTCGGTTCATGTTTGGGAATCGTTTTTCTGCTTATTCCCGCGCTTTCTTTTTCTCCGAAGAATGCCCATCGAATCCTCCGAGCAATGTTCAAGGACATCCATGCAGTAAGCCTCCTGATCTCGAATGGTGGATGGGACGACCTCTGGCCCAGTTTCAAAAATACGAACTTTGCGCCTCTCTTTGTCTTCACGCATGTAGTAGGCGAGCCAGCCTCCCGCATCACAGCACATGCCAGAGGGCCACACATCCAAACTTGTTCCATAGCAAATTGGGATCAAACCCTCGGGCTCAAGTTGCTTGCGAATGGTAATCAACGCGTGCCAAAAGCTCCAATCCCGACCGATGACTTGACGCTCTCGAAGATGGAGAACCAATTTGCAGTAGCCTCCATCTTCATTTTCGAAATCAATCCGAACCTTCTCCGCAGGATGTCCGCCATGAATCTCCAATTCGACGCCCCACCATTGTGGTGTAGGTTTTTCATCTTTTTCTCTCTTTGGCTCAATATTCACGGGGCGAGTCTCTCAAAACCGCTAAGGCAAATACAGGAAGAGTATTTTTTCTAAAAATGACCGCATCTTATGTCGATTGAATAAAATTGTTTTGATTTCTTGAAAATATTTATTTAGAGAAGGACTAGATTCTCTTTTATATATGAGCGATAATTACGGACAAAATTTCTCTCCTGATAATTTTTGGAAAAAGGTTGCAGATGCTGCCCAGGCCGCTGGGCACCTATGTGGTCGAACGTGGCTTGACTCTTTATTATTGCGCAGATGATCCCGAAACGCCGACATGGGCAAAGGGTGTTATCGCGGCAGCACTTGGTTATTTTATTTTCCCACTCGATGCGATTCCAGACTTTACGCCGTTTGTGGGGTATGCCGATGATATTGGAGCAATAGCGGCAGCCACGGCAGCGTTGGGTGCATCTATAACCAAAGTTCATATTGAGTCTGCTCGAAAGAAAGCAGAAGACTGGTTTGGGCCTAAGAAATAACCCGACTGCTGCAGTAACACGGGAATCCAGAGAGCAGTCTTCTGTATCGGTCTGTTGGGAATCTTGGGAAGGTTCAAAAAGCATGAGAGGAAAGAGCAGACATTTTGACTATTTCAGCTTTTCAGAATGCGGTGGGCAATATGAATCGTCGTCGTTTTATCCTAAATTCGGCAGTTGGGATTGGTAAACTGGGTTTAAAAAGCTGAAATCTAAAGCGAAGCAGATAAGAACCTTCTATCCCAAATGGTGAACAGCGGAGCAGTTGGATTACCTTCAAAAATAGGCCCTTTCATTCAAAATTGCCCCTTCAACTGCCGGATTTAGGTTTATCGGGAGCGCAGGTGTGATTGCCCCATACCAGACACAACACATGTCCGCGTCACGGGTGAGACCGGCTGGAAAGGTCGTTTCTCAGGCGCGAACAAAAATTCACTCTGCCACTCAAAGCGTTTCTGGAAGGGGTTCTGAGGGCGGATGCAAGTGAGTGAGGTCTCGATGATGTATAGGATTTTGGTGATCATTTCACCAGTAACCCTAACAACCTCGGTCGGACATCCGCTGGGGGAGGAGAATTTTTCTAAAAAAACTTTCGTGTGCCTCTATGGCCCCGACTACTCCCCAAAATGTCTGGCGAGTTCCGATGACTGAGTTCTATTCGAACACTTGTTCCATCCTGCGGATTTGTTCAGCGAAAGCTTTGGCTTGGCGCTCTTGAAATTTTCGGAGGTTTATCAACTTCCATTGGATGCCTGGCAATTCTGAAGCATGGGGGCATTTCAGAAGGTTCCAGTCTGGATCGGCGCGAAGCAGGCTCAAAAGAAAATTTTTATGGTCGCTGGTGAGCCGCTTCATCAATTCGGATCGAAGGCGGGAACGGGTTTCTATCAATTGCTCCAAGGGCACGTGAACCGCTGCCATCCCGGCGAACTGTTCCTAGCAGCCTGTCGGACTTAGAAAACTCGACCTCCTAAAATCGCCTATATCGCGTTTTTATTTTCTGGGAGACATCAGGTGGCGGGCAAAAATGGCATTTTTAGGTCTAAAAAGCCTAGGTCCGACAGGCTGCTAGTAGGTCGCTGAGATGTCCTTTTCGCGCGCGGAGAGTCCGGCTTTTTCGAGATGCCGGGCAATGATTTGGAGACTTGCCGTGATTTCCTCCAAGGCCGTTTGCCTCGGGGTCACGCGGTTCACATAGACGAGATCGAGATCGACGGAGAGACGGGGCATTTCACGGACGAAGAGGTTGATGGCCGTGCCTCCTTTGAGCGCGAAGGGGGTTCCTTCGAAAACATCCTGAGCAATGCGGAGCATCAACTTCACGGCCTTGATGTAGGTTTTATCCATTCTTGAGAATCAATAGGGTGCCGTCCTTCAGTCGGGTGATCCAGCGACTTTTGCTGCCGGTCTTTATTTTGTGGTCCTTGAGAAGTTGATCGACATCCACAACGCTGGTTTCGCGTGCCCATGTGAGAAAAAGTCGAACGGCTTTCACACTGGTGCAGCAGGCCAGGAGCCGCCCTAAAAGTTCAGTGCTGAGGTTGCGCAGACCATCGAACAAATTGCGGGCTTCTTCCAAATCCTGATGAATGCCGACCTGAGACAGAAGCTCAAGGACGGCGCGTTCCGGCACGGAGACCTTCAGGTATTCCAATGCTCCAGCTGGAGTCGAAATGGTCTCGTCATTCAACGAGGAAGGCTTCCAATCAAAAAGCTGGGTGTGAACAAATCGAGCGCGGAAACGAGATGTGAACCACTCAGGCAGGAGGAATCGGCTCTCACCCGAGAGAATCCAGTTGTGACGGAATGCGAGGTTGTGGCGAACCCCATGCAAATCGAGCGCGCTTTTGCCGCCCACATGCAGGCCGGGGGATTTTTTTTGGAGGAGGCGAATGCAGTTCGGTGCGTCCAGCGAGTCGGAGGGATAGGCATAGACTCCGGGACCCAACCTGATGAGCCAACCGCTTTTCACATATTGGGCGGCCTGATTGGCGGAAATCTTCTGAGCAGCCAGCGCCTCCAAATCGAAAGGAGCCCCGTGGGGTATGGCCGCATAGAGGTTTTTGATTAGAGAATGCCTTTCAGTTCTCTTCATGAGCAAATAATAATGCATTTTCTAAACAATCTGTCAATGCATGTTTAGGTTTTGATTCAAAATTCTATCTTGAAGTGATTCTGGAATGTATTTTTCAAACAACAAATATTGGCATGGAATCGCTGATTGAGTGGGCAAGAAGCCCGTCGACTGGTTGAAAGAGAAGGCCGGCTGGTCAAATCCGCCGCCTACCACCTCGGATATCGGCATCCCAACAACCTCAGCAGGAAAGCTGAAAGAAGAATAACCAATGTGAACTCGCTAAACAAGACATCACGGCAAGCCCCGAAACGTCCCCCAACCCTGCGCTCAATCAGAAATTTGGGTCCGGATAGGAATCCGACACTCCTCATACCGAAAGGCGATAGATTTTGGACTTTTGGAGGGGGGCACAGGCGTCCCGCCTGTGTAAGGCGGTCGATACCGTGGTTCGGATGGGTGGGGTTCGTGCCATTGAGCCAGTCTCAACACGGCCATGCTCCCTTCTTTTGTCGTGAAAAGTCCAAAAGCTATCGGCTTTTGGTATCAGATTGCTTTTCGGCCGCAACCTCACTCATGTCTTTTTTTCTCAAAAGAGATATCCCGATTTTCATGACTGCTTTTCATTTGAAGCAGACACGTGTATCATTTTCCATAACAGCTGTTCGCTCGGAGACAACTCGTGTTCTCAAATCGATAACAGCTGTTCGCCCGGAGACAACTCGTGTTATCAAATCGATAACAGCTGTTCGCCCGGAGACAACTCGTGTTATCAAATCGATAACTGCTGTTCGCTCGGAGATAACTCGTGTTATCAAATCGATAACAGCTGTTCTCTCGGAGACGACTCGTGTTATCAAATCGATAACAGCTGTTCGCCCGGAGACAACTCGTGTTATCAAATCGATGACTGCTGTTCTCTCGGGGACAATTCGTGTTATCCAATCGATGGCTTGCGCGTGTCACAGCCAGTGTGTATGGTGCGCAACATGCGCTACTTGGATCCCAAGAACGACCTTACCTTTAAGAAGGTTTTTGGTCAGCATCCGCACCTCCTCAAGAGCTTTCTCAACGCGCTGCTGCCCCTGGAGCCTGACGCCCAGATCGAGGAACTTGAGTATCTTCCCAGCGAACTTGTTCCCGAAGTCCCGGAGACACGAAACAGCATCGTGGATGTTCGCTGTGTGGACCAAAAAAAACGCCAATTCATCGTCGAGATGCAGATGCTCTGGACCGATAGCTTCATGAACAGGGTGCTCTTCAACGCCTCGAAGGCTTATGTGAAGCAGCTGAAAACCGGTCAGGAATACCACCTCCTTCAACCCGTCTATTCGCTCAACCTCGTGGACGATACCTTCATCAAAGACAGTCCTGAGTGGTATCACCACTACCGGATTGTCCACGCCCTGGATACAGGTCGCCAGATCGAGGGGTTGGAATTCGTCTTCGTCGAATTGCCGAAATTTCGCCCGCAGACGATGCCCGAAAAGCGCCTGCAAGTGCTCTGGCTGCGGTATCTCACCGAAGTCGGTGAGAAGTCGGCGGAAGTTTCCACGGATCTCCTCGCACAGCAAGAGGTGCGTGAGGCGGTGGAATACGTGAAGGAATCCGGCTTCAGCGAAGGCGAACTGGCGGCCTACGAGAAATACTGGGACGGCGTGAGCGTCGAGCGCACGCTCCTCGCAGACGCCATCGCCGAAGGCGAAGCAAAGGGCCGTGCTGAGGGGGAAGCAAAGGGCCGTGCTGAGGGCGAAGCGAAGGGCCGCGCCGAGGGCGAAGCGAAGGGCCGCGCCGAGGGCGAAGCGAAAGGACGCGCCGATGGCGAGCTACTCGGAAAACAAAAAATTGCCCTAAAAATGTTGCGCAAGGGACTCGGAGTTGAAGAAGTCTCGGCTATTGCTGAGATCGATGAGGAAGAAGTTCTCCGACTTTCGAGACTTCTCGAAGAGTTCGGCCCGACCGCCGAAGAACATTGCGCCCGCTGAGAATCGGAAATCTGCCCCTCCTAAAATTGTTTTTCGGCCACGACCGATCTTTAAGAGGGTTTTTGTCAGCATCCGCACCTCCTCAAGAGCTTTCTCAACCTGCTGCTGCCTCTGGAGCCAGACGCCCAGATCGAGGAACTGGAGTTTCTTCCCAGCGAGTTGGGTCCTGAAGTCTCGGAGACACGAAACAGCATCGTGGATGTTCATTGTATGGATCAAAAAAACGCCAATTCATCGTCGAGATGCAGATGCTTTGGACCGATAGCTTCATGAACAGGGTGCTCTTCAACGCCTCGAAGGCTTATGTGAAGCAGCTGAAAACCGTCCAAGGAAGTATCCGCGTTATGCCCGTCTGTCTAGCCATGGGCGAGGCAGCGGGAACCGCCGCCGCCATGGCAGCCGCCGCCAATACTCTTCCCAAAAAGATTAACACCCAAGCCCTCCGAATGGGCTTAAAATCAACGGCGCCTATCTTCCGGACTAAACGGCGGCACGGCCCTCCAAAATACCTCCGGCGGGGTCACCTCGCCAGCTCCAGCATGGAAGGGCTTCGCGGCAAAATCCCAATCGAACTCACCAGCCCACAAAACCTAATCAAAATCGATAGCGCCGAACCTGCGCGCTATCGCCAAGTGTCGTGCCTTGCAAGGCGCAGCCAAACCGATATTCTTATTTCTTCACAACTATGAGCCAGACGTTACTCGACAAGGTGTGGGCTGCCCACGCCGTCCGCACTCTTCCGAATGGAGCCACCCAACTTTTGATCGGCACACACCTCATTCATGAGGTCACCAGCCCGCAGGCCTTCGGGATGTTGCGCGACTTGAATCTCAAAGTTCTCTACCCCTCGCGCACTTTTGCCACGGTGGACCACATCGTGCCCACGGACGAACGCGCCGAGCCATTCAGCGACGACCTGGCGGATGCCATGATCAAGGCGCTGCGCTCAAACTGTGCGGAAAACGGCATCACTTTTTTCGATCTCCCCACCGGCAAGCAGGGCATCGTCCACATCGTTGGCCCCGAGCAGGGCATCACCCAACCCGGCACCACGATCGCCTGCGGTGACTCGCACACTTCGACCCATGGAGCATTCGGTGCGATCGCCTTTGGCATCGGCACCAGCCAAGTGCGCGATGTCCTCGCCACTCAGACCATGGCGCTCCACAAGCCCAAGGTCCGTCGCATCAATGTGAATGGAAAACTCAGTCCCGGCGTGTATGCGAAGGATGTTATCCTGCACATTATCCGCAAACTCGGGGTGAATGGCGGTCTCGGCTACGCCTACGAATATGGCGGATCGACCTTTGACGCCTTCACACAAGAGGAGCGTATGACCGTTTGCAACATGTCCATCGAAGGTGGCGCGCGCGTGGGTTATGTAAACCCCGATGAAACCACTTTCGAGTATCTCAAAGGCCGTCCCTACTCGCCGAAGGGCGCGGACTGGGACACAGCCGTCGCCCGCTGGAAGGCAACCTCATCCGACCCGGATGCCAAATACGATGACATCATGACCTTCGACGCGGCTGAGATCGCGCCGACCGTGACTTGGGGCATCAATCCCGGTCAGGCTATTTTTATTCACGAGAAGGTGCCGTTCCCAAACGAGGTGCCGGAGAAAGACCGAGCGACAGCCGAAGAGGCTCTCGCCCACATGCTCCTGAAATCCGGCAATCCGATCAAAGGCACGAAAGTCGATGTCGCCTTCCTCGGCAGTTGCACAAACGGCCGTCTGAGCGACCTCCAGGAAGTCGCCCGCCACATCAAAGGCCGCAAGGTCAACAAGGGAGTGAAAGCCATTGTCGTCCCCGGTTCGCAAGGCGTCGCCAGCGTCGCCGAAAGCATGGGCCTGGCTGCCATATTCCGCGAAGCCGGCTTCGAATGGCGCGGCGCCGGATGCTCGATGTGCCTCGGCATGAACCCCGACAAGCTCGTTGGAGACCAGCTTTGTGCCAGCTCCAGCAACCGCAACTTCAAAGGCCGCCAAGGCAGTCCGACTGGACGCACCGTCCTCATGTCGCCCCTCATGGTGGCGGCAGCCGCCGTCACCGGGGAAATCTCCGACGCCCGCGAAGTTTTTGACATCAAGTAACCGCCCCTCAGCACTCCACTTTTTTAAAAAACCATGGCTCTCGAAAAAATCACCCAAGTTGGCGGACGCGGCGTCTATGTGCCCGGCGACGACCTCGATACCGACCGCGTCATCCCGGCCCGCTTCATGAAGTGTATCACTTTTGACGGGCTCGGCGAATTCGCCTTCTACGACGCACGCGCCTTCGCGAAGGCGGAGGGACAAACCCACCCGCTCGATGACTCCCGCTTCACCGGTGCGAGCATTTTGTTCTCTGGCTCGAACTTCGGCTGCGGCAGCTCGCGCGAGCATGCCCCTCAAGCCCTCTATCGCTTTGGCATTCGAGCCATCATCGCGGAAAGCTTCGCCGAGATTTTCTTTGGAAACTCCATCACCCTCGGTATGCCCTGCGTCGTGATGACCGGCGAAGACATCCGCTCCGTTACTAAACTCATCGAGTCCGACCCTGCCGCACTCCTCACGCTCGACCTCACCGAGAAAAAACTCTCCATTGCCGATATGGATTTCCCGATCACCATCGCCCCCCATGCCCACGAGGCGTTGGTCAGCGGCAAATGGGACGCCATTGCCGACCTCCTCGAGGGCATCGACGCCGTCCGCACCCGCGTGGCGACATTGCCTTACATGGCGGCTTAAGAGGTTTCAAAGCCCCGATTGCGGGAGGGCTCCGATCAAAATATCGCGGTTCCCTCGGGCACGGCGGGGAGCGAGAGCCAGTTGGCGAGTGTTTGGCCAATATCTGCGAATGTGCGGCGAAGGCCGAGTTTGCGTGGAGCCGAGAGGCTTGCGGAGTGGAAGAGCACAGGAACGCGCTCGCGCGTGTGGTCCGTGCCAGCCCATGTGGGATCGTTCCCATGATCTGCCGTGAGACAAAGAAGATCGGTGGGACGGAGTTTTGCGATGAGATCCGGGAGGCGCGCGTCGAATTCTTCGAGGGCGAGGCCGTAGCCCGCGGTGTCGCGGCGGTGGCCGAAGACGGCGTCGAAATCCACGAAATTTGTCATCACGAGCCCCCCATTGCGACACCGGTCGATAGCGGCGAGGGTCTCTGTCCACAAGGCCGCGTGCCCCGAAGCGCGAACCTCCTCGGTGATGCCGGTGTGGGCGTAGATATCAGCAATTTTTCCAATCCCTATGGCATCGCGCCCGTCTTCCGCTGCGCGCTGGAGAAGCGTGGGGGCTGGTGGAGGAACGGCATAGTCGTGGCGATTGCCTGTGCGCAGAAAGGGGCCGGAGGCGGGGCCGGTGAATGGACGCGCGATGACGCGTCCAATTTTGAGGCTGCTTTCATCGAGGACGGTGCGGACTGTTTGGCAAAGGCCAAGAAGACGATCGAGGCCGAACGACTCCTCATGGCACGCGATTTGGAAAACGCTGTCAGCGGAGGTGTAAAAAATCGGAAGCCCGGTGCGCATGTGCTCGGCGCCGAGTTCCTCGAGGATTTCCGTGCCCGAGGCGTGGCGATTGCCAAGTGAACTCGTAATGCCTGAGCGGTGGAAAATTTCTGCCAGGAGGGAAGGAGGAAAGCAGGCAGGCACCTTGGGAAAGTAAGTCCAATCGAAGCGCACCGGGACGCCGGCGATTTCCCAATGCCCGCTCGGGGTGTCCTTGCCCGTGCTAATGGATTCTGCGCAGGCAAAATGGCCGGACAAGTCGCAGCGGGACCATCCAGCAGGCAGGGTGCCGCGAGAGATGCGGTAGGATTCCCCAAGGCCGAGGGATTGCAGGTGTGGCAAGCGGAGTGGGCGGGCAGGCTGGATCGCAGTGCCGCTGTAGAACGCACTTGCGATGTGTCCGAGGGTATCGGAACCCGAATCCGGGATGTCACCGGATTGGAATTTGTAGGCATCTGGGCCAGCTCCAATGCCAAAGGAATCCATGACAATGAGAATGACACGGCGGGCGTTCATTCCATTGTTTCCAGGATGTTTGGAGTCGCAAGCGGCGCGGTGTCGCCGATGTGTATGTGGCGAAGGAGCGCTTGTGCAGCCGCCTCTGCGCTAGATCGGTCGGCTGCATGAATGGTGGCAAGGGGTTGGTTTTTTGTGACGGCAGTCCCAAGAGCGGCATGGAAGACGATACCCACCGAGTGGTTGATTTGATCTTCCACGCGTGTGCGGCCACCCCCGAGAGCAACAACCGCGAGGCCAAGATCGCGTGTGTCCATGCGAGTGATGAATCCCTCTTCTGGCGAGGGGACATCGAGGTGGGTCTGGGCGATTGGCAAGAGGGACTGGTATGTTTCGAGAATGTTCGACGGACCACCGAGATGGTGAACCATTTTTTGAAAAATCTCTGCAGCGCGGCCGGAGGAAAGGGCGGATTCCAATTTCTCCATGGCCGATGGCATATCGGATGCGAGACCCGAGAGAAGAAGCATGCGGGCAGAAAGGGTGAGGGCGATTTCGCGCAGGCGAGGATTGGCTCGACCGGTTTTCAGGAACTCAATCGCCTCGCGGACTTCCAGGGCGTTGCCTGCGGAGGATGCGAGCGGTTGGTTTTTATCAGTGATGAGCGCACTTGTCCGCATACCTGCGCCGTTTGCGACCTCGACGATGCGCCGCGCGAGGGCCTGTGCATCGTTTAGATTATTCATGAACGCGCCGTTCCCGCACTTCACATCCATGACGAGAAAATCCAGACCGGCGGCGAGCTTTTTTGAGAGGATCGATGCGGTGATGAGGTCGATCGACTCGACGGTCGCTGTGATATCGCGGACGGCGTAGATTTTTTTGTCCGCTGGGGCGAGCGAGGTGGTTTGGCCAATGATTGCCACGCCACAATCGCGAACCGTGCGGCGGAATGTCTCGGCATCGGGCGTCGTATTGTAGCCGGGGATGGACTCGAGTTTGTCGAGAGTGCCACCAGTGTGCCCGAGTCCCCGTCCTGAGATCATGGGAACGAAACCGCCACAGGCTGCGACAAGAGGACCCAGCACCAACGAGACGTGGTCGCCAACGCCACCGGTGGAGTGCTTGTCCAACACAGGACCGGGGAGTCCGATCCAGCCAAGGATCTCACCCGAATCCCGCATGGCGAGGGTGAGTGAAACACACTCGTCGATCGACATTCCCTTGAGAAGGGTGGCCATCGCAAACGCGGCGATCTGACCTTCGCTCACGGCGCCGTCCACCACGCCACCAATGAAATGCGAAAGTTCTGCACGTGTCAGCGGGACAGAATCGCGTTTCTTGCGTATGATTTCCTGTGGGAGGAACATTTTGGGGGCTTTCTAAGAGCCTTCTCCCAGGCTACGGGAGAAGGACTGGATTGCATGCCCGGCGGCCGTGGCTTTACAGCGTTGCGAGAACCTGCGCCTCGATGTCGGAGTAGATTTTTGCGTCGTTTCTGAGGACTTCCTTGGCTGCGTCCCGGCCTTGAGCGAGTTGTTCGCCTTTGTAACTGAGCCATGAACCACGTTTTTCGACGATGCCTTTTTCGAGGGCGAGGTCGAGGAGTGAGCCGGTGTTGGAAATGCCTTCGTTATACATGATGTCGAACTCGGCTTCTGTGAAGGGAGCGGCGACCTTGTTTTTGACGAGTTTGATTTTTGTGCGGTTTCCGGAGATCGTGCCGTCGCTGTTCTTGATCGCGCCGATGCGGCGGATGTCCACCCGCATGCTGGCGTAGAATTTGAGGGCCTTGCCACCGGGCGTCGTCTCAGGGTTGCCGAACATGACGCCGATTTTTTCGCGAATCTGGTTTGTGAAAAGGCAGATCGTATTGGCTTTGGAGATGAACGCGGTGAGCTTGCGAAGCGCGTTGCTCATGAGTCGGGCTTGAGCGCCGACCACTGCGTCGCCGATCTCGCCTTCCAACTCGGACTTGGTTACCAAGGCGGCAACCGAGTCGAGGACGATAATATCGAGGGCATTCGAGCGCACCAGCGTCTCGCAGATTCGAAGAGCCTCCTCGCCCGAGCTTGGCTGTGAGACAAGAAGCTCGTCCAGATTAACCCCAAGTTTGCGGGCGTAGTGGGGATCAAGGGCGTGCTCCACATCGATAAAGGCCGCCAAGCCACCGAGCTTTTGCGCTTGGGCGATTGCGGTAAGCGTGAGGGTTGTTTTTCCCGAGCTTTCCGGGCCGAAGATTTCGATGATGCGTCCACGCGGGAACCCTCCCACGCCGAGTGCGCGGTCGATCATGATATTTCCGGTGGGGATGCTCTCGACCTGCGACACATGGGCGTCGCCGAGTCGTCGGATCGCTTCGCTGCCGTAGTCTTTTTCGATTTGTTGGAGGGCGAGGTCGAGGTTTTTGAGGCGGGCTGCGGCTGCCTTGTCATTGGGTGTGGTGTCGTCGGATTTGGCCATATATGATGGAACAATTATGCCCTTCGGCCTGATCGCATGAAACAAAATTCCATGCCTCCGCAGCAAAATCTCGCTCCGTCCCTCCGAGATTGTTAAATTTGTCACAAATGAGTGATGTTTTTCAGCAGGCGCTGGCACAGGCGCTTCCCCTTTTGAAGGAGGTTCAAAAGGGCATCAAGTCCCCGCCCAAGGCCTCGCAAACGGCATTGAAGAGGCTTCGCAAGGCCGCCACCGCCCGCCCGGCGGCGTCAGTGCAGCCCCTACCCCCACCACCTGCCACCGAGTGGACATGGGAACTCCTCGAAAAAGCGATCCGTGGCTGCGTGAAATGCCCGAATCTTGTGGCATCGCGCACGCAGGTCGTCTTCGGAGTAGGCAATCGCTCAGCGGAGCTCATGTTCATCGGCGAAGCTCCCGGCGCCGAGGAGGACGAGCAGGGCGAGCCGTTCGTGGGAAAATCTGGCCAGCTCATCACAAAAATCATCGAGGCCATGGGCTTCACGCGGGATGACATCTTCATCGCCAATGTCATGAAATGCCGCCCCGACATGCCGGGTGAAGAGTCCGGCAACCGCAAGCCCAAGGGCGAGGAAATGGCCACCTGCTTGCCTTGGTTGCGCGAGCAGGTGCGCTTGGTGAAGCCTCGCGCCATAGTCGCCCTGGGAGCGACAGCGGCGGAGGGCCTCCTCGGCGAAACACGACTCATTCGCGACATCCGAGGCACTTGGCTGGAGTTTGAAGGCATCCCTGTCATGGTCACCTACCACCCCGCTTATCTTTTACGGAACCAGACGATCACGGAAAAACGCAAGGTCTGGGAGGATATGCTGCTGGTGCTGAAAAAACTCGGGCGGGAGATCACTCCCAAGCAGGAGCGCTTTTTCACGGTGGCCGCGCAGTAAGCCCATGAAAGCCTGCGACGCCTTTCATACGGTCTTCTACCACGGCGTCGTTTCCTCTTTAAAATTCGTTCTCCGCTTCGGTTCGCGGGTGCGATTCGTCCAGTTTGGAAAAATTCCGGCGGGCGCGTGTGTGATGGTCAGCAACCATATTAGCCACTTTGACCCGCCATTTTTAAGCGGCTGGCTGCCGCGTAAGATTGACTGGATCGCGATGGCTGAGCTGTTCGGCACAGCGTGGTCGAGAGCGGCCTTCACTTGGTTGGATGTGATTCCCGTGGATCGCCGGGGCGACGATCGGCAGGCTTTGCGCGAGGCGCTTCGGCGTTTGGATGGTGGTCGCATGATCGGTGTCTTCCCCGAGGGGGGAATCCGCGACGGTGCGCAATCGATCCTCGCGGGAGCAGACATGCGCGAGGGTGCCTTTTTGATAGCCGCCAAGGCAGGCTGCCCTGTGGTGCCGGTCGTGATTCTCGGCAGCGAGCGCCTTTACAATCGCTGCAACTGGCTCCCGTGGCGGCGGGCGAAAGTTTACATCGCGGTGGGTGAGCCGGTTTTTCCAGGTGCCGTGGGCGGACGAAAAAAACTCCGTGAGGACATATCCGCAGCGCTGATCCGGCTCAAGGACAGGCTTGTGCAGGAATGCCATCTCACAGGCGATGACCTGCCGCACTCGCCGCAGGAGCGGATGAGCGAACGATGAAGGCTCTCGCAAATCGCCCCCTCTCTTGGCTGGTGGATGGCACGATGTGCAACATGATGCACTTCATCCAATGGAGGCGGAGGGCGGATGCTTGTTCCGTCGAGAATCTGGAGCGGTATTTGGCTGAATGTGGTGCTCAGAGTCGCGAGCAATATTACCGCTTGCCGCCGACCCAGCGCCCAAGCCTCAAGAATGGTTGGATCGAGTGGGATTCGCCTCAAACGACTGGCCACCCTGAAAACGATCGGGTGCGTGTGCGCTTTTTCCCGGCGCGCGACAAGAACGCCCCGACGGTGTTCCTGCTTCATGCTCTCATGAGTGCGAGCGACGTCGGCTACCGTCGGCTTGCCGCATGGTTCAACGAAAACGGTTGGAGCGTTGCCTTCCCCCATCTGCCCTACCACTACTCGCGCACACCGAGCCGCACTTGGAACGGCGAGTTGGCCATCACGGCCGACCTTGTCCGGAATGCCGAGGGAATACGGCAGGGTGTCATCGAACTGCGCCAACTCATGGCCCTGCTTCGAACGCGCGGCACACGCGAGTTTGCCATCGTCGGCACAAGTTACGGCGGCTGGATAGGCGCGTTGTTATCTTTTCTGGAAGCCGACTTCCGATTTGTCGCTCTCGTGCAGCCCATCGTAAACATGGACAAGGCTGTCTGGGAAAGCCCAGGCTCGGCCGTGATGCGTCGCGAGTTGCGCAGCCGCGGCCACTCGCGAGGCAACACCGCCCGTTTTGACCACCTCGTGTCCCCGCTTCATGGGGTTCCGCTCTGTGGACCTTCAAGTATCCTCCTGACTGGCGGCCTCCACGACCGCATTTCCCCCCTCGAAGACATTAAACTTCTTCAATCCCGCTGGCTCGGCTCCAGCCTCCTTCAAGTCCCGCAAGGCCACTTTGGCTACGCCGCCCTCCGCGAAACCATGAAAAATGTCGAAGAGCGGATTGTCGGGTGACCGATATCTCGTGGTCTCTTTTTGCCGAGCCCGGGGATTGCCTGCAAAGCCGAGCGGGCCCGTTTTCTAAGATTTGCGCAGTCTTTGACGCACTTGCGTTTCAAACACGCTGACATTGAAGCTTGGAAATACATGTGCCTGAAAAGAATTCCAGAGCTGGGTATGTTCAAGCGGGAGTAGTTCTTTTTGGTTGACCTCCCCGCTGAAGCCAACCTTGCAGAGGCGGCACATGTAACGGGCAATCGCCACCACCGATACAAGCTGGAAGTCCTCAGTCGCTGCTTCCGGCTCCTCAACCCAACGGATCACATTTTTGCAACTGGTCGGAATACTTTTCTTTTCAACAAACTGGACAGCCATCTGGCGCGATGAGATTCCCATGTGCAGCATCTCCGATTCCTCAATCGATAAATTATACTGTTGAGCGTGGAGATAAACAGGGATGTAGCCCGCCGGTTGCACACGCAGGAAAAGCAGCTTGCCGATGTCGTGAAGCAGACCGCCCCAAAATGCCTTTTCCTCGATGTGTAAAAACTCCATCTGATTGCAGGTGAAGCAGGCTATATTTGCCGTGGCGCGCAGGAACTTGAGGTAGCTCGACCAGTTCGCATCCTCGTTGAGATACATGAAACTCTCGCAGCAGCGTGGAAACCCCTTGGCAACTCCGCTAAGCCGTTTTTCTCCCAGATAGTTTACGCACATTCGGGGGTCTTCTATAAATGAATCGAAATCCTTCTTTTTGGCCTGCCGGACCGCATTGGCAGTCTGGAGAACCTGAAAGGCCAGCCCGGGATCATTTTCTGCCAAATCCATCAGCGGGTGCATCGAAGTCACCATCCCTCCAGCCGCCAGCGCAAAGGCCGCTGCCGCTGACCCGACCACAGGGCAGCCTTTCAGTGCCGCGATTCCACTCCTGAGTCTCCCTTCGGCAACTACTGGGAAGGTTTTACTGTCGATCATTTTGTTCCAATGTTCGATACTTTCCTCCTCCCGTTTGGCATCCTCCGAGTCCTTTTCGTTATTTCTCAGGAACCCTTGTGGAACCCGCTCACCCGTCTTGCGCACTCCCTCGCTGGCAGTTTTACTCCACTCGGAAATGTTGATTTCGCCGGCGCGCTTCTTGATGCTGTCCATCGAACGCTGCTCCGCAAGAGCCCGCACTGCCTGTTTCATTTGAGGCGATTGGAGAATGATCCGCTTGAAGGCGTCTTTTTCCATACGCATCATGCGGGTGTCTGTCTGAGCGATGATCGTGGCGCTGCGCGGTGCGTTCTTGATCAAGGCCATCTCTCCAACAATGTCGCCATCTCCGATCTCACCGATTTTTTTCGGCTCGGGATCATCCTCCATCGCGACGTAAATCCCGAGACTCCCTTGATCGATCAGATACATCGCATCCCCGTCATCGCCCTGCTTGAAAAGGGTGGCCCCTTCGTCAATTTCGTAATCCCGTAGGTGGGGAATCATTGCATGCACCTCGTGCGGCGGCAGAGAGCGGAGGACTGCGTTTTTGGCCAGTCGATCCAGCAAGGCAGTAGCTTGTTTTGTTTTTTGATCCAACTTGTAGATATCCGCGCGGTAACTGCAGAGAAGCGCGTAATACCCGAGATAGGCTGCAAATTCCTTGAATTCTTCCCAGTCGGATTCCTTCGCAAAAGAAACCAGAAACTTCAGATACTCCTCCAAGCCTGGCACGGCCGCCTCGCGAATCTTTCCGCGAAACCCGGAGATTTCTGAGAGAATCTTCTCTTTTTCTACCTCCGCGAGTTCGATCTTCAAATCCTTGTAGGTTTGCGCAGCGGATTTGATGACGGGCGCGAGTTCGTCCAAGGCCGCCCCTCGTTCATCCAATGAGGAAAGTGTGCGCCCGCAAAACGCGTCGTCCGGCTCAAAAAAAGACCAATACCATGCCTTCCCGTTGAGCTTTGCGATTTCGTCCTCGATCGATTCTTGCAGGTAGGGCTTTCGATGAAAACTTTGCGCACCCAAGTTGTAAGCTTCTTGGATTTCTGCATGCGTCGTTCTGGACGCATAAAAAACGACCGGCACATTACGAAAGAAATAGTCGTCTCGGAGGGTCCTGAGAAAGCCGAGTCCGGTGGAGTCTTGGAGCTTAAGTTCGATAAAGATCAAATCCACCAGGATATTCTCACGCAGAAAAACCATCGCCTCGTGAGCATTCGAAACGGAGGCGCTCCGATGGTCATCACGGGCCAAAAATCCCTTCAGCGCCAAGAAGGCGTTGTCATCAGGATCAACTAATAAAATGTTGGCCATGTTTAGACACAAAAAACAAACCTCTTCCCCTTTATTTTTATGACTGGAAGCACATCAAAAAATCCTCTGAGCGCCAACAGGGCGATGACATTTGGGACTAGGTGAAGGAGCATTGTTGACAGTTGGACGAAAAATCCAAGCTTAATTTGCCAATTTTTGTGACTATTCCGGTGCCTGCGCCCAAAGGAGAATTGTGACATTTTCGTAACAGAGGCTCCTAGGTTCAGACATCCTGACCTCTGGGCTGCGCGCACCGCAGTCGAGGAACCTCAACCGCGCCCGCAACGAACTACGCGTCGAAATCCACGGCCAAGCCAACCCCATCCACGACGCCACCCTCGAAGCCATCTGCACCGAACTCAACGCCACAGAAATCTGCTATCCCGGCACCACCCTCCGCCTCGTCTACCGCCCAATCAGGTCATCCATTTTCCCGCCAGGTCAGGATGTCTGAAGCTGAAAAAAAAATGTCAGCAGAGATTTTAAAGAATTCAAGTGTGGCACTCCCCTCGTGCCCTCGAAGCCGATCAGGAATAAAAATCAAGCGGTTTACCTGCGTAAAATAAAACGCGCTTTAAAAAACGCATTCCCTTGCGAAAAAAACAAGCAAGGGGAGGGGCGGGGAACGTTGGAAGCCGCGCTGTTCGCCAGAGCGCTGCCCCAGCCCTCCGAGTGAGCTTTTGCCTTGACGTCCCCGCCTCCGCGCACGTTCATTCTGCCCTCTTTCTTGGAAGCCATCTAAAATGCCAGCGCCTTTTCCGGATTACATTTTTCAAAACGCTCTGTGGACGATCGCCTACACGGTAGTCCTCCTGGGTTTGTCGGTTTACGGGCTTCACCGTTACGCAATCATTTACTGGTTTTTAAAAAAGCCGAAGCACGGGGTGGTGCCCCCTTCGCGTTTCGAGCAGCTGCCTTTTGTCACGATCCAACTCCCGGTTTTTAACGAATATTTCGTGGTTGAGCGATTACTGGAGGCCGTTGCGCGAATTGATTATCCCCGGGATCGCCTTGAAATCCAACTGTTGGACGACTCGACCGATGAGTCATTCGAGCTTGCGCGAGAGCGGATTGGGGAACTGCGCAAGCAGGGGCTGGACATCTCGCATCTCCACCGAACGGATCGCCGGGGCTTCAAGGCCGGGGCGCTCGAAGCCGGGATGGCCGTAGCGCGCGGGGAGTTTATTTTTATACTGGATGCCGACTTCGTGCCTCAACCGGACATCCTCCATCTTCTCATCCATTATTTCACGGAGCCTCGCACGGGCATGGTGCAAGCGCGCTGGGGGCATCTCAATGCGAGGCACTCACTGCTCACGCGCCTGCAGGCGATGTTCCTCGACGGACATCTTCTTTTGGAGCAAACCGCGCGCTCCCGGAGTGGGCGATTTTTCAATTTCAACGGCACCGCCGGCATCTGGCGGCGCTCGTGCATCGAGGATGCCGGGGGG
>Ga0247841_10006042_pt1 | contig 19066 bp, 16 predicted proteins | sample LaCruzMarch2015__2_FD_192410 | JGI IMG/M metagenome (GOLD analysis project Ga0247841, IMG submission 192410) | Freshwater microbial communities from meromictic Lake La Cruz, Castile-La Mancha, Spain - LaCruzMarch2015_18m | ecosystem: Environmental > Aquatic > Freshwater > Lake | place: Spain... | reverse complement strand
CTAGAGAATAAACTGCTACCGTTTTGCAAGTTAGCGGTTCGTCAATATTTTTACTAACAAGAATAACTCCGCCAGAACCACCACCACCTTCAGTATGATCGGCCGACCCACCATTACCGCCGTTAGCAAATAAGCTAAAGAGTTCACCGCCTAATGTATTGGTTATTTTTCCATCACCGCCATTAGTGGCTTTCCCACTAGCTGATGCCACCGAAGTCGCATTCGCTACTGGTTCATATGAAAGTGAATTGACCGACAAACTAATAATTCCACCTGAACCGCCACCGCCACGGGAGTGGCCGCCATTACCGTCGCTCCAACCGCCGTTAGCACCATTGGCAGAGATTGAACTTGTAGGTTGAATATTTAATTTTCCGCCAGAAATAATCTTAACTCGACCGCCGCCGGCGCCACCAACAACTTTACAGTCGCAATCGGACACGGCCGAGCCACCGCCAGATCCTGGTTCAAAACTGTCTGCTTTGTAATAAGCTTTGCCAGCGCTGTCCGCAATTTCGGTTAATTGTGATGACAACCCACTTCCGGTCATTTTTCTAGCCGAGCCACCGTTTGAAAAATACCCAGCACCGCCGGCATCAACCGTATGGCCGCCATCAGTCACGCTCAAACCTTTTCCTGGCCCATAGCCAGTCACTGAGCCGCCGCAACCAGCACCACCATAGGTTCCGCCAGAATAACCCTTCGCATCCACGTTGATTTTACCACCGCTCTTTAAGGTAATGTCGCCAGTCGTAGTAATACTGACTTTTTTGGTTTGGCCGGAAGCCGTAAGGGCATTGGTCGTAGGATCAAAATCCGTAGTTGGGATTAGGTTTTCGTGTGTAATTGTCGCTGCGTCGACAAACAGACTTTTGAATTTATTGTCACCAGCTAGAGTAAGCGTGAAACCGCCCTTGATCGTAAGATCGGTATTATCCAAATGATAGGTGACTGGACCATTTACTGTTGAAACAGTGTACTTACTATTAGTAATCGTTAGCGCGGAAGTAATTGTTTGAGTTGCCGGATAAGAATCCGTTGGTAATTTTGTAGCTGCCTCAGGACGAAAAAATCTCCACATAAAGAAACCGGCCGCGCCTAGTGCCACAACGGAAACCGCAATTATAATTAATACTTTCGGCTTCATATTCCCTCCAAAGAACCCAAATATTACCTACTTAATTAATATCTAATATCAGTATACATACTATTTTCGTGTTTTTCAAATTGGAAATTTTTAAAACAATATTTTATTTTTCTTTTTGACTATTCTGAGTGTTTTCGCGGCGCGTTTCCTTTTCCAAAGCCTCAGCGTCGGTTTTTTCTCTGATTTTGGCTTCGATTTCTTTGGCTAGCTTATGATTTTCTTTTAAGTATTCTTTACTCGCTTCCCGACCCTGACCCAATTTTTCAGTACCGTAATTATACCAGGAGCCACTTTTATTAATTACATCCATCTTACTACCTAGATCTAATATGTCGCCTTCTTTAGAAATACCTTCGCCGTACATAATATCAAATTCAGCAATGCGGAACGGTGGCGCCACCTTATTTTTAACCACTTTTACCTTGGTATGATTACCAATTATTTCTTCGCCCTGTTTGATCTGTTCTGTTCTACGAATATCTAAGCGAATCGACGAGTAGAACTTCAGAGCCATTCCGCCGGCGGTGGTCTCTGGATTACCAAACATAACCCCTATTTTCATGCGCAACTGGTTGATAAAAATCACAATTGTCTTGCTTTTGGATATTGTACCAGTTAATTTGCGTAAAGCTTGGCTCATAAGACGTGCCTGTACGCCCATCATTGAGTCACCCATTTCACCCTCAATTTCCGCCCTTGGAACCAAGGCGGCTACCGAATCAATCACCACCACATCAATCGCATTGGAGCGAACCAATGTTTCGGCAATTTCCAAAGCTTGCTCGCCGGTATCCGGTTGTGAAATAAGTAGGTCTTCAGTATTTACACCAATATGAGCAGCATATTCTGGATCAAAGGCATGCTCGGCATCAATAAAGGCACCTATTCCACCTTTTTTTTGCGCCTCGGCAATCGCATGAAGTGCTAAAGTCGTTTTACCACCAGATTCTGGTCCATAGATCTCAATCACTCGGCCGCGCGGATAGCCACCGACGCCAAGAGCCAAATCCAAAGAAATAGATCCCGAAGGAATAACATCCACTTTTAAACTTTCCTTTTCACCGAAACGCATAATCGCACCGGTGCCAAATTGACGCTCGATCTGGCTTAGAGCCATATCCAGCGCTTCTTGTTTTGCTTGATTTTCAGTATTGTGTTTGGGAGTTTGTGTTTTAGCCTTGTTTTCCGCTTCTTGTGCCATAATAAAAACCTTTCGCCTCTCCTTTAATTATTTTTTTAAAATTCCGCTAAAATTTGAACTATTTTGACTGTTTCTTTTTTAAGTTGATTAACCGATTTAATTTCAAAAGAGTTTAAACCCTTATTCAGCTTGACTACTTGCTTAAAATTACCGTTTTCATCTGTTAGGACGGCTTGGCTATTAATCATCAGGGTCGAGCCTTCGTCGGTTTTGCCCACAATTTCCACCTGTTCTTCTTTTACCACTTCTTCGGCCGAAGGTGAAGAGATTAGTAAGTTAGGCGGCGTAACAAAGTTTCTGACGCTATAACCAATATAGCCAATAATTAAACCAATGCAAATAACCACGGCTGCTATAGCAAATACTGAAGGTGTAATAGAGAAAAGCGGCTCTTTAATTTTGCGCTCAACCATTAATCTTGAAGCTAAAGGTTTTTCGCCCCGCTCACGGGCAAATTGAGCTAAAAGTGGTTCGCGTTCAAGGTCCAGAAAATCAGCGTATTTGGCTAAAAAACCAGCGGCGTAAACAGAGGCTGGCAAATCTTGAAAGCGGCTTTCTTCTAAAGCCAATAAGTATTTTAAGCGGACCTTAGTTTCCTCTTCGGCTTGGTCGAGGCTCAAGTTTTTCTTTTTGCGTTCCGCTCTTAAAATTTCTCCAACAGTTTTAGTTGTAGCAATCTTGTGGTGTGTTAATTCCATATAAAAATCAAAATTAGGCTCAAGACAATTCTAAGCCGTTATTTCCTGTTTGTAAAATATTTACCAGCTTTTATTGAATTAGACCTAAGTCATTACCCAGTTCATAGATATCCGGGTTGTTACCATGATCGTTGCGAGCCAAGGTTTGATTGGATTTATCTTCAAGCAGGCAGTCTAACTCGTAAGTCTTATTTTCCTTGTTGACCGTAAAACGATAAGATGCAGTCTCAACTGGGTCGCGAGGTAAAAAATCAATCGGAGCGCCCGAAGAGACCATTTGAAAATTTAGCGGCAACCAACCAGTCCCGTCAGCCGTCACGCTACCGTCGTTTGAACGATAAATTTTATCACTTTCCAGTGAATCAAAATTCGCGCCATCAGCCAGATACAATTCCACGGCCATAGAAAGGCTTTTCATGTCAGCGATTCGGTCAATGTCTCGAGTTTTTAAAGTTATATCTTTCGGACTGGCAACAAAAAAAATCAAATACATGAGGACAGCAGATGCTGCCAGGATGATTAGAAGACCAATCCAGGTAAAATTATCTTTTTTAGTATTGTACTCGTCCATTAGCGATCCTGGGGATTATTATAAGGAGGCTCTCCGGCTGAAGCTTGTCCTTCCGGATTTTGATTAATCGTCGGTCGATAAAAACCGCTTTTTTGTGGTTCAAAATCTGGTTTTGGCGCTGGGGATTCTTGGTAAGCCTGATTAACAATCGGGATATTCGCCTGTTCACGTTCATGGTCCAGTGCCACCGCATCAATTAAAACATCTCGAGGTTTAGCACCTTCGGCTGGACCAATTACCCCATCTTCCTCCATAATATCCAAAAGTCTGGCGGCACGAGCATAGCCAACTCGTAATCTTCGTTGCAACAGCGAGGCCGAAGCTTTCCCGGCCATGACGACCGTTTGTTTAGCATCTTCATACAGTTCATCTTCGGCCATCAATTCCCCGCTTCCGCCACCATGACCCCCGCTACCCTGAGCATGATAATTTAAAATAGTTTCATCATATTGGGGTAAACTTTGATCCTTAAGGAAACCGGTTAATTTTTCAATTTCTTTATCAGTGACCAAAACTCCCTGAACACGTTTTGGTTTGCCTAAATCATTACTCAAGAAAAGCATATCACCATTACCTAACAATTTTTCCGCACCGGTTATATCTAAAATAGTTCGGGAGTCAATTTGACTAGCCACGGCAAAGGCTACCCTATTAGTGATATTAGCTTTGATTAAACCGGTAATAACATCAACTGAAGGTCGCTGTGTGGCTACAATTAAATGAATACCGACAGCGCGAGCCATTTGTGCCAAACGAACAATAGCGCCCTCTACCTCATTACCAGCCTGAGCCATTAGATCGGCCAACTCATCAATAATAATAACAATGTAGGGCAACTTGCCTTGTGGCGGGTTAGCGTTGTAGGCCTCAATATTGCGGCGAGCCGTTTCTTGCAAGAGTCTAAAACGACGTTCCATTTCGGAAACTGCCCATTTTAAGGCAGAAACAGTTTTATCCACATCATGAACGACTGGACACAAAAGATGCGGAATTCCATTGTAATGGGTAAATTCCACTCGTTTCGGATCGACTAAAATTAATCTCAAATCCGAAGGAGAATTTTGATAAAGCAAGGAAACAATCATAGAGTTAATACCAACTGATTTACCCGAACCGGTGGCACCGGCAATTAAACAGTGAGGCATGCTTTTTAAATCAGCGCAATATGGAGTTCCGGCCACATCTCGCCCCATAGCTAAAGTTAGGTTTGATTTTGAGGCCTTGAATTCTTCAGCTTCCAATATTTCTCTTAAGGTCACTAAGGCTGGTACTTTGTTTGGAATTTCAATCCCGACGGCTGCTTTGCCCGGAATTGGCGCTTCGATACGAATCGGGTGCACAGCTAAGGAAAGGGATAAATCATTGGCACGAGCGGTAATCTGATTAAGTTTCACCCCCTCAGCTGGCTTTAAACTGTACTGAGTTACTGTTGGACCAATATTAACGTCGCCCATCGTGACTTCAATATTAAAATCTTTGAGGGTTTTTTGAATAATTTCCACATTACGAGCAATATTTCCCGAGGTGGCTTTACCATTACCAGCGTCCAACAAATCCACCGGCGGAAAATTCCAAGTTTTATCTGTATCTGGAGAAATTGTAGCAGCGGTAACTGGCGCCTGAGGTGCAGCATGAGTACCGCGCAAAGTGGCAAAAACTGAAGCTCGTGGCTCATTGACCTTAACTTGGTCACCTTGCTCTGGCGCAAATTTTTCCCAAATTTTCTTCAGCGAAGTATTAAACGTAATTAGAACCGCCACAAGGAGCAAACCAAAAATCATGATCAAACTAGCATAATTACCAAGGAAACCATTAAACAGAGTCCGAATCCCAGCACCAATTATTCCACCATAAGGAGAAATTAGGGCTGGCGCAAAAATTAAGATAAGAATAATACCCAGGGTCGAAAGTGGGCTGGGTTTAAATTTATCCGGAAACAAGAGAGCAATACCAAAACCAATAAAAATTAACGGGGTAATATAGCCAATAATTCCCCAGAGATCAGTCGCCAAACGCATAAAAAAACGGCCGAAATTGCCAGCGAGGCCAAAAATGCCCAGTAACACCAAAATTCCTAAAATAAACAAAACAACTGCCGTAACTTCCCTGGTGGTGTCTGGATTAATTTGCCAGTCGAGCGCTTCCCAAATGGAAACTTTGCTACCTCGACGCCGGTAATGTCTAGCCATCAATTCCCTCCAAATTGCAAAGAAGAATGGGGGCTATCCCTCACTCTATATATATTGTAGCACAATTAGAGGCAAAAGTCGAGACACATAAAAAGCCGCCCTGAATCCGCCAGTTGGCGGAATTGAGGGGCGGCTGCGAGTAGGTTAGATCGAGTTGATTACGGGTTTTCTTCCTGAGAAAAACGGGGCTTTTGATGCTTGAGTCGGGCATCCGGCGCGATTTGCGGCCACTGGTCGCAAACAGCCAGAATCATGGCTTCGACTGCCGCAACGTCTTCCGACGCTTCAGCCAGCGCCAGACTCGGAGTTTCGGTGACGGCACCATCAGTCATAACTACGTAGTGGCCATCCTGATGATGTAGTCCGAGACGAATATTGCCATCGCGAATGCTGGTTTCCAGTTCGATCTGGCCACCGGGGCCGTAAAGCCCGATTGTCGTGCCGCTACCAGCGGTCAGGATATGGTCGTAGAGACCACGATGATAGACCGTGTTACAAAATTCTTGAACTGAGTTGCGAATTCGCTCCATTGGACACCTCCAAAGACAGGTTGCACGGCATTCTTTAGCGGGGAAATACCGATACATACGTTATACGCCTTTTTGGCTAAATTGTCAATAATTAAACATCTTATTTTTTTCTCCTTATTTTGATTGTTTTTAAATTAAAAATTTAAAATTTAAAATTATTGCATAGGGTTAGACTCTTGACAAAGTTTTTAAAATGAATTATGATGTATACGATCCCTTAAAAAGCGGTTAATCATTTTTTCTAGATACACGAAAGAACTAATAAATTTTGCACCTTAAAAGGAGGGATCACAAAAAAAGTTTCGTTCTTACTCGCCTGTACTATCGGGCTGGTAGGAGTTCTCGAAACTAGACTCAAAAAAAAGCGCGGCGTAGGTCTTAATATTAAAATATACATTGGGCCAAATCGTTTACGCGCTTTTTTGGTACAAAAAATTGATATGAAAAAACCGGGATTAGTTCTCCCGGTTAAGAAGGTAGGTCGGATCATGAAACTCATGGGTATAGTCGCGACCGATTATACCTTGGACATTATGAGATATCTCCGTTGTCATGGCAAAAGCATCGTTTTCCTCACTATAAGGCAAAACTCTTGACCGCAGTTTTTGGATCACCTCATAGACTAACGGTTGCATGTTTTGCCGAACAAAAGATTGATCTGTTTCCCACCAAAAGGAATAATAGTCATATCGAACCGGTCTAACTTTCGCCAGATAAACCAGAGTTAGATACGGTAAGCTCTTGGCCGGAACAGTCATGGTAATGGCAACACTGGTTTTAGCTCGGTAGGACATCTGAGCGACAATGTAGCCCAGGAGGTTATCCAGCCGCCGCCAGAGCTCGCAGTCTTCCATATGATAGTTTCGCCGGTCCATGATTCCCAGATAAGTGTCGTTCGTGAGTAAAAACTTCATCTTCTCATTTTCATAGAAGGGACTGGCCAGGATTGCCGCAACAGCAGCCCAAATGGTTTGATCTTCAATTGCCAGCAGATCTTCCATAGTGTATGTCCAGAACAAGTATTGTTTTTCTTCAAACTGGACCATGCGACGAAGCATTTCTTTAGGATCTTGGGCTTCGCCAATCCAATGAAGTGTCTTGGCTACGAGTGCTTGCATACCAGCCACCTCCTCTCGCTAGGATAAGTTGTCAACTTGCGATAATCCATGATAATATAGAAATAAGCTTTTGTAAAGCTTTATTAAGCTTTTAAGATAAAACTCTCGACGGCGCTCGAGATAAAGGAGGAACTATGGCGTGGATTATTACCAATGGCGTACTATCTTTAGGCATTGCCGTTTTTTATGGTGTGCTTGTTTCTCGGGTCGTAAATATTATGATTATGTGTCAGGCGTTTGTTGGTGCTTGCCCTTATTCATCTTTCTGGCCGATAGCCGGAGCGATCATTGTTGGCGCTGCCTTACTACTTTCAATTTTTAATTTGATTTTGGCTTATGAATACTATAAAAAGAAAAAAGAAAAATTTTCTCTTTGGCTTTGGTTCAACATTCCTCTCTACTCGGTCGGATGTATAATTTATCTCCTTTCCGGTAATTACTTAAAAGCTTTGCTTTTTGTTTTAGCCTTCGGCATTTTACTCTTGGTCAAATACCAGAAAGAGCTCAAGAAACTTTTGTAAAGTTGGCTTATACCAAAAAACCGGCACTTGGCCGGTTTTTTGTTTTTTTACTAATTTATTAGACTTCGATAATCACAGGAATGATCATCGGACGTCGCTCAGTTTCCGTATAAAGAAATTCGCCGAGCTCTTGACGCATCATTTTCTTGATGTAATCCCAGTTGGCAGGATATTTTTCATTATGACGAGCAAACATTTTTTTAACTTCTTGGCGAGCTTTAAAGACTAAATCTTCGCGCTCACGCATATAAATGAATCCTCGAGAAATGATATCCGGACTGGTCACAATCCGACCATTTTCGTGGTCAACTGTCAGAATAACTACAAAGATTCCGTCTTTGGCCATAGCCTGACGATCTCGAAGAACAATGTTCCCGACATCTCCAACACCTAAACCATCAACTAAAACATAAGAGGCATCAATTTTTTCTCGAGAAATTCTGGCGCCTTTTTCATCAATCTCGATCATTTGTCCATCTTCAATCACAAAGGTGTGATCTTCCGGAATACCCAATTCTTGAGCTAATCTGGCATGAAGGACTAAATGACGATATTCACCGTGAATCGGCAAAAAGTATTCAGGTTTAACGGTAGCAATAACGAGCTTTAATTCCTCTCTCTTGGCGTGGCCCGAAGAGTGAACTTTTTCGCGTTCAGAGCCATAAAAAACATCCGCGCCCAAGCGATACAAATTATTAACCGTATCGGCATAAGTGCGTTCATTTCCAGGAATAGCGCTAGCCGAAATGACGACCGTGTCGCCTTTTTTAATGCGAATCTGTTTATGTTCTCCTGTCGCCATTCGAACCAAAGCCGAATATTCTTCCCCCTGGCTACCAGTACAAACAATTACTAATTGGTTGTCAGGCACTTTATCGGCACCGCGTAAGTCTACCAAAATTCCTCTTGGTACTTTTAAGTAACCGAGATCCATGGCAATATTAATGGCTTTTTCCATACTGCGACCGGCAATGGCCACTTTCCGGTGATATTTGTAAGCTGAATTCATGACACCTTGGATACGATCCAAGGCTGAGGCGAACGAAGTTACTACCATACGCCCTTTGGCTTTACTGAAAATATTGCCAATCGTGTCATGGACAACACTTTCCGCAATTGGATTGGATTTAACTTCCACATTGGTCGATTCCAACAAAAGCAGTTTTACTCCCTTGGCTGAATATTCGCCCAGTTTGCCAAGAATTTTCTGTGATTCCAATTTATTTGGATCAAGTTTAAAGTCAGCAATGTGCATAATTAAACCTTCAGGAGTGTCAATCGCTAAACCGACATCATCTAAAAATGAGTGACTAAAGGGAATAAAATCAATTTTAAAGACTCCAAGCTGAATCTTATCCCCGGCTTTCACTAGACGGATATTGGGCTTGAGTTCTTTTTCTTCCATTTGAGATTCAATAAATCCCGCTGTTAACTTGGTAGCATAAAGAGGACATTGTAACTTAGGCCAAATGTAGCTAATAGCGCCAATGTGATCCATGTGGCCATGGGTAAAGATCATCCCGCGAATTTTACTCTTGCGTTCTTCAAGATAAGCGACATTCGGGATAATAAGATCGATTCCAAGCATTTCCGCGCGCGGAAACATGACGCCACAGTCGACAATAATAATATCGTCGCCGTATTCGTAAATTTGCATATTTTTACCGATTTCGCCGTTCCCACCTAACGGGATGATTTTTAGTCGAGGCGTTTGCGGAGCATTAAAAACCTTAAGCGGTTTTGGTGCTTGATTATGCGTAAGAGTACCGATCGGTTTTATATTTGGATTAGTACTGTAAGTGTTAGGATTAAAGTTGTTGTTTTGTGGTCTGTTCATTTAAATATACCTTTCTAAAGTAATTTTAATTAATTTGAGACAATATTTCGGGGATTTTCTTAAAATCCTCTTTCATAGTTTCGCGTAAGCTCTCCTGATAGAGTGCGGCAGCCGGATGATAAAGAATTAGATAAACTTGCCCAGCTTTTTTATAAGCTTTACCGTGAGCCATACTCACAGATTTGATTTGAGGGAAAAACATCTGCATCGAGTGTTTTCCCAAAGTTACAATCAATTTTGGCTTAATTTGGCTGATTTGCTTAAATAAATACGAGCTGGTGCAAACTCGCACTTCATCTTCCAGCGGATCGCGATTATGCGGCGGTCGACATTTAACTACATTAGTAATAAAGACGTCTTCTCTTTTTAGATCGATAGAGTTCATCATCTCGGTTAAAAAAAGTCCCGCTTCGCCCACAAAAGGGATTCCTTCCCTATCCTCATTCTCGCCTGGCCCCTCTCCGATAAATAAAACCTGAGCCGAAGGATTTCCCTCGCCCGGAACTGCTTGAGTCCTGCTTTTATGAAGCGGACATTTTTTACAGAGTTTAATTTCCTGCGCAATTTCTTCTAAGTTCATCGAGTTCTCTATTAAAAACGAAAATGAGTCCCTTTTATGGTACGTGTTAACTATAACATATTAATTTTGTTTTGTCAACTGATTGGTCTCATTTCGTTCATTCTTGTCTTTCGATATCCGATGTTATAAGATAAAGTTAGAACTTAATAAATTCATATTTTTCGAGGAGGGAATATCAAAAAAATAGCCGTATCTTTAATCGTATTGTTCTTTATCGCCGTCTTTGGCTTAACAACGTGGTTGAGTACTGAAAACTTACAGATTTCTGCTTCGATTACGCGAGAAAATGTTAGTTATGAGAATGTCTTAAATAACAGTTATTTCGTGCAAAACGGATTTGAAGGTGGCCAAAACAGCCAAATTGTAGCCGTAGCCTGGGGGCCAACTGATGCTTCCCGAACTATCAATACCACTTACTCCAGTTTAGATAATCTCACCGCCAACAATCTTCTTTCTGGTAAAACGACATTCACTGTTTTGGACCCGTCTAAATTAGCTTATCTTTATACCAATATTTTTGATTTAGGTCCCTATGCTGTTGGCCCTTCAAATAACCAATATGGCATTCAGGTCCGCTATGCCAGCACACCGGAAAAAATTGCTGTCGCTTCCTGGGAACCATATTTTTGGACCAAAAAGAGCTCCTATGGCAACCGTTATATGCAAGCCCGAATCACCAACTTTAATCTTTTACCTAAAGACGGTGACGACAATCCTTACTTTCATTTTGTGAGATCTGCAGTTCAAATAAGTGGCAATGTCACAGACCGTGTGTCGAAACAGTCCGTCAGGTTTACGCCTAACACTCTTCATAATGCTGTACTGTACAGCCGTTATTTTATTAGCCAAACTCAAATGGTCAATGACTCTGGTTCAGGTACTGTTAAATATGATTTAGCTTTGCCTTACAGACGTGACGATCGGTTAACAACCTTGAGCCTTTCAGTGATTGGTTATAGACCTTATAAAAAATCTGTGCCGACAAGCAGATATCTAAACCCAAGCTACGGTCCTTCCAGGCTTGTTTCCTACCAAAATCAAGCAATTTATTCTTATCTCGAGAATAAACCAACTGCATATAACAATATCAGAGTTTCTTCCCAGTTCCAAGCTGTAACTCCGGAGCTTAGAGGAGATGGCAAATTAACCATTACGGCCACAAACATTGGCAAAAAGGCCTTAGCCAATGTAGCGCTTTACCCAGTAACCAATAATCCGAACAAGATTATGACTACCAGCACGAGCCGCAATTTTGGTAGTGCTATAACCGGAGTTAGCGGAAACTTAGAAAATATTGTTAGCAACAATATGAATTACACACTCAAACAAAATTGGACAGATAATTCAAATTTTATGAATTCCGGTTATTTTGTCGGTAGTTTAGCTGTCGGACAGACTATCAATGTTGATTTATGGTATGACAAGGTAACGCGTAGCGAAAGGACAACCCTTTCTTTGAATCCCAGTTCCGAAACAGTGAGCACAAATAGCACTTTTTCCGTAGAAATTAAAGCCGATAGTGCGGGAAATCTTATTGGCGGTATTGATGTTTTCAAATTAAATTTCGATCCTAATTTTTTAGAGGTTATTGACGCCGATAACAATCCTGACAACGGTATAAATATTCAGGCTAACTCCTTATTGGGCCAGATAATGTCAAATTCCGTTGACAATAACGCGGGAACGATTACGATTCAAGATATGATTCCTGTTTCTGCCGATAACCTTTTAGCGGTTTCGGGAACTTTGGGCACAATTAATTTTAGGACTAAAGCAAATACTGGTACGACCCAGATGTATTTTGATTTTGAACCAGGTAACCCTAGCGACTGCAACATTTGGGCAAAAGATTTAACAACAGGTGTTGTTTATGAAATTTTATCTGCCGCCCTGCCTGCCTCTTTCAATATTGTTTCCGAGTAATAGGACTTGAATAAATATGTCTAGCTTCCGCCATCTATTTTTTCATTTGCAAAAATACGGGACTAAAAACCGGCCACTTTACGTATTTGCCACGATGATTCTTTTTTGGTGCATTTTTGAAGGCATTATCTCCTATCTTATCCCCATCTGGATTACTCAAAATGGCATTTCTGATACTTTAATGGGGGTAATTGTGGGCAGCTCCTCGGTTGCCGGCGCTTTGTTTGATTTTGTCATGTGTCGAATCCTCAAAAGCACTTTTTACCGCCGAGTCTTACTCCTGATGTTTTCCTTTTCCCTGCTTTTTTCCTTGATCCTTTTCCAGGCTCACACCTTTACTCTTTTTCTTTTGATGGCTGTTCTCTGGGGTATTGCTTTTGACTTGGCCAATTACGGTAATTTTAATTTTGTTAGCCATACTAGTGAAAAACAAGAATTTACCGATCATTTCGGCGTCATTCAAGTTTTTAAATCTTTAGGCTATCTGTTAGCCCCGATCCTGGCCGCCGCCGCTATTGGCGAAGTTGTTGATTGGCAACCATTCGCTTTAGCTTGGTTATTCTTGGGCCTGGGCGTAGTTATGCTAATTATCTTATTATTTCTAACCCGTAAAGTTAAAGAAGAAATCCCCCAAGCAAAACAGCGAGTTAATCTCTGGCGAGAATTTCATATTTGGAAACATATTGTTAAAATTCTTTTACCGGTTTTGATTCTTACTTTTACCTTAAATTTATTTGATTCCGCCTTTTGGACCATTGGTCCTCTAATTTCCCAGAGCTTCAATCAGTCTTTTCATGGCTTATTCATGGTAGCTTATCTCTTACCTGTTCTCCTGGTTGGTTGGTTTGTAGGCAGTCTCACCACAAAATTAGGCAAAAAGCGCACCGCCTTCGGCGCACTTTTCTTGGGTAGCCTAATTATGAGTTTTCTTTATTTTGCTCAAAGTTCCATTTTTTCAGCTATTTTGGTCTTTGCTGGTTCATTTTTCCTAGCTTTCGCCTGGCCATCAATCAATAGCGCCTATGCCGATTATATGGAAGAAACCATCCAATATGAACAAGAAATTGAAGGTATTGAGGACTTTTTCGTCAATATTGGTTATTTTGTCGGGCCAATACTGGCTGGTTTTTTAGCCGATTTGGTTGGAATTCAAAGCGCCTTTGCCCTCTTTGGCGTTTTAGGCACCTTTATTGCTATTATTCTTTTTACCACTACACCTAAAAAAATCCGAGTCAAATCTGTTTAAAATATAAAAGAATCTATTTTTCTATTTCTAATCGTAATTCTAATCTTAATAGGTTTTAGAAATTAATTTTTGAGTACTTTTTCAGGTTAATTTATTTATTTTATTAAACAAAAATTAAGCCGAACCCTCCTTGAGCAGCTTAATTTTATTATATCACATAAAAAAGAACAGCCTGTTTTTACTCTTGGCTGCTCTTTTTGAATCTTATATTAGATACTTGATTCTAAATACTAGATACTATATTACCCCGCGTCTTTCATCGACAGTGACACTCGTCCTTTTTCCTTATCCACTTCGACGACTTTGACTTTCACAATATCCCCGACTTTAACCTTGTCGGATACTTTTTCAATCCGTTCCTCGGCAATTTGGGAAATATGAACCATACCGTCTTTGTTTGGCAAAATTTGAACAATAGCACCGATTTCGTTGCCACGCATGCGGTCTTTCAAGATTTGCACAACCGGGCCTTCGAAAATTTCCCCGATTTTTGGTTCGCGCATGGTACCGGTAATAATTTCTTCAGCCTTCTTAGCCATCGCCGAATCGGTTGAAGAAATCATCACTAAACCGTCGTCTTCAATATCAATGGAAATAATCTCGCCGCCGCCGCAATCTTCAATAATTTTACGAATGTTTTTGCCCCCTGGACCAATCAGTTCGCCAATCTTTTCTGGATCAATTCGAAGAGATGTAATCCGTGGCGCATAAACTGATAATTCTTTTCTTGGTTCGGGTAAAACCGCGGCAATTTTATTGAGGATAAAGTCAATTCCCTGACGGGCTTGGGCCGTAGCTTCATCTAACCATTTAATATCCAAACCTTTTAGTTTGGTATCCATTTGCACTGCCGTAATACCATCTTTGGTCCCGGTGACTTTATAATCCATGTCGCCAGCAAAATCTTCCAAACCTTGAATATCGGTCAAAATTTTATATTTGTCGCCCAGAGTCATCAGCCCCATGGCAATTCCAGCCACTGGAGATTTGATTGGCACACCAGCGTCCATCAAAGCCAAAGTTGAACCGCAAGTGCTAGCCATTGAACTGGAACCGTTGGAAGCCAAAACTTCGGATACAACTCGGACTGTATAAGGGAAATCTTCTTTTGAAGGAATGACGGCCACTAAAGCACGTTCAGCCAAAGCACCATGACCAATCTCACGGCGAGAAACACCCCTGATGGGTTTCACTTCACCGGTTGAAAACGGTGGAAAGTTATAATGATGCATGTAACGTTTGGTACCTTCTTCTTCCATAGTTTCAATCGTTTGCTCTTCTCCTGGAGCGCCAAGGGTCACAATACTCATAACTTGAGTTTGGCCTCGAGTGAATAAGCCTGTGCCATGGGTTCGTGGCAAAAGTCCCACTTCAATCTCAATCGGACGAATTTCGTCTAATTTTCGACCGTCAGGTCGAACTTCTTTGTCGACAATCGCATGACGAACTTCTTTTTCCAATAAATCGGAAAAAGTATTTCTTAACTCGGTTTGCTTATAACTACCTTCAAAATTCTTAAGAATATCGGCTTCATAATTAGCAATTTGCTCTTCGCGCTTTTGTTTATCCATTTCCACCATAATATCGGCTAATTTTACACCTAAGTATTTCTTCACATCGGCAATAATGGCGGCTTCGCCCGGATCAGCCACAGTGTGCTTAGTGTCGGTCATTAATTTCTTTTGAACTTCAATACCAGGTTGCAGTTCCTTTTGGCCAAATTTAATGGCTTCAATAAAATCTTTTTCCGATATTTCTTTGGCTCCGGCTTCAATCATCATGACCTTTTCGGCGGTTCCAGCCACAACCAAATCCAAAATGGATTTTTCCATCTCCTCTTGAGATGGATTGGCAATAAATTTACCATCTACAAATCCGACTCTAACCGCGGAAACCGGTCCTTCAAAAGGAGCCATGGTTTGAGAAAGTGCGGCCGAAGCGGCAATAATGGCTAAAATATCCGGATCATTTTCACCGTCAAAACTTAAAACTGTAATAATAACCTGAACATCATTGCGATAGTTCTTGGGAAACAATGGTCGAATCGGACGGTCAATTAATCTGCAAGTTAAGATAGCCCGATCAGATGGGCGGCCTTCACGTTTAATAAAACGGCTTCCGGAAATTTTTCCGGCAGCATATAATCTTTCCTCATAATCGACTAATAGTGGGAAGTATTCGGCGTCTTCCTTGGCTTCGGCGGAGACAACCGCAGTCGCTAAAACAACCGTATCGCCACAGCGAACAGTTACGGATCCACTGGCTAATTGCGCCAGTTTACCGGTTTCAATCACGAGCTCTTGGCCACCAATAGTGGTCTTGAATTGCTCAGTTTTCATGTAACCTTTCTCGTCGAGTACATCAAAGACAAGTAACATTAAATAAACTAGTTCGATCTTACTGCTGGCGTACCAAGCAGCAAGATTTAATTTATTAAATCTTATCTGTCTTAAAGTCTCGACTGATTATTAATTGTTAATTTCGTTCGATTACTCGAATTTCGAGTAATCTATCAAATAACAATTTTTTATTGTCCAAACACAAGACAACAAGGTTCTGCCGTTAGACAGGTTCTTACTTTTTTAACCCTAAATCTTTAATCAGTTTCTCGTATTTTTTAGAGTCATTTTTCTTAAGGTAGTTTAAGAGGCGGCGGCGTTTTCCGACCATCATTAGAAGTCCGCGGCGGGAATCGGAATCCTTGGCATGTTTTTTCAAATGTTTAGCCAACTGGACAATTTTTTCAGTCACCAGGGCTACTTGCACTTCAGTTGAGCCAGTATCATTTTTGTGGGTCTGGTACTTCTTGACCAAGTCTTGTTTCGCGTTCATGTTTTTCCTTCTTGCCCCGAGCGAAGTCGAGGGGTGTTCGTTATATTCCAGTTTTGACCAAAATATAACCTGTCTCGCTTTCCAGCGGACGAATTAATATTTAATTACTTATTAAGTTTAACATTTTTTTTAAGCGTTGGCAATTGTTTGCCGGCGGGCTTCACGAAGTTTTTGAATAATTTCTTCTTGCTTGCTCATCAAAGTTTCGTTTGGTAAATGAAAAGCCGCAGCCGCTTCGTGCCCACCGCCGCCAAATAACTGGGCTAGAGCCGCTACATTGACGCCGGAAGCCACCGAACGGAAAGAACCATGCAAACCATCGCTTCGCTCAGAAAGCAACAAGGCGAAGTCAATGTCGGGCGCGGTTTTTAAAAGTTCATCCACAATACCGGAAGCCGAACTGTCATCTGCCCCTGTTGTCGAAAAATCTTCTCGAGTAATTCGAGACCAAATAAAACGAGAATTGCGTTCCTCTTGCACGTTTGCCAGGATTCTCCCCCAGAGTCTCAAGGTTGGCAAAGTTTTTGTTTTGAAAACCCAGCGAATAATTTCTTGCTGACGGGCCCCTGCGGCAACCAATTGAGCAGCCACAGTAAAAGATTTTGGCGTGGTGTTGGCGTTTTGAAAACTGCCAGTATCCACAATAATACCAGTTAATAAGGCTGTCGCTACGTCGGTATCGAGCAAAGGTTTTTCCCGAGCTAAAGATTCTATTAGAGAAACTAAAATTTCCGAAGTTGAAGTAGCCGTCAAATCCACCCAGTTAACTTTACCGAAATAGTCGTTACCGGCATGATGATCAATATTAATAACCGGAGTTTCATAAAATAGTTGAGCGTTTTGATCATAAAAGGAGCCCAATCGCTCTAGATCAGGGGCATCAAGAGCAATAATCAAATCAAATTTGTATGAACCTTGTTGAAAAGTCACATCTTCCGGACGAAAGCTACCGTTAGTCGGGGTGATCACAATGTTGAGCTTGTTTTCCTCAGGAAAGTTTTTATAACCTAATTTGTCCACTTTGGCGTGAGCGGTGCTAACGGAAATGACAAAGTCTTTAGTACCAGAAAAACTGGTTTGAAGGACATCTTGATAATTTAAAAATTTAAAATAAGCCGGCACTGTATCCAGCGTCACAGCAGTGGCTTCTTTGCCCAGTTTCTTTAGAACCCAATAAAGCGCCAAAAGAGAACCTAAGGCATCACCATCAGGGTTAACATGGCTAACGAGCAAGATTTTTTGCGCGCCGCGCAATAATTCAATTGTTTGTTGTTTAGGGTTTAGTTCCATTCGAGTTTGTTCCTCAATGTAAACCTTATCATTATTCAGCTCTTTAAGATAACAAAACTCTGCCGTTTTGTCAACCATTCGACAAGCTCAGGTTGACACTGAGCCAGTCGAAGTGTCAATACAAACAATGTCATATTATTTAAGTTATTGCAAAAGGTTCAGAGATATGATAAAATCGTTTTAAGATAAGTTTAAATTACTCCGAAGGAGTTATATTGCCTATTACCAAATCTGCTAAAAAATCATTGCGCGTTTCCATTAAAAAAGAAAAAGCCAATGAAACTCGCGAAATTCAACTCGAGAAAGCTTTAAAAAAAGTGAATAAAGATAACGTTAATGACGTTATTTCTTTGATTGATAAAGCCGCCAAAACCGGTCTCTTTCACGCCAATAAAGCCGCTCGGATGAAATCGGCGCTCGCTCATAAATTCGGTACTCCGAAAGTGGAAAAGTCCAAAGAAGTCAAAGAAACAAAAACAGCCAAACCTGCCAAAGCTGAAACAGAAAAACCGGCCAAAAAAGCTGCCGAACCAGCCAAAACAAAAGTAATTAAGACGAAGAAATAGTATAAAGTATTTAGAAGCAAGTATTTAGTATGAGAAAAAAAATTCTATACCTTATACTCTATTCCAGATACTAGATACTATTTCAAAGGAGTGGGATTGAATTATAGCGCTCCAGAACGAAATGCTCCTGGTTTTCAAATCAAAGAAATAGAAAATTCAAAAACACAGGAACATGTTATTTATGGTATGGGTTGCTTTTACGAGTTAACCAAGTGGATTATTGTTCTCATTATTGCTATTACCCTGTTGCATTTCTTTGTAGCCACTATTTTTATTGTTGATGGCGCCTCCATGGAGCCAAACTATCACAGTGGCCAAGTAGTTTTAGCCAATAGATTCCAGTATATTTTCCAAACCCCAAAACGTGGCGATGTGGTCATCCTCCGCTTCCCTGGAGACGCTGAACACAAAAAATATATCAAACGAATTGTTGGCGTTCCGGGAGATCATATTAAAATTGCCAATGGCAAGGTCTATATTAACGATCGAGTCTTAAACGAAGCCTATATCCCCTCTTCAGTTTATACCTATGCCGAATATTACCCAGACGTAGTACTAAAGCCAGGAGATTATTATTTGATTGGCGATAACCGCTTAAACTCCAATGACTCTCGCATTTGGGGCGTAGCCAATAGACGCTTCCTCATCGGCCGAGCTTGGTTTATTTTCTGGCCTAATATGGAAGTCGTCAGGGAACTGACGTACTAAAAAGTATCTGGTATCTAGAATTAAGTATTTAGTATAGAAACAGATCTTGGATTTCGAGTATCAAAAATACATACCCTATACTTTATTCTAAATACTATTCTACTGTTGG
>Ga0247841_10006041_pt1 | contig 19069 bp, 25 predicted proteins | sample LaCruzMarch2015__2_FD_192410 | JGI IMG/M metagenome (GOLD analysis project Ga0247841, IMG submission 192410) | Freshwater microbial communities from meromictic Lake La Cruz, Castile-La Mancha, Spain - LaCruzMarch2015_18m | ecosystem: Environmental > Aquatic > Freshwater > Lake | place: Spain... | reverse complement strand
TTTTTAAGTTGAAAACGAATATGAATATATAAAAATAAAACTAATGAAAAAATAAATAAAGCATTAATAATTTTAAACATATAATTACAATATTAAATAAAATTAAAAATTATACTAATGAAAAATAAAATAAATAAAAATAATTAATCATTAATTTTTGGTGCTATATAAAATTCAACATAACTTTTTTCGTTATTATTTTCATCAGGTAATTCGTATTTAACTTTCATAGGAAAGTTATCACTAACATAAATAGACACATATTCGGATAAACTACTTGTTAAGCATAATTTATTTAAAATATTTAAACTATATGTAGCAACAATATTATTTTCAATATTTATATCAAACCCAAACATATCATCATAATTAATATAAGATGTCATTTTACCATTATCACCAGTTGTATTGAAACAAATTTTTTCATCAAAACATTCTATATTTAAATTATCACCAAATAATAATAATTGGTTTGTTAAATCAAATATTTTCTTAGATTGTAAAGTTATTTGAACTTCGTAATCAGATACAGGAATTTCCATAAAATCACTATCTAAATTTATTAAAGGAATAACAAATTGTTTGTTTGTTTCATCTTTACCAAAAGTTATAACAAGTTCTTCTTCAGTATTTAATTCATTTTCATCATAAGATAAAACAAGTTCATTTCCTTCTTTGTATAATGAGAGAATAAGAGACAATTTAATTATATCAACATTAATAACTTCATCTTTATTTAAAGTATTTAAAGAATATAAATTAAACCAGTTTGAAAATATTTTAATTTCATGAAGACAAATATTACATTTATCCATTCCTTGAATATATAAATGATTTGTATTAAAAACCATTTTAATAACAGAGTTTGATTTTTTTAATAAATTACATAATGATAAAAAAGTCATAATTTTTTTATTTTCAGTTAAAGACAATTTCATTTTGTTTATAATAATATAAATTAAAATACATTTATATTATTTCATTTTTTTTTATTATTGTGAAATCTAATATTTTTTTTATAAAATATTACTAAAATCTAATGTTTTTTTCTCTTCATTAACAATATTTTCTATGGGTTCGATAACTCCTGAAACTTCTGCAACTTGTGCAACTTCTGCAACTTCTGCAACTTGTGCAACTTCTGCAACTTCTATGATTTGTTCTTGTGTAAGTGTATTAAGTAAGTTTTCATATTGACAAGAAATATCGTATTCGACTTGAATATTATTATTTAAAAGTTCTTGGTTATTTATTTTTTCGAATAATTTATTAAACTCTTGAGTTAATATAATATTATTGTTTGTAACAATAGATAATTCATTTTTAACATTAAGTAAATCATTATTTAAATTAGTTAAAGATGTTTGAAGAGTTTTATTGTTTTCCGTATCAGAAAATATTTTACTGGATAATTCAGTAGTTGTTGAATTATAACTATTTTCTAATGTAGTTATTTTACTGGATAATTCAGTAGTTGTTGAATTATAACTATTTTCTAATGTAGTTATTTTACTTAATAGTTCTGTGTTTTCTGTATTATAATTATTTTCTAATGTAGTTATTTTACTTAATAGTTCTGTGTTTTCTGTATTATAATTATTTTCTAATGTAGTTATTTTACTTAATAGTTCTGTATTTTCTGTATTATGGTTATTTTCTAATGTATCAACTTTAAGTAGTATATTATTAATAATTAAATCATTTTGGTTATTTTCGGTATTTTCGGTATTTTCGTTATTGTTTAAATCTAAAATTTTTTCAAAAATATTATTGGATTCAAATTTTTGTAATAATGTTTCAATACGACCTAATCGTAATGTAATTAATGTTATAGCATTTTGGACACTCATTTTTGAACCTTGGACGAAATTAAGATTTTGTTCTTGTATTTGACTATTGTCATTTGAATAATTCGGTATTTGATTTGAATAAGATTGTTGTTGATTAAATTGAGGAGGTAAAACTTTTATGTTATTATTTCGTAAGTTATTGTTTTGTCTAATTTGAGATTGTTGTTGAGTTTGAATTTGAGGTTGAATTTGAGGTTGTAATGGAGGAGGTATTTGTGGGGGTAAAGAAGGTTGTTGTCTAACATTATTTGGATTATTACGTCTTTGTGCTATATTTCTATTCATAATATAATAATACAAATTATTATATGTTTTTAAATACTTTAAAATAAATATAATAAAAAATAGATATAACAAATAAAATTAAAAATGAAATAATAATAATAAAACATTATAAAATAAGTTTTTAATTTCTTTTAATAAGTTATATGGATACATTAGAAAATAGTATGTTAGATCAAAAAAAAAATACAATATTTAATAAAATATTTAGTTTTAATGATGATATAAAAACAGAAGTATTAAACTTAACTCAGTTTATTGTATTAGCAATATTTCCATGTATAGTATATAATAATTATGTAAATAAATTTATACCAGTTCCCGATATTAATAAGTCATCACTGGAAATTTCATTTGAGTTATTAATACAAATATTAATTACATTATATGGATTTTTTATAATAAAGCATGTTATAATTAATATTCCAACAATATCAGGAAAAGACTATCCACCAGTTTCATTTTTAACACCTGCTATACCTATAATATATGCAACAACATCAAGTGATAAAAATTTTTCAGGAAAAGTAAATATATTAATAAAAAGATTTCAAGATTTATGGAATGGAGAAACAAAAATAAATAATACACAAAATTCATCAATAAAAGTTTCTCAACCAATATCTCAAAATCAAGGTGGTTCTTCAAATATGATTTTAACACAAAATCAAAATTCTAATAATGAAAATAATTTAGGAAATAATAATAAAACAAGTTTAATAGATGATTTACCAAGTAATCCTCAAAATGTATCACAACAACAACAAAAATATCCAGATTATAATTCTATGTTTCAAAATAACCCAACACCTTTAATAGATGCACATACTCCAGGAATGGTAAATGAAAGTTTTGAAGTGCAACCTGCAAACTCTTTACTTGGAGGTAGTTTTGGTTCAAGTTTTTAGTTATAATCATCAAAAAATAAATTAGTAAATAAAAATCTGTATGAAAAAATAAATAACAACATTATAAATAATTGTATATTTGAAATAATAGAATATATTTTTCTATTTTCGTTTGTAATTTCAATGTTTAAAAAATATAAGTATGGGTCAATACAAGCAAAATTTTTTTTATCAATTTCATATTCAATCGAAGCCAATAAACAACCATCAAAAATAATAAACATAAAAAATACAAGAATAGGTAAAAATAAAATACAAAATATAGTTATAACACTCTTAGAATAATATATAAAATTTATTAAATAATAAGGGGCAACAAAATGAAAAGTGCGAATACACTTAGCTAAAAAAACATCAGGTAATTTAAGTTTTCTTAATAAATTAATAATAAAATTAATTATTATTTTTTTACATTTTTTATTTGTCTGTAACATGTATTAAATATTTATAAAAATAATTATTTAATAACTTATTTTATAAATAATATAATGAGTATTGATACTGAAATGTTAAATAAAGCATTAGAAAATAGTAATAATGATGATATTATTAATTTATCTTATGATATAATAGAAAAATCAAAAATAAAATTATATAGAATAATAAATATGAATGATAGTGAAATAGTTAAACTTAAAAAACAATTGGAAAATTATATTTTTATTGATACAATTGATAAGTTGAAAATAGGAAACTATCTAAGATGGTTTAAAGTTGAAGAAAAATATTTATATAAAGGAGGATTTTTAATGGATATAATAATTGCAAATGAAAATATAAATCTTTTAATGAAAAACATAACAAATAAAAGTTTTACGATTGTTTTTAATAATATTTATCTTTTTAAAAAACTATCTAATCAAGAAAATATAATATTGAAAGCTATGGAATATTTACAAAAAAAATAAATATATTAATAGAAAAAAATATTAGAGTTATAATAAATATTAGAGTTATAATAAATATTAGAGATATAATATGGATGAAACATACTTATTAGAAGAAGCAACCTGGAAAAATACAATTGAATTTACACCATTAATTTCTTCAGGTAAAGTGATTAAAGTATATGATGGTGATACTATATGTATTGCTACAAAATTTCCTTATAATAATGAATTAAAAGAAAGTAATATTATATATAGGTTTCATATAAGATTGTTGGGTATTGACACTCCTGAGATTAAATCTAAGAATGAAAATGAAAAGAAAATAGCTAAGTTAGCTAAAGATTTTTTGAATTCTATAATAATGGATAAAATGGTATATTTAAAAAACACAAGTCTTGATAAATATGGTCGTATTTTAGCAAATGTTTATACTGAAAATAATGAAGATATTAGTAATATTTTGTTAGAAAAAAAGTTTGCGGTTATTTATAATGGAGGTACAAAAAAAAGTCCTCTTGATTGGGATAAATATCATAATGATTAAAAACATATTAATAAAATTAAATGTGGATATTCACTTTTTTAAATAAGAATAAATAATTGTATTTTATCTGTTAATTTTTATTTAATACTTTTTTCATTACTATAAAATGTTTCGGTTTTTCAAAAAGTATTAAATTAAATGTGTTTTATTCTTTTGTGTATTTTTTTGTATTTTCATAGTTATATTTTGTATTAAGTAATATACATTTTTGTAGTTAAATAAATTTTCATAAGTAAATCTTTTATATAATTAATTAAATTAGAATCAGAAAGTATAATAATTAAACCAGAAGTGAAAGCTACCTTTTTATCTAATTTTGTAAATTTATGATTTGGGATTAAATTAATAAAAGGATTAAATCTAATTATTAAAAATATACAAATATACATACGAATAATAAGAGATAAATTATTTACATAATAAGGTTCAATAAAACTAATACCTAATAAAGTTAAAACTATCAATAACTTGTTAAAAAAAATTATTGTATCAAAAAAAAATAAATTATAATTATAATAATAATAAAAAATATTATTAAAATTTTTTTTTATAATTTTATTCATATAATATATTTTTATATTTTATTTTGATATATCAAATGAAAAATAAGTTAATAAGTTAAATGTTGAAAAAGTCTTGTAATCTGAAAAAGACGAAATTTTTTTATCATCTTTATTTAATTCTGTTTTTTCAAATAATAAGGTTGATTGTTTTTTTTCTTCATTATTTTTTAACAAGTCATTATTTTTTAATACATCATTATTTTTTAGTGTTAAATGTGATGAAAGATAAAAATTAATAAAGTTTTTATCTAAGAAAGGAAAAATAATATTTATATTATTATGGTTCATACAATTAAAAAAATAAATGTAATCTAATGATTTAGAAATATTTTTAATATTACTACGAATATTTTTATCATATAAAAAAATATTTTCATTAATAATTTTTTCATTTTTTGAAATAGCAAAAATTTCATTTCCACCAAAAGATGAACAAATAAAATTAATATTTGAATTTTCTTTTAAATATTTTGAAAATAAATAAGTAAAGACTTTTTCTTCTTTTTCTTGATTAAGTAAATTTGAAAAACTTTTATTATAACTTATAGAATTAAAACCATTTAATAGAGTGTTTAAAAGATTATTTTTTATGTAGTTATATGTTTCATTAAAATCACAAATTGATATTTTAATTTCAATATATTTTATATTTAAAAAATCTGCTACTTTTTTAATATAAATTAATTTTTTACTATTTTCAATACCTATAATAAAAAAAGTAATATTTATTTTATTTTGTATAAAATAGTAAGCTAATAATATATTTGTAACATCACAAGTCAAAAGAAAAGCATTATTAAATGTTTTTGTATATGAGTATTTTTTTATTATTGATTGATTTAAATAATAAATAGTTTGATTAAAAAAATCTTGATTTATTGTTTTTAAATTAAGATTATTAGGTATATAATAAATAATATTTTGTTTTTTTAGTTCCCAATAAGATAAAGCTTTAATTTCTAAAATAAAACAAGAATATGATGAAGATTTAAAAGTGTTATATTCAATTAAATAGTCATTTGAGTAAGTAGATAATTTTTTTAATATTTGTAAGTTAGAAGATATAGCATAAATATAACTATTATATATAGGTATTTTAAAAAAATAAATAGGTATAGTTCCAAAAGGGTCTTTACAAATATATAGTTTACAATTTGTTTCTTTTTGAGATATTCTATTATCAATTAAAATAAAAGAAAAACTACCATCAATAATATTTAATGTTTGTTTAATACCATAAAGTTTATATAAATGAATTATAATTTCATAACTATTATTGGTAGAAGGAGTTATATTTAATAAAGTATAAACTTCTGAATAATTATAAATAATACCATTACAAATTATTTCTATTCCATCAATAGATAAGTAGTTTGTATTTATAAGAATTTGTAATTTATAAAAATCTTTTAAATTTGTAATATTATATTTAAATAAATATTCTTGACTAAAAGAATTAATAATATCTTTATTTTTAAAAATAATATTATTTTCATTATTTAATAAACAAAAAATATCAGTCATAATTTAAAATATGAAATATTTTTATATATAAATAATATAATGTTAAATAATAATAACAATACATTAATGAATAATTCTCAAATGTCAAATTATATGAATATGGAAATATGTAAAAGAAATGTACCATCACAACAATTACAACCGCATTTAAGTGTTTATCCAGTAAGCACTAAATATGAATTATTTCCTACTTTAAATAAAAGAAAAGAAAGTTGTGTTGTTTTGGAACAACATTCATCATATAATGTTAGTAATGTTTTCAATCCTGGAACAAAAAAACCTCCCTCTTGGAGTGATTATGTAAATGTAGAATCAGAACTAAGAAATCAAATTTATGGATTATCAAAAGGAAGTAAAAGTGTATATGTCCCAAATTCCAATAGTGATTTATATTATTATAATTTTAAACAAGATAAAAATGAAGATTATGATAAGATTTTAAATAGAAAAGAAAATTTTAATTTATTTAATCCAAATATTGATAATTTAGGAAATCAATTATTTCATAATAATACTCGTATACAATTAAAAAATAAAAGTAAATAAAAATATAGTTGTTAAACATATATGGAAAATATAGAAGATATTGAAGACATAGAAAGCATTGAAAATATTGAAAATATTGAAGACATTGTAGATATTGAAGATGAAGATATAAAAAATGTCATAAAACAAATTTCAATTGATTATTTAATAAATAATTTATCATATAAAAATAAAAAAAATTTTTCTTCTTCTTGTGAAATAAAAGAAATAAATAACAAAGATAAAAAATTTTATAAAAAAAGAATATTACACATAACAAAAGAAATGTTAAATAATATTTATGATAATGAAATAAAAGAAGATGTTTTGTTTTATTTTAATAAATATATTAATGTTTTAATTAAACATTATAAAATAAAAGATAAAAATGATATTTTACAAGAAGAATATAAAGAGTTTGATTTGAAAAACGATGATACTATTTATGATAATAAAGACTTTGAAAATAATGAAATAATTGATAATAAAAATATTCTTAGTGAAGATAATTATTTTTTAAAACATGAATTAAATATAAAAAATAATAAAAAAAAATATAATTTAGATAACTTTGTTATAATAAAAAAAAATATTGAACCACAAATTATAATGCCGATAAAAAGAATTGCTAATATTAAAAATCCTATACTTAAAACAAAAGGATTACAAAAAAAATGTATTAATGATAAATCTATTAATGATAATTCTATTAATGATAAATCTATTAATGATAATATAAAGAAGTAATAAAATAACCAATTGAAAAAGAAGCACATTTTTAATAAAAAAATAAATAAATAAATAATTAATAATTAATATATTAGCATATTATATGAAAAACAATACTAATATTAAAAACAATAGTAATATGAAGAATATAAAAACAAAAAAAAAAGATAAAAAAAAAGAAAAAAATAATAAAACTATTAAAAACTATAAAAAATTAAATTGTTCTCCTAATTTATCAAAAGATGATAAAAATAATTTTTCTTGTTATTCAAATACAAGTATAATAAAACTGAAAAACTTATGGAATAAATATTATCCTGATAAAAAAATTTTGGAAAAACACCCATATTTAATATGGAAAAATTTAAAAGAAAACTTTTCTAATAGTTGTGATAAAGAAAGTTGTTGGTTAAGACATGAGTTTTTGAATAATGATAAATCAATATCAAATGAACTTTTTTCTTCTTTTTTACCTCCTGTTCCTGAAAGTTGGAAAAAAAATCCCAAAGAATGGTTGTCTAATATAGACATAAATAATGTATTGATAAAATATGAAAAAGCATATAAATGTTTTGAATTTATAGGACCTTCTTCAATTGATTTTAAATATAAATATAATGCTAACAAATGTGTATGTAATAAACTATGTAATTTCAATTTAAATGAAAAAATAAAAAATAAGATAACAAAAATTGGAATTATTTTTAATTTAGATCCACATTATAAAAGTGGATCACATTGGGTTTCACTTTTTATTAATATTACTAAAAAAATAATATTTTATTTTGATTCGGGAGGAGATAAAATACCAAATGAAATAATGGAGTTAGTTAACACAATAATAAAACAAGGAAATAATTTAAAACCACCTATATATTTTACATTTGACCAAAATTATCCAAATGAGCATCAATATAAAAATACTGAATGTGGTGTTTATAGTTTATATTTTATAGTCAATATGTTAAAAGAAACAAAAAGTTCTAATTTTTTTAAAATAAAAAAAATTAAAGATGATAAAATACATAAATACAGAAGAAAGTTTTTTAATTACGATATATAAATATTTTTGTTTATTATTTTTGTTTAATATTTTTGTTTATTATTTATAAAAATAATCTCGAATATCTATTAACAAATCATTGTTTAAATCATACCAACTGGGAACATTTCTTTTTTTCCAACTTGCGAAAGATTTTTTTTTTTCACTTTGATAATATTGGCGATATGATTTTATAACATCATTTGTTTTATATTTATCAGGCATTGCCATAACAAATGATGTTAAACCTTTACATTTAAAACTTTCAATTGGAGGAATACAAGTTCTTAGATGTAAAGCAACTAAATAAGATTGATGAGTTTTATTATGACTAAATCTATAATTCCATTCTTTATGTAAAGCATCAACTAAATCTAAAGTCCAAATATAATTGTCAAGTGATTTGCGAACCCATATTGATACAGGGTGATTTTTATGGGTTAATTTATATATTTTTTTATTATTTATTTCATCAGTAGGTTCTAAAATATGTTTTGCAGTAGATAATAGTTGAACTGCTTCAAGTATTATTTTAGGAATATGTTTATCAAACATAAACTCAGCAATTTCAGTATGAGAATTAGATAAAATAAATAGATTTACCATATTTATTTTATTTTAGTATTTATTTTAGTATTTATTTTAGTATTTATTTTAGTGTATGTTTTAGTATATGTTTTAGTATATGTTTTTAAGTATATGTTGAGTATTATTTTAAATCATTTTTTTATTAAATATTAAAATCAGGTATAGAATATTCATTATTAATAAAAATATATTTAGCAATAACTTTTGGATTTTCTTGATTTTTTAATATGTCTTCTGTTTTATAAACATTATTTTTAGTATCAATATAATAAATAATTCCTTTAATATCTTGTGCAAATACTTCTATTTTTTCTGTATTTAATATTTCATCTTCTTTTTCAATTATTCCATGTGGAGTTCCTTTTATGTGAGTTCCACAATAATTACTATTTTCTTTTTTTCTTCTTGAACAATTATCTCCATTTGCACGTTTAGCACAACACCTTTCATAAATATTTACGATATTTTTACATCTTTTTCTTTTCATAAAATCTTCTTTAGATAATTTTAAGTTTTCTTGGTCATATATAAATTGAATTAAGTTATTACATTCAGGATTATTTGTTAATTCAAGTTCTATAATTTTATTTTTTATATTTTCCTTATAACTTGTCATAAATGAATTTATTTTTTTTTCAATTCGTTTTTCCATATTTTATATCTTTTAAATAAATAATATAGATATATATTTAATTCATTTTTTTTATTATTGTTATATATTGACTTGTTATATTTTACTTTGATAACTTGTTTCAAATAAAAAAATACATATAATTAAAAATATAAAAAAAACTAAATATACACCATAATATTGTAATGGTATTCCATAAAAATCAAATATTTTAGTAAAAATAAAAACAATTAAACTTGTTAATCCTAATATAGTTATTACATTTTTTGTTATTTTCATAATATTTATATTATTAGACAATATTAAAATCAATAAAATTATTCATTTTATATTTTTCTAAATCTTCAATTTTTAAACTTGTAATATGATAAGTTAAAGGATATTGGTTATTATAATCTTTTATAATCCAACAAGGAACATTATTTAACATAAAATTTTTATTAGACACATAAAGTGAATCATATTTATCTTCCCAATTTTTTAAATAATCATCGTCATTGATTATATATTTTATTTTTTTTAAAAATAAAGCAAATTTTGAAATACCTCCTCCTAAAACTTCTTCGTTGTTATCTAATTTTTGTAATGAATTTTTTACTGCTTCGTTATAAGTTGTAAAATAATAATAGTCACCAAAATAGTTATCTGTTTTTATATTTCCAAAAATATTTTGAAATTTTATTTTTTGAATAGTATTACCTGTATAAACAATTATTGGTATTTCATATAATTCATTATTTTTTTTATTTTCAATTTGTAAAAAATACATATTATTATTAAAAAAATAACAAACATCATTATTAATATTAAAATTACATATTTTTTTACTATTTATAATTTCATCATAACTACAAAACCAAAAAGGATTACTTTTATTAATATAAAAATTATCAATATTTAAAACAGAAATATCAAAAAACAAATATAAATTATTATTTATTAATTTATAACCTTTATATTTATTATTTTTTTTTATTTTTTCTTCATCATTTATGTTATAATCATCATTCTCGATATTATAATCATCAATGTAATTATTTTCATTGTCATAACAACTAAATGAGTTTTTATATATTTTTATAATATCAAAAATTACATTAAGTAAGTAATTAAAACAATAATTTTCTATTAATTTTTCTTTATCTTCATATTTATCTATTTTTAAAAAAGAAATCTCATTATTATTTTTATTTAATAAAATTTGTATAAAAGCATTATTTTCATTATTACTAATATGATATGGAACTAAAAAAATATTGTTTATATTTTTTATATTTTCGGTGTTTAACTTATTTTTGTTTAAGTATTTTAATCCTCTATACAAAACATCATCTTTATTAAAAAAATTTTTACATAAAACATCATTTTCTTTTAAATTATTATTATTATTATTTTCAAAATAAGAATCATAATTATCTCTATCATAACAATGAAAAAAATCTTCTTCAATAAAATTATTATTATTTATTTCTTTATTATTTGATATATCATTATTTTCTTTTACAAAATAGTTTATATTAGATTTTAATGGATACATTTACAAAAATAAATTATTATATTTATTTTTTTATAACGAATATGAATAAAAAAATAAATATTATGTTATTTTTCTTTTTATGACTTCTTTTTCTTGAACTTCTCGATTTTCCATTATATGTTTTACTAATTCTTCAATGTTTGTATTATTATCTTTAAAATAATTTGTGAGACTATTTAACAAAAGTTTTTTATTCAATGGTTTTTTTGATAAAATATTTTTATATAAAAGACAACCTCCATTAATATTAAAACATTCTACATTATTTTGTTTCATTATTTTAATTAAGTTATCAGTTATTTGTTTTTTATTTTTTTTCTTTTCTCTTAGTTCATTTGATATTTTTGTTATATCTGTATCAATTTTTAACCATTCTTTAATATTTTCGATTATAATTATATTACTTTCTTCTATTTTATTATTACTTTCTTCCATTTTATTATTATTTTCTTATATTTTTTAAGTTATTTTATATTTAGATTTATATTATTTTTATGTCTTTTACAAAATAAATTATTATTATCTAATACTTTATTTTTACATTGATTTCCTTTATTTATTCCTGTTTTTAATATTGCTTTACAAGTATTTTGTTGTATAACTGGTATAACTGGTATAACTGGTATTATTATTATTTGATTTTTTTCTTCTTGTTTTTCTTCTTGTTTTTCTTCTTGTTTTTCTTCTTGTTTTTCTTCTTGTTTTTCTTCTTGTTTTTCTTCTTGTTTTTCTTCTTGTTTTTCTTCTTGTTTTTCTTCTTGTTTTTCTTCTTGAGTTTCTTCTTGATTTTGTTCTTGAATTTGTTCTTGTTTTATATTTTTTATTTTTTTTTCTAAATGATGAGTAAAACAATATTTTTTTTTATAAAAAATATTAGTTGCTAGTTTATTACAAGAAGAATTATGACATTTTTTAATAACATTTAATTTAAAATTATTTGTATTAAGATAATATTCTTTGTTTAAAGTATTAATTCCATAAATCATTATATTAAATATATTTTCTTTATAAGGAAGAACCAACTTAACTTTATCTCTACAATAAGGACATTTTAAAGATTTTATTTCATAATTATGAGATAAAAAAAATTTTTGATTAAGAAATTCGTTTAATATTGGTAAATAGTTAAAATTATGTCCACAATTTAGTTTAACATAGTTTTCACTATCTAAAAACTCATTAGTTATTAAACATATCTTATCATTATCAAAATTATTATTTGTTTTTATATTTGTATTTATATTTTTTAATTCTTCAAAAAAATTGATATTATCTTCAATAATATATTTTTTCATATTTATATTGATAAAATAATTATTTTTAAGTGAATTTAATTTATTTATTAAGTTAGATTTTATTTTATTTAATATTACATTAAATAAATGGTTTCACCAAATATTTGGGGTCCTCCTATTTGGAGTTTATTTCATACATTAACATTCAAATTGAAAGAAGAAAATTTTAATGTAATAGGAAAAATAGTTTATAATTATATAAAAAGGATATGTTATATTTTACCATGTAATGAATGTAGTAGTCATTGTAAAATATTTTTTTCAAGAATTAAAGAAAATGATGTAAATACAAAACAAAAATTAATTAATACTTTTTATATTTTTCATAATGAAGTAAATAAAAGAAAAAATAAACCTTTATTTAAATTTGAAGATATTGGGTTATATAAAAATCATAACTTAATAAATGATTATAATAATTTTGCAAGGTTTTATAGCACAAAAGGAAATTTAAGTCAAATTAATGAAGAGTTTCACCGAAAAAGACTTTTATTAGAATTTAGAAAATGGTTAATGTTAAATATTAATAATTTTATAATATAATGTTATTCATTATATATAATGAAATTACCAATACGATATTTACCTTTAAGTTTAACTAAGAAAGATAAAACAAAATATAAAAAAGAAATTTTAAAATCAAAAAAATTATATAAAAAAAATAATTATTATACAAGAAAAAAAGTTAAATCTTTTAAATCTAAAAAATCAAATCATATAATTAATGCTAAAAGATTATATAATGTAAAAAATATTTCATTACTTAACAATGAATTAATTAAAAAAACAGGTTGCAGTAAAAATGCTCTCGAAAAAATAGTAAATAAAGGACGAGGTGCTTATTTTTCATCTGGTTCAAGACCAAATCAAACAGCAGAAAGTTGGGGTTTAGCACGTCTTGCTTCTTCTATAACTGGTTCTAAAGCTTCTGTTGTTGATAATTACATTTTAGAAAAGGGTTGCAAAAAAAATAGTAAAGCATTAAAACTATCAAAAAAAGCAATAATAAAATATGGAAAAACTCTTAGAAAAACTCCAAAAGTATAACTACAAATCTTTATAAGTGATTTTTTCCACCTTTTATTATTTACACCATTGAAGATTTATGCAAATAACAAAATAAATATAATACAAACTAAGAAATATTTGAACCGATAATTTCTCCATTTTTATAAACGGAACATTTAAACTTTTGTTGGCTTGGTCTTGAACATGCTATTTTATTACTTGAAGTATCATTTGTAAATAAAAGGTTTTGTCCTCCAAAATAATATAAAATACAAGATATAGAAATACCAAAAGCACTTCCAGCTATAAAATCACCAATGAGAAAGTTTTTAAAAGTATCAAAATTTGAAATACATTTAAGCATAATTTTAACAATTAAATCAAAAATAATATAAAATATAAAAAAGGAAGTAATACCAATATTTATATTTTGACTTACAAACATAGGAAAACATAAATAAAAAAATGTAAATGTTAAAATATATGTGCTAAGAGTTATATTTTTATTTTTTACTATTGGATAATCATTACATTCAGTAATTGTCTCAACATTATTTTGTAACAAAAATAAAACACGAATAATAATAATAATAATAATTATTAATAAATAAAATAATCCTTTTGCTATTATTCCAGAATACAAAGAAAATATAAAAATACTTGTCGGTATCATTATTGGAGAACAAAATGAAAAAAATTTAATTAATGATACAAATGTTGAAATGTTGTTATCCATTTTATATATTATATTTATTTTAATATTTATATTAAGTAAATTATTTTTTGTTAGTCTTTTTTTTTTTACCACCAAGTCTTAATTCCTCCATTATATTTTTAGGATTTAAATTATTATTTTGTTTTTTGTTAAATGTAAAAATAGAAACAAAAAATTGAATAATTGACATAAAAAAATCATTTAACATTTCTAAAAATTTCATTTTATATATATATATATATATGTATAATATTATTTTGAAGATTTTTTTAAAGAACTTGTAGTTTTTGCATTTTCAAAACCAGTAAGTAATTTGTCTACATAAAGTTTTTGTGATGTTGTGGGTTTTCTTTTACTTAAAGAAAACATTTGAAAGATTGATAAAAAAAACTCATATAATAAAGTTAAAATATTTTTCATTATATTATCATTATATTATAAAATAATATTAATATTTTATACTTAAAAAATTATACTTAAAAAATTATACTTAAAAAATTATACTTAAACAATTATATAGTATCTTATAAAATGGGAATACCTTATTTTTTTTCTTATATAATAAAAGCACATAAAAATATAATAAAAAATATTTGTTTTTTAAATGAAAAACAAATAGATAATTTTTTTTTAGATTCAAATTCAATTATTTATGATGTGGTATATAACATTAAGGAATATAAAGGATTTGATATTGAAGATTATATTATTAATAAAGTTATTGAAAAAATAGAATTTTATATTGATTTAATAAAACCAAAAAATATAGTTTATATTGCTTTTGATGGAATACCACCATTATCTAAAATGGAACAACAAAGAAGTCGTAGATATAAAAGTTGGTATTCAAATGAGATAAAAAAAATAATAAAAGAAAATTATAATGAAAATAATGAAGAAGAAGAATGCAATATATTTTTTGATACAATAAATATAACTTGTGGAACATTATTTATGAATAAGTTAAGTTCAAAAATAAAAAATTATTTTATAAAAAATAACGATAAAGTTATTTTTTCAGGAAGTGATGAATATGGTGAAGGTGAAAGCAAAATATTTGAATATATACGTAAAAATTTTGAAACAACTATATTATTGAATAGTTCAAATATTATTTTTGGTCTTGACTCAGATATTATTATATTATCTTTAAACAATATACAAATCAAAGGTTTTGTAAAAAATACAAATAATATAAATATTTGTTTGTTAAGAGAAACAACCCATTTTAAAGAAGTTATTAATGATACAAATACAAATGATGATTTTTGTTTATTAGATATAAATGAATTGTCAAAAAGTATAATAAAAGAATTAACAAATCAAGAAAATAATTTTGTTTTAGAACAAGATATTGAAGAAGATATTGAAGAAGACAATTTAAATAGAATAAAAGATTATATACTTTTGTCTTTTTTATTAGGAAATGATTTTATACAAGGACACATATCATTAAATATAAGAACAGGTGGATTTGATAAAATATTAAATGCTTATAAAGAAATAATAATAAATAATAATAAATATTTAATAAAAAATAATAAAATAATTTGGAAAAATATATATGAGTTATTTATTTTTTTACAAAAGTATGAAGAAAAATATATAATTAATGAATTAAATCTAAGAAAAAAAAGATATAATAATCAAAGGTTATATAATAACGAAACACATAAAAAAATGTATGAAAAATTTGAAAGCATACCTAATTATGAAAGAGATATAGAAAACTATATTAATCCTTTTAAAGAAGGTTGGGAATATAGATATTATAAATCTTTGTTTGATATAGAAATAACAAATGAAAGAAGAAAACAAATATGTATAAATTATTTAGAAGGTCTTGAATGGATTTTTAAATATTATACTTGTGAATGTCCTGACTATTTATGGAAATATAAATATTACTATTCTCCACTTTTACAAGATATTATTAAGTTTATACCTATTTTAAATGAAAGAGATTTTATAAAACAAAATAATAATAAAATAGTATCATCAATAACTCAATTAATATATGTTTTACCTAAGAAAAATATAGAAAATATGTATCCTGAAATATACGAAAAAATAATAAAAACATATCCTGATTTTTATGATGATAATATAGAATTTTTATGGGCTTTTAAAAAATATTTTTGGGAATGTTCTCCTAAACTTCCTGAAATAGATATACAAATATTAGAAAACTATGTTGTTTTTCAAAACTTAAAATAAATAAAGTTATTTTGTTAATGTGATTTTCTTATATTTTTATTTATTAAAATAAGTAATTAAAATAAGTAATTAAAATAAGTAATTAATATAAAATTAAATTAAATATAATAATTATATGACATCAAAAGATATAATAACAAGTATTGAAAATAGAAATGATTTTTTTAATTTATTAGAAGTTAATCCAGGTTTGATTATTATAAAGTTTGGTGCTACTTGGTGTAAACCTTGTAAAATAATTAAACCAATTGTTGATTCGTTTTTTCTTAGTTCTCCTGATAATGTAGTATGTTGTGATATTGATATAGATGAATCATTTGATTTATATTCTTTATTAAAATTCAAAAGAATAACAAATGGTGTTCCAACAATTTTGGCGTATGTAAAAGGAAATACATCTATTTCTCCTAATTTTCAGGTTACGGGAGTTGAACCATCAAGTTTAGATAATTTTTTTAAAGAATGTGGGAAATATCAAGCATTATTAGTTAAAAATAATATATAGAAATAATATTAGTTATTGAATTTATTTCTTTTAGTTAAAAATAATATATAATAAAAAAAGATATAATAATGGATAAAAACAAACAAATAATAGTTGATTTAGATATAAATAATTATGAATTAAATGATTTATTGGAACTTTTTAATTTAAAAACAATTTACGACTTAGAAGATTTAAAAATAGCTAAAAAAATTGTATTAAAAATGCATCCTGATAAATCTAAATTGCTTCCTGAATATTTTTTATTTTATAGTAAAGCATATAAAAGATTATGTTCTTTGTATTTTATTAAAAACAAAAACTTACAAAAAATAGAAGAAACTGAATATACTAAAGATATTGATGAAGGTTTAAAAAATGTTTTAGATAAAAATCTATTTCTACAAGAAAATAAAAATTTTAATAAGGCATTTAATGAAATGTTTGAAAAAAATAATGTTAAAGAAAAACAAGGATATGGTGAATGGTTAAAAGATACCCATAAAGATAATGATGTATTAGAATTTGATAATAATATATCTTGGGACGATAAGATAAACATAAAAAAAAAACAATTAAAATCATTAATTAAATACAATGGAGTAGATAATTTATTTTTTAATACTTCGGCATCATTTATAGATGATGAAGTTACAAATAATAATTCCGATTTATTTAGTTCTTTAACTTATCAAGATTTAAAACAAGCACATACAGAAACATTAATACCTGTTACAGATGAAGATTATGATAAGGTTTTAAAATTCAATACATTAAATGAATATAAAATTTATAGAGATAAAGATGAAACAACTTGGGATGCAACATTTAATAAAAATACAAAAAAAAATTTTTTAAATGAAATTGAACAAGAAGATGAAGAAAAACAAATAGTATATGGTTTAGCAAGACAAATGGAAATGAAAATAAGACAAGTATAAATGAAATGGACTAATATAAAATAAATAATATTTATAAAAAAAATATAACTTGTTAATATAAGATATGTTTAAATTTATTAATTCAATTGTTATATTTATAATAATAATAATGTGTTGTTATCTGTATAAAAAATATGAAGATAAAATGTTAATAAAAGAAAATGATGAATATTATTTAATTAGAAAACATTTTTTGATTGAAGAAGATAGTGTTACATTATCTAAGAAACCTATGATGTTTATTCATATAGACTATGAATATAATTCAAGAAATTGGATGTCTTTTGGATCTCGTAGTAGTTTTGAGTTAAATATTCCTTTTTTATATTTTACATTAAAAAGTATAATATCACATTGTGATAAATCATTTAATATATGTATTATTGATGATTCTTCATTTAAAAAGTTAATTCCTTCTTGGGATATAAATATTGAAAAATTACCTAATCCAATAAAACAATATGTTCGACAATTAGGAATTATTAAATTATTAGATAAATACGGAGGAATTAACGTTCCGTTATCTTTTTTATGTTTTAGAGATTTAATTGATATTTATGATAATAATATAAATAATATAAGTAATGTTTTTGTATGTCAGACAAATGATAATAATATTACAAACACATATCATAAATTTTATCCAAGTATTGATTTTATGGGTTGTAGTAAAAATAATACTTATATGAAAGAATTAATACATTTTATGGAATTAAATATTTCACAAGATTTTACAGATCAAACTAAAATTTTAGGTAATTTTGACAGATGGTTGAATGATAAAATTGAAAAAAAT
>Ga0247841_10006039_pt1 | contig 19071 bp, 16 predicted proteins | sample LaCruzMarch2015__2_FD_192410 | JGI IMG/M metagenome (GOLD analysis project Ga0247841, IMG submission 192410) | Freshwater microbial communities from meromictic Lake La Cruz, Castile-La Mancha, Spain - LaCruzMarch2015_18m | ecosystem: Environmental > Aquatic > Freshwater > Lake | place: Spain... | reverse complement strand
CGCCCAATGAATTGCAAAGGTCCACGTACTCCGCGTTCGGGTCCAGTATGTATATCCTGGGATTTTCCGAGAAAAGCGCCTGCATCACCATGTATTTCGCGCTGTAGCTCTTGCCCGAGCCGGAAATCCCGATTATGAAGAAGTGCTTGTTCGACATCGACTCGAAGTCTATGAAGATCGGGTTCAGGCTTGTCTCCTCGTGCGCAAACAGGATGCCTTTTTTCTCGCTTGAAGAGGTCGAGAGGAAGGGGAAGGTGGCCGCCAAAGAGCTCGTGGGAAAGTCGCGTTGCCCTCCCAGTGCATCCACCCCTATTGGAATCGAGGAAATCAGCCCTTCCACAACGCTGTACCTTACCTGTTTAGGAATGATCAAAAGCGAGTTGAGGTTCGCCCTGCATTTCTCAAGAAGCAGGCTCAGGACGGCCTTGTCGCCCGCCTTGTTGTTGATGTACAGCGACACCTTGAACAGCTTCTCCTCGCCCTTGTAAAGCGAGTTATGCAGCCTTTTCGTGTCGGCAAGCTTGATTTCGAGGGAGGGGTTGGGAGTGCCTTTCGTGGTCGAGGCCATCAGGTCAGCGGTCTGCCGCACTATCTGGTTGTGCAGGAAGGCGAGCATCTCATTCACGCTGGAAGGCGCGATATGGATGGAGATATCGTACTGGTCGTTCTTGCTCATGAAGGCCTGCAGCCAGCCGTCCTCGACTTCGCGCGGGTAGCCGGTTGCCTGGATTATGCTATGGTAAGTTCCGTTTATCCTTATCGTGGCTGGCGCTATCTCAACCGATTCCGGCACCAGCTGGGGCGGTTGCTTATCTTTTTGCCTTTTTCCGCTTCGCTTTTTTGGCGCCTTTGGCTTTTTCCTTTGTTTTTTGCCCATGTTTTGCCTCGTTGAAATAGGAAACGGCGAACGGCTCAAGCTCCTTCTCCGCAAGCCTCCGGCTTTCTATGCCGCAATCCAGCAATTTTTCCTGCGCTATCTGGACGCGCTCCTCCATCCGCCCAAAGGATTCTTCCGGCGATTTCGATTCCGGCCTGAGGCAGACAATCAGGTAGTACTCCCGCTCGTTCACTTTGTTCGCTTCGAGGAATTTCGTTTCGTGCTTCTTGACGAGGAAAGGAAGAAATCACTCATCTCAAACTACCGCGAGTTCCTAAACCACCTAGTCCAGCCCATACAGGTTCTGATACGAACAACCGACGCCCGCCTGGACGGCTATTTCGAGGCGCAGGAGAAGAAGTTCCAGAACTCGGTGCGCGAATTCAGTTCGCTTTACACGGACTTCCGCATATTCGAGGAAAAGTTCATGGAGGAAAACAAGGTGAAGGAGCGCCATTACTACCTCATTGTCACCCACCAGCCGAAAAAGCGCATCAAAAAGGGCGCGAAGCAAGATAACGAACTGAAGCAGCTCGACCAGCAGATCCAGATAATGATAGAAAAGATTTCAGGCTGCGGACTGGAAGCAAGACGCCTGGATAACAACGAACTGATCTCGCTGCTGTTTTCCTATTCCGAATACAAGGACGAGGCAGCCCCTGCGGAAGTAGTCCAGAAAAAGCCAAAGCCGGGCTTCCTTTCCAAATTATTCCAAAAAAGGAAAGTGGAAAGCGACGACCCGCTGAAGGATATTTTTCGTTTCATGCTTACGCCCAAGTTTGAGGTCAAGCCGGAAGAGGCAAGGGTAAACGACACATTCCACCGGATAGTGAAGGTAACTGGCTATCCGCGCAAAGTGGAGGACGGCTGGCTCCGCTCCTTTCTCGGAAAAAACGAGGGCTATGATATCTCGCTTCACATCCACCCCTCCACGATTACCCAAACCCTTGTGCTGCTCCACAATCAGATAATCAGGCAAACTGCCGACCTGATGATGAGCACCGCGAAAGGCACGCCCAATCCCGCGTTGGAGATAAAGAAGAACGACACGATGAGGACATACGAACAGCTATACAAGGGCGAGGAGAAGCTTTTCAGAGTTTCACTATATCTTGACAACAAGGAAGCCGACCTGGAGAAGCTCGATTTGCTCACCGAGAAATGCAACGCCAACCTCAACGCCATGCTGATGATTCCCAAGGTGGCAAAGTACCGCATGGCGGAGGGCATAAAGTCCACGCTTCCGCTCGGAACCGACGCGCTCGAATCGCACAGGGAATTTTTGACAAGCCCTCTCACAGCAACTTTTCCGTTCATTTCCCCCGCAAGCACAAAGAGAAAGGGGGTGATGTTCGCACATGAAGAACTGACCAAGAACCCCCTTTTCGTGGACTTCGACTCCATGAGCAACAAGCACTTTTTCGTGCTTGGCATATCGGGCTCAGGCAAGAGCTACACCTCAAAATATCTCACAATCCAGCACCTGATAAACGACGAGGCGAGGGTCTACATCCTTGACCCGAACGCGGAGTATAAGGAACTGACCAAAAAACTCAACGGCGAGGTGGTGGAGCTTTCCAAGGATTCGGACTCAATAATAAACGTCTTTGACTTCGGAAGCGAGGACTTCGGGAGCAAGATGATTTCCCTGATATCCGTTTTCGACATAATCTCGGGTGGATTGACCGAAAGCCAGAAGGGTGTTCTCAACGAGGCATTGCTGGAAGTCTATCGAAAGAGGGGGATAGTATACGACAAGCCAGCCACCTGGAAAAGGAAGCCGCCGACTTTCAGCGACTTCAGGCTGGTGCTTGAAAGCGTGCTCAAGAAATCGAACAGGCGCAAGTCATTTCTTGATGACAGGAGCGTGGAGACGCTTCTTAACCGGGTGCGGATGTACAGCAAGGGCGGCTTCTTCGGCTTCCTTGACAAGCAGACCAAGATAAACCTCAAAAGCGAGTTTGTTGACTTTGACCTTAGCAGGCTTCCAGGCCCGGTAAAGAAGCTGATGATGTTCGTTGTGCTTGACCTTGTGGCGCGTGAGATACGGAAGGACAACAAGCCGAAGGTAATCCTGATTGACGAGGGCTGGTCGCTTCTCCGCAGCCACGAAGCGGAAAGCTACATCTTGGAATTCATCAAGACCTCCCGCAAATACAACGCCTCAATCGGTTTCATCACGCAGGAAATAGAAGACCTGCTGAAAAGCGACGGGGGGAGAAGCATTCTCAACACAACTTCCACAAAGATTCTCATGCGCCAGAACCCGAGCAATCTTGACCTTGTGTCAAAGGGGCTCAAGCTGAACGACAGCGAGAAGGATTTCCTGCTACGCGCCAACAAGGGGCACGGCATCCTGATAACTGAGGAAGGCCATTACCGTTTCTTCACCATGGCACCGCCAATGATCCACGCGCTGATTACGACCGACCCGAACGAGGCAAAAAAGATTGAAGAAGAAAAGGAGAGCGAGTACGCCAAGAAGGAAATCGAGATCGATATATCTAGAGGCTACTATCGGCTTAGCGAGGTAAGCGAGAAACAGGGCGAGGCGCTAAGAAAAGAGGGCTATGTTCTCCACAAGGACAAGCTCAAGGCACAAGAAGGCTCTGCCTATTATCTGGTCAAAACACAGGGTCATGAATCTGCCGAACATGCACTCTTCTGCTGGCTGATTGCCGACAAGTTCATAGCCAAAAAGATAAAAGCGGTGGTAGATGCTGCCGGTGCTTCGGATGTGCTGGTTTCAATAGGCAAGGCAAGAATCTGCTTTGAGGTCGAGACAGGAAACAATATGCTGGGCGATGCACAGGAGCTTAAGCAGAGGATTGAGGCACGGCAGAAGGAGTTTGACGAAACGATTATCCTTGTCACCGACCGGCTTTTGAAGGACAAGTACTCGCAGATAGCAAGGACGATAACGCGCGCGGATATTGATAGCGTGGTCGATGAGATGACACACAAATATTATCTGAGAGCGAAACGCGCGAAGTAAGCGCAATTGGCGGCTGGAACGCCGTTTTAAGCGCAATTTAAGCGCGATTTGCACCGTCTGTCAAGGTTCGGATGCTAGCAGGGAAAATTAAGCGCGAGAGTAAGCGCAATGTGACTGGACGAAGGAAATAAGTACAATCTTTCTAGGTTTCCCTCAAAACATAATATGCCCCGCGGAATTTGCCAACTCTCTTCACATAACCGAGCTGTATCATTTCATTAACTTCAAGCCTCGCAGTGCCAAATGAAATCTTATTGAATTTGATATACTCGGTCATTTTCATTTTCTTGTTGTTCTTTAGGAACACAATCCCTGCCATCTGCCGCTTATTGAGCTTATCGTATCGCGGCGCCTTGCTTCCGCGCAGCAAAACCCTGAAAAAATAAGGATAAATCCCGAATTCCGGATCATCCAGGCCATAGTCTCGCATCTTCGTCCTCATTCTTGGCACTCCGGATCCAAACCCCTCGACATAATGGTGATCTCGCAGCATCCGGTATGTCAGAGGGTTGCGCTGGACCGACAGGGTTCCAAACAGCTCCTTTGGAAGGGCACTTGGGAGCGAACCCGGATTTGTTATTTCGATCCGGTCATCAAACACATATATCTGGATAGCGTCCTTGCTGAAATAATCTCTGTGAGCAACAGCGTTGACTATTGCTTCGCGAATTACCTCAATCGGATAAGCGTATCTCTCCTCTCGTTTTGCCTGCCCCCCGATCTCTATCCGTTTTGATAGGTTGGATTTTACAAACGCCATCGCACGTTCAATCGATTCGATTAAAGTTGCCTGGATAAGCTCGTGCGACACTATGTTGACTGGCTCCGTGCCAGAGAACCTGACCATCTTTATTTCCATCTGAGGGTTAAACTGCATCGGATTTTTGGCGAAAAAGAGGAGCGCGGCATTCTTGATTTTTAGGTCGTTCTGGGTTGCAAGTTTTGAGCTTACTAAGAAATCTTTGATTGAATGAGAAGAAAGGAAATCTTGCTGCTTGCTTAAGTTAAGATAGTCGATAATCTTCTGGTCGTCCAGGTCGCTTATTTTGGCGTTGCTTGTGGTTTCGTCAAATGAGAGGATCTGTCTCATCCTCAAAAATTCCGCTATTTGTGGTCCTTCGAATTTATGAAGGGTGGAGCCTATCTTTGAATAGATGACTCCGTCAAAGGTGTGATAGGTGCTATCTGGTGCCTTTTGTATGGTGATGGCGATTATTTTCTTTCCTTTTTGGCTGACTACTTCTATTGTTGGGAAAATTGGCGGTGCGACTGCTTTTGCCGCGGCGGCTATCTTCTGCTGGAGCTTATCCAGGTCATCAGCTATTTCTATTGCCTCTTTCTTTGCGTTGACTCCTATTAGGACAATTCCTCCCTCGTGGTTCGCCAGCCCGCACATGTGTTTCGACAGCTCCTGAAAACTGTGGACTGACTGTTTGAATTCTACATCTTGTGTTTCTCCCGCCTCGATTATCTTTGAGATCTGTCGTTCGTCCATATTTCGCACCGGTTTTCTATTTCAACTATCATTAGTAAATAATAGTAAGGTATTAGTATTTAAAGATGCCTGAAAAGTTTCACAATTACTGAAAAACAACGTGACGCGTTTCTATCTTTTACTATTAATAGTTATTGATAGTTTAATGATAGTAAGAAGGTTAAGCCCAGAAGTAAGCGCAATTTAATCGTAATTGATAAGTGTCTTTTTTACAGTCACATCTCTCGACTTGCATTTCTTGCACATCGGGTGCAAATTCTTTTGCATTTCCCCTTTGCATTTTCTGCACCTTAGGTTTTTCTGCGGTATCGGTTCGCCCATATTGTCTGTCTTCACATTTTTTATGGAATCACAGTCAACGCATCTGTATTCTTCAGAGTAAAATCCTCCTCCTTCATTAGCTTCAAATTCGTTTCCACAGCCATTACAATGAAAAATCGCTTTTATCCCCATAGTCTCGCCTTCACAATTCGATGTTCTTTCCTTTTTCCGGCACTTTGACGTTCACATGGATTTTCTTGAATTCAGCAGCGCTGTCAGTGTGTATTGGAATCAACACAGTCGGATTAATCATCTGGACAACCTGTGTCAAGTCGTCTTTGCTCGCATGGCCTGAGCAGTGCGCCATGTGAAACTTGACCTTAAAGTGTTTCATCCAGTTCTCCAGTACTTCCTTTTCTTTCTTATTATCTTCGCCTTCCAGGAAGTGCTCGGATGAAGAGTAGATATAGTCCGCATTTTTCGGCTTGATGTAGCACAGTTCCATGAGCTTGAAGAAGCTCATATGCATAACCAGGCTTTTCTGATTCTTTGAAATTTCCTTGTATGTGACCATTTTCGGGATAAACTTCCTTTCATAAACAAAATAGTCCTTCTCGTCAAAAGTGCCTGTTTTTGAAAGCCTGAAATAGATCTGAATATTGCCGTCCGTCATTACGTCCGGCAGCGTCGGTATTTTTTCCCTCAGATTATCCAGTACATAGGCGAACTTCGGATCCACCACGAGTTTCCTGCCGTTTTTTACAGCAGCATGGTAAACCGACATGAACCTGTCCACGTTTGACATTGAGAAATAGGCGAAAACGATGCCCTTCGACTCCTTCACAATGTTGCTGATTTTTTCTTCCACTTCCGCCTCAGTATGGTTGTGCTCCACTTCATAGCCCATCCTCGTTCCTTCTGTTAACATGGCAATCGGCTTTGCCTTTGCCGCCTTTTCCATGAATTCCTTGGTCATGCTGCTTTGCGGTCCGTGGAGCCTGAAGTCGCCAGTGTACACAATAGGTCCCTTGCTCGTGTGGATAATGAACCCATAAGCTCCAGGAATGGAGTGCTCCACATGGATTGGCTCGATTACAAGATGCTTTACCTTGATTTTGTCGCCAGACTTGAAGAAATTCAGGCTTGTGTGCGCCCCGATGTTGGAAAACGCAGGGTAAAGCTTATGGTAGATTTCCAATATCTTGTGCGTTCCATGCCCCACGTAAACAGGAATCGACTCGTCCAGAAAAGCCAGATGATTCACGTGGTCTGAGTGCGAGTGCGAAATGAAAACCGCATCAATATCTGGCTTTTCATATTTCAAATTGGTGAGTTCGAGCATGTCTTTGCTGTAGAGCTTTGGCACGCGTGGCATCAGCCCGAACTCGAAGTAAATCTCCAGCCCGTTTGCCGCCCTAGGCTGCAGGTAGTCATAGAAGAAATCCTCGCCAAAATCGAAGCTTTGCCCGAAATCAAGGTAAATCCTCGCGCCCTTGTCCTCAAGGAGAATCTTGTTGCCGCCGATTTCGTTCGCGCCGCCGTAGAATGTTAAGGTTACCATAGAAATCCTCTCGAATTTAATCATCTATTTCTTCCACCTGTAATTTCCATTATTATCGGGCTCGGTTTCAATAGCCCCCATATCGTATTTTTCAATAGACCACAATAAAAGACCGATATTGGTCCCTGGAATTATCATTCTGACTGGCTCTTGGTTTCCAGCCCAGAAACTAATACACATCATCATCTGTGCAGGTGTCAGACCTTGCCTTGCTTTAGGCTCTTCTATTGTCCCTAGTTCCATCTCTGGCATCTCTTCTTTGTCTAAGACTAACAGAAACCACCTTTTCTGGTTTTTGTTTTGAACTTTGGTGCGAAATAGTTTTTCAATGTCCTTCCTGAAAGGACCTTCTTTAATGAATTTGCTTGCAGAAAAATAATTGGTCTCCCCTCGTTTCCACACGGGTTTTATCTCAATCCAGATTAATGGTTCCATGCAGTCATTAGATTCTGTCAGTACAATATCGCACTCGTCTTTACCATCCGGATATGGATATTCGCAAAATGCCTTTAAGCCATCATCAAGCAGAGCGTTTACTATTCTTATTTGAATAGTTTTTTCAGTTTCTAAATCATCCATGCGTCTATCTTTTAGGCACTCGCAGCACAAGTCCAAAAAATGTTTTTCGTCCATTTCCATCACCTACTCAACCTTTGTTGCAATCAACTCGTCTTTCTACAATTGCGTTTTTTGTTCAAATAATTCCATCAATCCCTTGCCTTGGCACGCATCCCAAACAATTCTTGCTGCAATCCTATTACAAATGGTACACAAGTCTCCCCAGTCACTATTTTTTGGCAAGCGCCTGCGTATCTTTTCATTATCCACTATCATCAGAACGTCTGCATAATTTTTGAGCCCTTCCAGTCCTTTTTCTGCTCTAACCCTGGTTTTTTTCCATGTCTTTGGCAGGCTCAGGGTAGGATAAGTGGCAACCGCAATTACGAATGCGCCCTGTTTGCCTGCAATATCACACACGACTGGCGCAATGCCCGACCCCGTGCCGCCTCCTAGACATGTGGCAACAATTACTATTCTTGAACCGGCAATCGCATCACCAATATTTTTCCTTTCTTTTAGGGCAGCCATCGTACATTTTTCAATTTCTCCAAACGAGCCACGCCCCTCAAATATTTTTTTACCAATTAAAATTCCCTTAGTCCCGAGTTTTGCATGTGCAATGCCACCTAGATGTGTGTCACACAACACCATAGGTAATTTATTGCCCCCGAATTCATATGAACAGTCTGCAATCTCAGACAAAATCAGACGCCCTGCGCCCACACCTACAATTGTAACATTTCTTTGTTCTTCTTCACATGGCATACAATCACTTAATGAACGATTTTACCCTCACTACGCGCAAACCAGCTCCCTTCGCGCTTGCTTCGCCTATTTCGCTATCTTCGAAAACAACAACATCGTCCGCTTTCAAGCCCATTTCCTCAATCTTCTTCAAAGCCATGAGGTAGGGCTCTGGATCGGGCTTTATTTTCGGGTAGCTATCTTCAAGGCATACGCAGAACAGTGGCGCCCGTGGCAAAACGTTGACTGTCTTCTCGACATGTTTTCTGTAAGTTCCAGCGACAATTGCGAATGGAAGGTTTGATTCAGTTATCACGCCAACTGTTTCAGGGTTAAGTGTTTCGCTTATGGGCGCTTTGGATTGATAGAATCTGTCCGTATCCACTAGAGTTCCATCGTGGTCGAAAAGAAGAAACTTTGCAGCACCCAGGGAATCATCCATCTTCCCCCTCTATCTGCTTTATCACATTTTTTAGTTTTCCAAGTTCATCAAGGCTATAATCTGCAACATCCATTTCTTCTGCATAATCCATGCACCCATATTTTGCAAGGCACGTGTGCAATCCTGCCTTTTTCGCGCCAATCATGTCTCTTTCTGGGTTGTCGCCAACATAAAGTGCCTCTGATGCCTGGATTTTCAAAAGCGCCAAGGCGCGCTTGAAAGGCGTAGTCGAAGGTTTCTGCACGTTGGTATCGCTGAAAGTGACAACTGGGAAAAAATACCCGTCAAGACCGGCAAGAATCAGCCGCTGCCACGCCTTGTCCTTGGGCGCGTCGGTGACTATGCCTAGCTTATACTTGCCTTTAAGCGAGTTGAGGACGCGGATGACGCTGGTTCTAGGCCTGATGAGTTCGAATTTCTTTTTCGTATAAGCAATAATAGCCGCTTGTTTCGCCCTCTCAAACTGCGAGTGGTTCTCAATGCCAAGCTCGCGCAGTACTTCATTGAAAGTGAGCTGGTATTCAATGCCCTTCCTTTCATAGATCTCGAATACCTTATTGTAAATCAGCTTTTCGTCATGCGGCACTCCAGTTTTTCTCATCGCCTTTGCAGCCGCAAGCGCAGTTTCTCGCTTGAAGCCTGAGAAATCGAGAAGCGTATTATCCAAGTCAAAAAGGATTGCTTTTAGCATGTAAATCCCCTAGTTCTATTTGTCTTAAACACCTTGTGCATATAAGGATGATACGCGGCTCGAATTTGCTGCGGCTCACGACATTGAACGCCCCACAGCCGCACTTTTTGCAGGCGAACTTTCCAATAGGCAGTATCGGTCTCATTGGAAGCTTCTTTTTTCCTGCCAAAGTTGTCACAAACTCACCCAAAAAGCTTCTCCAAAGTCTTGCCGCCACGGTCTTTCGGAGTTTCACCATTCATTGATTTTACATTCGGGTCTGCGCCATTTTTCAAAAGGAGCTTTATCACCTTGGATACGAAATCGAAATCCGTTTTCCAATTATTTCCTAGTGTTTTATTCATGTTCATCCTTGCAACAGCTCCGTGTAATGGCGTCTGTCCATACATGTCTGCAGCATTCACATCCGCACCGGCTTTCAGCAGGCATTCAATTGCCTCAATGGACGAGTTTGCTATTGCGCGATGCAGAGGGGTGTCCCCTTCGTTATATTTTGCATTCACTTCCACCCCACAACCAACCAAATATTCAATCACAGCAGGATGGTTTGTTTTTGCAGAGTAATCCTTCATGCTGGCGGCAGCAAGATGCAAGGGGGTTCCGCCCCAGGACGTTTTTGCCTTAGGGTCTGCTCCAGCCTCAACGAGGATTTTTACACTATCAAGAATCCCGCGATAGGCTGCACAATGTATCGGCTGCGTCTTGCCCACATCCACTGCATCCACTTTCGCGCCCTTGTTAATTAGCAAGCGAACCATCTCTGGATGAGAAACCGCCTTATGAAGTACGGTGCCGCCATCAGCCTCGCTCCACAAGATATCAGCGCCTTTTTTGAGCAGTTTTTCGGCTTCTTTTACATTTCCTTTTATAGCAGCATCAAAAAGCGCCCGGTTCAACTCCTCCTTCTTGTTGTGAACAGGCGCACGGACGCCGATAGCAATTCCACAGATTTCAAATCTGTCAGAAACAAGCTTGGGTCTAGGAACCATACAGAATTCCACACATCCCATTTCTTTGTCCATTGCGGAAACGGCGTGCAAGACATCATTGGCACGGACATCGTTGCCACAATAAAGCATCACAATCGAGCTATACGCATCCACCAATCCGTCATCCGCAAACGACTGCTTCAGGGCTTCTTTTGCCGCTATTGCCACTCCTTCCTTCCTTTTTCCGCTTCCCCACGTGATTGTGCAAAGCGCCCCGTCACAGAGTGCCATGCGCAAATTCGACCAGCTTATCCCTTTAGGTGGTTTCCCGCCAGCGCATTCAAACAATCCACCCAATGTTTTAGCAAGAATTCCATCCATCGCAGAGAAAGCCTCGCTTATGGGCAAATTCGGCACCAATTTTACCAGTTTGTGGTTGTCAAGAAGAATTACTGCATCGCAGCTTCCTTGAAGCTTTTTCAAACCAGCTCTCGCTTTTTCGCACCTTGCTTTCTCCAGTTTGAAGGGATAAACAGTTGCAGCCAGCACAAACGCGCCCTGCTTTTTTGCCAGCTCGGCTATGAAAGGTGCCGCGCCCGTGCCTAATCCACCCCCCAAGCCAAGGCAAAGAACAACCGCATCTGCTTTCTCAAGCACACCGACTAGGGCTTTCTCGTCCTCTTTCGCGCACTTCTCGCCCAATTCCACATTTCCTGAGCATCCAGCCCCGCGCATCAGCTTGCGCCCTATCACTATTTTCTTGATTTTCTTATGTAAGACGGAAAGATGTTGCGCATCGCTATTCACCGCGACGAACTCCCCCCGCAGGCCATTTCTTACTAGTCTACTGACAGAATTGCAGCCCGCCCCTCCAACTCCGATAAAAAGAATTTTTTTGTCATTCATTTTCTCCCACCCTCACCGTTGCCTACATTTTGAATTGACAGAGCCGCGCTTGCCCCGTGCTTTTTCAAACTCATTTTCAAATCTGTCCCCGATTATGTCCATGTACGTGTAACTGCCTATGAAATCCAGCACCATCGTCACACCCATGAGAACAACTACCAGCATCCACTGTTCCGTCGCTGCATACCATCCGAGCAGAAAGCCGACGGGAGACATGATAGTAAAGAGGAAGCAATTGAGCAGCCTCCTGTTTTTCTTACCTATTTTATTCCACATTTCATCTACATCCGTGCGCTTAGCGCAAACTTTTTCAGCCATATTCCATGCCTAATCATCGAATCGAGTCAATCACACCGAGCTTTTTGGCAGTGGCGGCATCCATGAACTGATCCACTTTCAGGAACTCGCCCACGTCCTTTATTTTGGTCCTCTTCGCCACGATTTCAGAAATAATCCTTTGCAGTTCGCTTGACTCTTTGTGTTCCACATCCTGGTCATGCAGCTTGGCGTAGCCCGTCCTATAGGCCAGTTCGTGCAACATAATCCGGGTATTCCGATACGCAACCCGTGTGTTTCCGTACAGAAGCAGAAATGCGCCCGCGGACATTGCCTTGCCCATCGCAACCGTTGCCACTTTGTAGGGTACTGCATCAATGATATTGAGGATATTGAGCAGCCCATATGCATCTCCGCCGTAAGAGTCGATGTAGATGGTCACGCCCTTCTGCTCGTCTTTCACCGAGAGGTACAAAAGCTCACGCGCCAGCTTGTTGCAGGATTTCTCATCAAAATCCCCCTGCATGAAAACAATCCGATTTTCCAGGAACTTCTCATCAGATATTGCCGATACTTTTTCATCTGCCATATTCATCATCACCCATTACCTTATGTGTATAGCTTTTTCCTTAACAATTAAATACCTATGCCAACAATATAATTTTATATGTTTGCAGAACAATTGCCTAACGTGGGAGAAGCAACACTGATAGCTACATTTTACTCTTTTGAGCCGTTCGTGGCGGCAGCGCATGCCTATTCGCCGAGCCGAATAATCCTCATAATTGGTAAGGAGTCGACAAAGGACATCACCAAGCATCTTGAGAAGGTACACGATCTTTACGGCAAGGTGGCGGAAATCAAGGAGATTGAGGTAGACCCGTCCGATATCTTTGCAGTTGCCAAGAAGACAGTGGAGCTTCTGGAAAAAAATAACCGCGCCATTGTGAATGTATCAGGTGGCTGGAAACTCATGGCGCAGGGTGTTCTCTATGGCTGCTATGCTAGGCCTGAACTTGTGGAGAAAATAGTCTGCAACGAGCTTCCAGAAATAAACAAGCTCGTAGAACTTCCAAAACTTACTTTCGGGCTTACTCAACCTAAGCGCGAACTATTGGAGGAAATAGAGAAAAGGAACGGCAAGCCGATAGCCGAGATAGCCGAGAAGTTAGGCAAGACGCCGGGAATGCTATATCAGCACCTGAAGGAGCTGAAGGAAGCGGGATATGTTGATGAGAAATTTGAGATAACGCTTGCTGGAAGGATGGGATTACTTTGACTGCCCAAAACATATTTCTGTGGTTTTTCGGGGGAAATCCCAGAGAGAACGAACTAACCCAATGTCTAACGTATCTTTTTCTTGCAGATGCCGATTTCTTCAACCGCTTTTTGGACAAGTCTACTAGCATTGCTCTAGAAAAGCCAGAGATTTTTACTCAATATTCGATAGAGGAAGGACAACCCGATATTCACATAGAAGACAAGATCAAAAAAATAAAGATATTCATTGAAGTGAAGGCTGGAGCTGGCGAAACAATCAATGAAAATGGAGAACGACAGTTGGAACGGTACACGTCCCATCTGGCAAAATTCAGAAAAGCGAATCCGGACTGGCAAACTCAGCTTATTCTTCTTACGGATAGGCGTTTTGACGAGCTACCCGTGGGCTGCGAAGAGATACTTTGGCATGAAGTTTACAGTCTCTTGAAAGGTTCAACGGAGCTGGGAGCGGAATTCATGCACTATTTGAAGGTGATTGGAATGGCGGACAAACAACCTGAGTTTGGGGGTATCACACAGACCAAGGTGGATGCACTAATATCTTACAATGAACTTCATGATGAAATGAAAGATCTTATGTGTGTTTTAGAATCAAGATTAAAGGGCAAAATGAATGTCAAGAGAAATTTCAGGATGACCACATATGGCGCTGGTTTGCTCAGGCTAACGAGCAAATACGGACACGCATTCGTAGAACTTTATCTGGGTGGTTCTCAAGAGACATTTGACAAGCTGGCTAAAGCGGAAAAGGGCAAACCATACCTAAACATTGCATTCAGCGCAGACAAGCAACAGGGGGATGCAATAGCTGAACTCAAAAAGCGCGATTTCTTTTCATACAGCGGGTGTCTGCAGAAGACATTCAGCATACCCACAAATGAAAGCAAAACCGAGCAGATAAACAGGATTCTCAAACTGATAGACGAGAATGTGGTGAACTTATGAAGGAAGCCGGTTACGTGAATAAGAAGTTTGAGCTAACGCTTGCGGGAAAAATGGCAGTATTGTGAGGGATCTTATGGTTTCATTCAAACTTGCAGCGATTAAGATTTTAGAGGAGGCAAAAACCCCTTTGCATTACGAAGAATTGACCAAGCGCGCTCTCGAGAAGAATCTGGTCGAAACATCTGGGAAAACGCCAGAGGAAACAATGAAATCCCAGATAAACACTGACATCAAGAACAAGGGCGACAAATCAGCTTTCGTTCGAGCGGAACCCGGCGTATTTGGGCTGAGGAGCGACTACAAGATATCAAAACAGGATGAACAAGCGAAGGTCGAGGAAGAAATTGAGGAAGAAAAGGAAGTGATAAGTACCCAATACACAGGCAAGGCGGGGGAACACCGGGTAGTAAGCGAGCTTCTCTTCAGAGGCTACAATGCAAGCATAATGAATGTGGATGAAGGGCTAGACATAGTCGCCACGAAAGACAGCAAGCTGTTCAACATCCAAGTCAAAACGTCCAATGAGAACAAGTTTGGGTTGCATATTTCGGACATACGGATAAGTTCGTTCGAAAAGCACAACACTAACAACACCTACTATATATTCGTACTAAGAGGTAAGGTGACGAAGTTCCTTGTTTTACCCTATCACGAAATCCAAAAGAATATAGATCAGGTGAACATTCTGGTAATAAGCAAAAATACTCGCTACCGAGTCAATATTCGTGTGAAAGAAGGCAAGGTGTATCTTGGGAACAAGGATAATGAAGTTTCATACTACATAAACAATTGGGAATTGATAAAGTGATTTTATGACTGAAACTGAATTCGAAAGTTCAAAACTGGCAGTGCAAAAGCTAGTGGAAAAATACAACCAAGTCGTTGCTAACGGGCGCATCAAAGAATACAAAGAAGAGAACACCAAGAAGGATTTCATCACCCCGCTTTTCCGAGTGCTTGGCTGGGATGTGGAAAACGACAATTCGCCAAACGAGGTTACAAATGAGGACCAGATTTCAAAGGGGAGGGTGGATTATGCCTTCCGCCTAAACGAGATTCCAAAATTCTACCTTGAAGCCAAAGCCATGAACAAGGGATTGGACGAAGCCAAGGATGCTCAACAGGCAATAAACTATTCGTGGCATAAGAGCACTAGCTGGGCGGTGTTGACCGACTTCAAGACACTTGTCGTCTATAATGCGGAAGTCAAGGGCAGGATATACGAGGCGCAATTCATTCGACTGGATTGTAGCCAATTTGTAGAGCAATTCCAGAAGCTCTGGTGGCTTTCAAAACCAGCATTTCGGGACGGGCTACTCGATAAAGAAGCGACGGGCTGGGGGAAGAAACTTCGAAGAATCAAGGTCGGAGACCAATTGCTCTCTGAACTGATGACATATCGGCAGCTCCTCACAAAAAACATAATGAAGAACAACTCTTCCAAGAATCTGAGCGAAAGCGAGCTTGATGAAGCGGTTCAGAAAATAATAGACCGGCTGATATTCATAAGAACGGCAGAAGACAGGGAAATAGAGCCTAGGAACCTCCTTTCGATGGCCCGTGAATTCGAATCAGGGAAGAGGGGGAAGATTCGTGACATCCTGAATACACTCTACTTGATTTATGACCGTCTTTACAACAGCAAGCTTTTCACATTCGACCAAAGCAGCATGGAAAAACGTCACCTTTGTGAAACACTGGAAATAGACAACGAAGTCCTTGTCGAAGTTATCAATGGACTTTACAAAAGTAAGGATGGGCTTACAGAGTACGATTTTTCAGCTATAGACGCAGATGTGCTTGGCAATATCTACGAGCAGTATCTTGGGCACATACTCAGCAAGACGGACAAAAGGGCAAAGGTGGAGATTAAGGAGGCGCACCGCCACGAGCAGGGCATTTACTACACCCCGACCTATGTAGTGGACTACATAGTGCGAAACACTCTGGGTGACGCGCTTAAGGGCAAAAAGCCAGCTGAAGCAGACAAAATCAGAGTTCTTGACATGGCTTGCGGCTCTGGCTCGTTCCTGCTAAAATCCTTTGATATTTTGAACGAATACTACAAGGCATCCGACAAAAACTATCATCAGACCAACCTTGATACCGAAACCGAAGCCGCGAAGATAACGCGCAAGACCAAAATACTGAAGAACAACATTTACGGCGTGGACTTGGACCCGAAAGCAGTCGAAATCGCGCAGCTCAACCTTTTGCTCAAGGCAGCGGAAACAAAACATCGGCTTCCTGATTTGCGCGAGAACATCAAATGCGGCAACTCATTGATAGACCAGTCCTTATCCGAAAGCACACGGACATTTGATTGGAAGAAGGAGTTTGCTACTATAATAAACGATGGTGGCTTTGACGTGATAATTGGAAACCCGCCTTATGTCCGGCAAGAGGAATTCACGGAAATTAAACCATATCTGGAAGCGAATTTCGAAGTTTATCAGGGAACTGCTGATCTTTTCGTTTATTTCTTCGAGCGAGAACTGAAGATGCTCAAAACAGGTGGCTACTTCGGCATGATTGTTTCAAATAAATGGCTGAGAGCAGGATACGGTGTCAACCTGAGACGCTTTTTGAGGAAATTTTGGATTGAAGAGTTCATAGACTTTGGAGACTTGAAAGTGTTTCCCGATGCAACAATATACCCTTGCATAATCATCATGCGAAAGGTGGAGAAGCCAAATCCAAAGATGAGGGTCTGCAAGATGGAAACTTTAAGTTTTGATTCGTTGGGCGAGTATGTAAAGAAAAACCATTTCTTAATGAACCAGAATGATTTGGGTGATGACAGTTGGATGATGCAAAGTGTCGAAGCAAGCAAGGTGTTGAATAAAATAAAAGAAGCCGGTGCACCTTTAGAAAAGTATGTCGGGACAAGAATTTATCGCGGAATTCTAACAGGGTTGAACGAAGCATTCATTATCGACGAAAAAACAAAGGCTGAATTAATAGCCGAAGATCCAAAAAGTAGAGAAATAATTAAGCCAATCCTCAGCGGTTCAGAAATTGACCGCTACGGCATTGAAATAAAATCGAGATATGTTATTTTTACAAAAAGAGGAATAGATATCGGAAAATATCCCGCGATCAAAAAACATCTGCACAAGTTTGAAGCGGAACTAACCCCTAAGAAATCCAAAGATGAGAAAGTTGGTCGTAAGCCTGGCGATTATCAGTGGTATGAAATCCAAGACATAATTGCCTATTCGCCAGAGTTTGAAAAACCAAAAATAGTGTGGGGCAACCTAACAACCAAAGCGTCATTCTATCTTGATAAGGAAAACTATTACGTGAACGCTCCGGGTTGCATTCTTCCAGCAGATTCGAAGTATGTCTTGGGGGTTCTTAATTCCAAGCTTATTTCCTATTTCTTGAAGTCGATTTGTGCGGAGCGACAGGGTGGCTTCATAGAACAAAAGCCAGTCTATGTGTCTCAGGTTCCGATAAAGAAACCATCCGCGGAGCAAGAAAAAGAAATGACTCGTTTTGTGGAAAAGATGCTAGAGGTTTATGGTAAGTTGCTTAAGCTAGGAGATAAACAGACGGACGAGAAAATACGCCTTGAAAAAGAAGTCGTTGAAATTGATGCAAAGATTGATCAGCTTGTTTACGAACTTTATGATTTAACGGCTGATGAAAGACGAATAGTGGAATCGACAACCTGAGATGCTAAAATGGATTCTATGGGGAATAATGACTATTCTATAATCTCGCTTGATGGAGTCAAGAAGATTATCGACGAGGTGGCAGGTAAAGTCAAAAATGAAAATCACTGGCTGGAATTTAAGAAATCTCCCAATGATGTAAAAATTAATCAGATTGCAGCGTTTTTGAATGCGTATGGTGGAGTTGTAATAATCGGTATTGATGAAAATAATGAAAAACCACTAGTCGGGGTAAGCTCTTCCTTTTCATCTAAATTCTTATACGATAAGATTGATGCCGAACTACAAAAATACTCAAACAATCTAGAATGCAAGCATTATGTGGATATAGAGATATTTTCTCATCGAGGATTTCCGTTTTGGATTATGCGGGTTAAACCATTAAAGACAAAATTTGTAGTGATTGATGGGCGGATATACTTTGATCGCGATACCAATGGCAAGTCCAATTATCTAGATACCTATATTGAAGTAACTGATTTTATTGCTAAGAAACGCCAACACCAGTCCGATGTTAAGGAGTATATCGAACTGCTTGACCTTATTGACAATCAATGCAGAATCATATCGCTCTGGAACGCAACCTTATCAACCCCAAAACAACTTACTAAAAAAGAGAATACTATACAGGCTTATGATACTCGCTTAAGCATCAATGGCCTCGTAAGCTCCGGCACTCTCCCAAGGGCGATAAATCTCAGTGAATATACTCGTTTAAGAAAAAATCTAATGCCATTGTTTCTTCTAGACGAGTCTCAGCATATACGCGAGGCTACACTTCAAAAATGGCTACAAGATACACATAGTATTGTTGGAAATGATACTATCACCTATGCTAATCTCGAACCCTTCATTAAAAGTTTACACGCATTCAAGACGAGCCGTGCAGCCGAGTTTTCATCTATGTTAATGAGTGTGCCAACAATCATTAAAGAACTAAAAGAATATTTTGCATCATATTCATAAGATTCAACACCTCATTTCCGCGGCAATCTCCCCGTAGCACCCACCGGCATCCTACCCTAGAATTGGTTATAACCAAGTTTCCTTACTTCTTTTGGGGGTGTGGTCATGCGCGAGCTGTTCAAGGGCAAGCCGAGCGATGCTGAAAGCGCGATTCTTCTGCGCGAGGAGCTTCTTCTGCCAAAATACGCCCCACCGGAAATAATCCACAGGGAGGGCGAGATTGACGCGATTGCAGCGGCAATAAAGCCCCTTTTGGACAAGAAAACCCCAAACAACCTGTTCATACACGGAAACTCGGGCACGGGCAAAACAACAAGCATGAAGCACGTCCTGGGCGAGCTTAAGGCTGCAAGCTCAAGGGTCATTCCGGTTTATCTCAACTGCTGGGAGTTCAAGACCAAAACCGCAGTCTACACTATGATACTTCGGGCTTTTGGCGGCTCAGTCCCGCGGAGGGGGCTTGC
>Ga0247841_10006038_pt1 | contig 19071 bp, 10 predicted proteins | sample LaCruzMarch2015__2_FD_192410 | JGI IMG/M metagenome (GOLD analysis project Ga0247841, IMG submission 192410) | Freshwater microbial communities from meromictic Lake La Cruz, Castile-La Mancha, Spain - LaCruzMarch2015_18m | ecosystem: Environmental > Aquatic > Freshwater > Lake | place: Spain... | reverse complement strand
CGCTCGGCGGCGTTCCGCGCCCCGGCGATGGTATCGTCCCGCGAGGCGAAGAACTCCTGTTCTTGCAGTTTCACCCGCTCCCACGGCGGGTTGCCAAGCACCACATCGAAGCCGCCGCGCTCGAAGACCTGGGGGAAGGCGAGCTCCCAGTGGAACAGGGCATAGTCCCGCGCCAGGCGGTCGGTGGTCGCCTCCAGCACCGGCGACGGACGGTCGCCGTCCGCCAGGGCGCGCCAGACGGCGTTGGTGGGCGCCGCCTCGACCACCGGTCCGGGGCCGCACCCCTGGGCCAGAGGAAGGCCGCAGCCCAGTCCTCCGGACGGGTCACATAGATACCTTTGCCGGGCAGGCCGTCGAAGCAATCGAGCATCCGGTTGGTGACCAGCACGGCGCAGGCGCTGTCCGCCAGGTAGCATCGGCCCAACCTCTGGTGACCGGGGCGACTCGACCGGAGGCCGACGCTGATAATCAGGCTCTGTCGCTGGATGGGGCGCGGTCTTCAAGTCCAGGCGGCAGCACCCAATATGGCCCCGTCGGCCTTGATCGTCATCCCGGCCAGTGGCGTGCGTCGTCAGGGCTTCCAGCCCTGCCGGTGTCAGGCCAGGATGGCCTGACTACGCACCCGCCGAGCTAAGTGGCCGGAATCTTGATCGAGGCCGAGCCGTCGATGTGGCTGATGGTGGATGCGCCGCGCTGATCCATCTCACAAAACCGGCGTTGCCGATGAGGTGAAGCGGAACACGAGTGATATGTCCACGCCCGTCTGAATTGCCAGTGGAGTGGCACCTTGTTCAATAGGGATAGAGAAAATCCGGCCCGCGCGGTCGTACAATAAGAAAGACGTAGATCTGTCGCACCCAAATGGAAACGCAAAGCAAAAGACCCGGGGGAAGGACCCATGAAGCTCGAAGACGTCACGACAGGGCAGAGCCTGTCCGGCATCGAGGCCAGCCAGATTGTTGCTGTCGTGGCGACCGTGCCGCATGGGGCAGGGGCGCTCCAGCTCATCTACCGAACCCCCGAAGGCGCGATCAAAGAGCGCCTGCTCTCGCGGGACGACGAGTCTTCGGTTGAGATCGCCACCACCGAGCGTCCGTTCGCCTTTGATGGCGACGGCGCGGCCTTCCAGCTTGCCTGCGAGGCCAAGCGCATCGACCTCGCCTTTCTCTTTGACCCCATGATGGCTGTGCACAGTTCCAACGTCGAGCCGCTGCCCCATCAGATCACCGCCGTTTATGAATCCCTGCTCCCGCGCCAGCCGCTGCGCTATGTGCTGGCGGACGATCCGGGCGCGGGCAAGACCATCATGGCCGGGCTCTACATCCGCGAACTCATCATGCGCGCGGATTCTCACCGCATCCTCATCGTGGCCCCCGGCAGCCTGGTCGAACAGTGGCGCGACGAGCTGTTCGAGAAATTCGGACTGGAGTTTCACGTCTACTCGTCGCTGCTGGAGCAGACCTCGCCGAGCGGTAATCCCTTCGACGACTTCCCGCGGCTGATCGTGCGGCTCGACCAGATCGCCCGCAACGAGGAGCTTCAGGACAAACTTTGCGCGCCCGGCTGGGACCTTGCCATCTTCGATGAGGCGCATAAGCTCTCCGCGCATTTTTTTGGTTCGAAGCTGACGAAGACCGGGCGGTTTCGCCTTGCCGAGAAGCTGGGTGCGCATGTTCGCCATTTGCTGCTGATGACGGCAACGCCTCACAGCGGCAAGGAAGAGGACTTCCAGCTTTTCCTCTCGCTGCTCGATTCCGACCGTTTTTACGGCAAGTTCCGCGACGGCGTGCACAAGGTCGATGCCTCGGACCTCATGCGCCGCATGGTCAAGGAAGAGTTGGTCAAGTTCGACGGCACGCCGCTTTTTCCGGAGCGCCGGGCCTATACGGTCAACTACACCCTGTCGGGGATCGAGTCCGCCCTCTACGAGGCCGTCACCGATTACGTCAAGACCGAGATGGGCAAGGCCGACCAGCTCAAGGGGCCGCGCAAGGGGTCCGTCGGTTTCGCCCTCACCGCCCTGCAACGCCGCCTCGCCTCCAGTCCGGAGGCGATTTTCCAGTCGCTCAAGCGCCGCCGCGAACGGTTGGAGAGCCGCTTGCGCGACGAGAAGCTCGGGATCAAGGGTAAACAGGCGCTCGCCGAGACCCTCAAAGACATCCCCGAGGACGAAGACGATCTCACCTCCGAAGAGCAGGAGGGGCTCGAAGAGACCCTGATCGACGAGGCCACCGCCGCGAAAAGCATTGCGGAGCTGCAGGCCGAGATCGTCATCCTCCAGGGCCTCGAACAACAGGCCAAGGCGGTCGTGGTGTCGGGTCAAGACCGCAAGTGGGACGAGCTTTCGCAAATCCTCCGGAACGATCCCCTAATGCGAGATCAGGCGCGCGATGCCGCCGGGCGGCAGCGCAAGCTCATCATCTTTTCCGAGCACCGCGACACGCTCAACTACCTGCGCGGCAAGATCGCGGGCGTGCTCGGCAATCCAGACGCCATCATCACCATTCACGGCGGGACGCACCGCGACGAGCGCCGCCGCCTTCAAGCACTGTTCCGCTCCGATCCCGACGTGCGCGTCCTGGTGGCGACCGATGCCGCGGGCGAAGGCGTGAACCTCCAGAACGCGAACCTGATGGTCAATTACGACCTGCCCTGGAACCCCAACCGCCTGGAGCAGCGCTTCGGGCGTATTCACCGCATCGGACAGCGCGAGGTCTGCCATCTGTGGAACCTCGTAGCCAAGGAAACGCGCGAAGGCGATGTCTACCATCGGCTGCTGATGAAGCTCGAAGTCGAAAGCCAGGCGCTCAAGGGCCGCGTCTTCGACATTCTCGGCGAAGTCTTCGAGGAAACGAGCCTCAAAGACCTGCTGATGGAGGCGATCCGGTACGGGGACAGCGCCGAAGTGCGCGCCCGTCTGACCAAGAAGATCGACATGGCGCTCGATCACGAGCACCTCAAATCCCTGCTGAACCGTAACGCCCTGGCGCAGGAGACGATGAGCGCCGAGCGGCTCTTCGCCGTCAAGGAGGAGATGGACAAGGCCGAGGCGCGCCGTTTGCAGCCGTTTTTCGTGCGGGCCTTCTTCGGCAAGGCCCTCGATGCTCTGGGAGGCACCGCCCATCCGCGCGAATCCGGGCGTTTCGAGATCACCCATGTCCCGGCAGCGATCCGCGAGCGCGACCGCCGCATCACCGGCCGCAACCGGCGCGATCACGAGCCGGTATTGAAGCGCTATAGCCGGATATGTTTCGAGCGCGAGGCCATCCAGCCAATGGACAAGCCGGGGATCGAGCGCGCCGTACTGATGAATCCGGGCCATCCGCTGATGCTCTCGATGATCGACATGCTCCTGGAGCAGCACGCCAACCTGCTGCGCCAGGGGGCTATCCTGATCGACCCTGCGGACGAGGGCCTCGATCCCGCCCTTCTTTTCCTGCTGACCCACGAGATCAAATCCGGCGACGACGCCGTACTCTCCAAGCGCCTGCAATTCGTGCGCGTTGGCGCAGACGGCAAGACCGATTTTGCGGGATGGGCACCGCATCTCGACCTGGAGCCTCTCCCGGAGGCCGAGCACCCGTTGCTGGCCGACACCCTGGCCGCGCCCTGGATCGCTTCGGGACCGGAAGGACGTGCGCTCGCGCGCGCCGCTCAGACGCTGGTTCCCGAGCACTACAAGGAGGTCGCGTACCGTCGTATCAGCCAGGTCGATAAGACCCTTGCCGCCGTCCATGAGCGTCTCAGCAAGGAAATCGCCTTCTGGCAGGACCGGTGGATGAAGCTCAAGGAGGACGGGGAAGCGGGCAAGGATATCCGGCTCAACCTGCAAAACGTCGAGCGCACGATTGCCGACCTCGGCAGCCGCCTGGAGAGCCGCAAGAAAGAGCTCCAGTCCATGCGCCACGTCGTGAGCGGCACCCCGGTGGTGTTGGGCGCGGCGCTGATCGTTCCGGCGGGCCTGATGAACAGGCTGCGCGGCGAGGAGCCGATCGATACCCTGGCGGCGGCTGTTGCCGCCGATGCGCTGGCGCGCTCGCGCATCGAACGGATTGCGATGGACGCTGTGCGCCAGGCCGAAGAGGCGCGCGGTTGCCGCGTCGTCGATGTTTCCGCCGAAAAATGCGGCTGGGACCTCACCGCCTATCCGCCTGCTATCGGTGGCAGGCAGCCCGATCCCCGCCATATCGAAGTCAAGGGACGGGTGAAGGGCGCGAGTACCGTCACCGTCACCCGGAACGAGATGCTCTATGCCTTCAATCAAGGCGACAAGTTCGTGCTCGCCATCGTGTTGGTGGATGGGAACGACAGCTTCGACGGCCCTTACTACATCCGCAACCCGTTCCAGAGCGAGCCCGGCTGGGGCGTTGCGTCCATCAACTTTAATTTGGGCGACCTGCTCGTTCGTGCGGAGGCCGCATGACCAGCCTACGCCTCGACCGCCTTGTGTTGACGAATTTTCGCTGTTTCGCTAGTTGTGACATCGCATTCCATCCTCGCCTTACGGTCCTCGTGGCCGAGAACACGAATGGCAAAACCACCCTGTTAGACGCCGCGTCGCTGGCGCTGTCAGTCTACGTCAATGCGCTGCAGCCAACAGAAAAACTAAGGACACTCCAGCGGATGGACGTTCGTTTGGTTCGCGCGGATACAGGCGGCATGATACCCTGCTTGCCAAGCGGGTTTGCCGCGGATGGGATTGTCGCGGATCACTCCGTGCATTGGGCAAGCACCCTAGCGACCTACGGCGCAAGGTATCGCCCAAGCACCCGCGACTTGAAACAGCTAAAAAGCGCCGCTCATAGCCTACGCAACGACAGCACGGTTCTTCCCCTTGTTGCATTTTACGGAACAGGTCGGTTGTGGGGCGAACACCGCCTGACCGAGGGTCGGCGCACATCTGTAACCGCTGTGAGCGAAAGACTGCAAGGCTACGCCGACTGCCTGACATCGTCTTCATCATTTAAAGGCGTTTCCGCATGGTATGAACATCGCTTCAAGGAAACGGCTTCCCCTGCTTACAAAGAAAGCCTTGCGACAAATCTTGCGCTTTTGACTGCTGTTCGTGAAGCAGCACGCATCGTCCTTGAGCCAACCGGGTGGTCCGATCTCGATTGGGATTCCGAATCGAGAGATTTGGTCGCAAACCATGTCCAAAATGGACGTCTCCCATTGTCTTCACTCAGTGACGGCGTGCGAAACATGCTGGCCCTGGTAGCCGACGTCGCCCGGCGGTGCGCGAGTCTGAACCCGCAGTTGGGCGCCGATGCCGCCAGGGACACCTCAGGCGTCCTCATGATCGATGAAGTCGACATGCACCTCCACCCACGTTGGCAACAGCTCGTCATGGAGCTTCTCTGCAAGGCTTTCCCAGCCCTACAGATCATCGCGACCACCCATAGTCCACACGTCCTTTCAACGGTGGACAAAGCCTCCATACGGGTCATCCGGATCGTCGATGGCCACGCCATCATTGAAACACCGCTTCTCCAGACGCGCGGCGTCGAGAGTGCCGATGTTCTGGCTTCCGTCATGGGTGTCGATCCGGTGCCTCAACTACAAGAGTCTAGGCAACTCAGCGAGTATCGCGCCCTAATCGAGGACGGCCAAGCAGACTCGGAACACTCCCTATTCTTACGCGCCAAACTCACCGCTCACTTCGGTGACACGCACCCCGTTATTCTCGATTGCGACCGCCTCATACGGTTTCAAGACTTCCGGCTACGGCGCAAGCCGTCAGAGGGAGTGTAATCACATGAGAAGGCTAGACCGTACAGTCGCTTCGGAACCCGTTTGCCTTTCTACTTATCGGCATGGACGGGACAACTGGTCAAACGTAAAAGGTTGTGACAAGGAGGAGATTCGCGGATGTCTGGAACAAATGCAGGGTCGCCGATGTGCATACTGTGAGGGTGATCTCGATACGCTAGGGCAGCATATAGAGCATTTCTGGCGAAAGAGTGTGCACCCGGCAAGAACATTCGACTGGAAGAATCTTTACTGGTCTTGCAATCAGACGGATTCATGCGGCCATTTCAAAGATCATGGGGCGGGCGCTTACGACGTAGCACATCTGGTTGATCCATGTCGCGATGATCCCGATAGGTTTTTCATTTTCAGAGCAGACGGTACAATAGATATCCGTCCAGGGCTTACGGAAGTGGAGCGCGACCGGGCGTCGGAGACTCTGCGCGTATTTGGGCTCAACGACAAATGGGGTCGGCTTCGTAATATGCGAAAGAGGGCGGTCTCCGGTTACCTGCAAGATGTCCAAGATGCCATCGAAGCCGGCTTCGGGCCAGACGATCTCGTCGCGTATTTCCGGGATGCCTTGCAAAGATCCGCAAGTCTACCTTTTTCAACAGCAATCAGGCATGTCCTGACAGAAAGGCCATGAAGGCATGAATCATCCCGTCAAAGCGCCCAAGAAGCTGATCGAAGTCGCGTTGCCCCTCGACGCCATTAACGTCGCGGCAGCGCGCGAGAAATCGATCCGGCACGGCCATCCGAGCACCTTGCATCTCTGGTGGGCGCGGCGGCCCTTGGCAGCGGCGCGTGCGGTGATTTTCTCGCAGATGGTCAACGACCCATCATGGAAGTGGGAGTTGGAGCATCCCGGCGAAATCCCGCCGGGCAATCTCAAGGCCAGTTGGGCGGCGAGTCGGAAGCGCCTGTTCAGCCTAATTGAGGACCTCGTGCAGTGGGAGAATACAACCAACGAGGCCGTGCTGGAAAGGGCGAGAGCCGAAATCCGAAAGTCGTGGCGTGAGACCTGCGAGCTTAACAAAGACCATCCGCAAGCCGCCGAGCTTTTCGCTCCGGACAAGCTACCCGCCTTCCATGATCCCTTCGCAGGCGGCGGAGCTTTGCCGTTAGAGGCGCAACGCCTGGGACTGGAGGTTTACGCAAGCGACCTGAACCCGGTCGCCGTTCTCATCAACAAGGCGATGATCGAAATTCCGCCGAAGTTTGTGGGCAGGCCGCCGGTCAACCCGGAGGCGCTGGGCAAAAAGCAACTTGTTGATCAGGAATGGAGCGGGGCCCGCGGGCTCGCCGAGGACGTGCGTTATTATGGCGCCTGGATGCGCAAGGAGGCGCAGAAACGCATCGGGCATCTCTATCCACCGGTCGAAGTGACGGCGGCGATGGCGCAGGAGCGGCCCGATCTCAGGCAATATGTCGGCCAGAGGCTCACGGTGATTGCCTGGCTTTGGGCGCGCACCGTCAACAGCCCGAATCCAGCCTTCCGGCATGTCAATGTGCCGCTTGCCTCGACCTTCATCCTGTCGACTAAGGCGGGCAAGGAAGCCTATGTCGAGCCGGTGATCGAAGGCGACAGCTACCGGTTTACCGTGAAGGTGGGCCAGCCTCCGGCGGGGGCCAAGGAGGGGACGGTCAGTCGCAAGGGAGCGGTTTGCCTGATATCGCGGGTACCGATGGATTTCAAATATCTTCGGTCCGAAGCGAAAGCGGGCCATTTCGGTGTTAGGTTGATGGCAATTGTTGCCGAAGGTCGTGGAGGGCGTGTTTACCTGTCGCCAGACAATAGCCATGCCGAAATCGCAGCTTCTGCGTCCCCGGAGATATTCACCGATACACTAATTTGCCACTGGCCTGGTAGAACCAATGTGGTCGAGTACGGAATGACAAAATTTCTCGACCTCTTCACCCCCCGGCAGCTCGTGGCGCTGACGACGTTCAGCGATCTGGTGACGGAGGCCGGGGAGGGAGTTTACCGAGATGCCGTGGGCGCAGGCATGTCCGATGACGAGACCGGGCTTGATGCAAGCGGCACAGGCGCGCGGGCTTATGCCGAGGCCGTGGAGCTTTATTTAGGACTGCTCGCCAGCAAGGCGACGATGTTCATGAATTCGCTATCTCGCTGGCGAGCAGGAGAGGGCAAGACTGCCCCGGCCTTTGGCCGGCAAGCGATTGCCATGGTTTGGGACTATGCGGATGTCAACCCATTTGCTGGAGCAGGTGGCGACTTCCAGGGTATTATTGATGGTGGCGCTAAAGCGTTAGCGGCCTTTGCACCTATCAGACTGGGTCATGTTACGCAGCAGGATGCTCAGACGCAGAATATCTCAGCGGGCAAGATAATATCCACGGACCCTCCTTATTACGACAATATTGGCTACGCTGATTTGTCCGACTTCTTTTACGTCTGGCTCCGCAAGACCCTGAAGCCGATTTTTCCCAGCCTTTGCGCGACTCTGGCTGTGCCAAAAGCCGAGGAACTGATCGCCACTCCTTATCGGCACGCTAGCAAGGAAGAAGCCGAGGCGTTCTTTCTGGATGGTATGACCCAAGCTATGGGACGGTTAGCGCAGCAAGCGCACTTTTCGTTCCCGGTTACTATTTACTACGCTTTCAAGCAAGCCGAGACAGTAAGTGCCGAAGGCACGTCGAGCACTGGTTGGGAAGCTTTTCTAGATGCGGTCGTCCGCTCTGGTTTTGCACTCACCGGCACATGGCCGATGCGCACTGAGAATGCTACGCGCATGATCGGCGCCGGCACCAACGTCCTCGCCTCCAGCATTGTGTTGGTCTGTAGTCCCCGTCCGGCCAATGCCACGACCATTTCCCGCCGCGCTTTCCAACGTGAACTGAATCAAGTCCTGCCCGAAGCCCTCGACGAGATGACCAAGGGCAGCGGGGATGAACGTTCTCCGGTCGCCCCAGTGGACCTGTCCCAGGCCATCATCGGCCCCGGCATGGCGGTCTTCTCGAAATATGCCACCGTGCTGGAAGCCGACGGCACGCCAATGAGTGTCCGTACCGCCCTTCAGCTCATCAACCGCTTCCTCGCCGAGGACGACTTCGACCACGACAGCCAGTTTTGCCTGCACTGGTTTCAGCAGTACGGCTGGAAGGAGGGCAAGTTCGGCGAGGCCGATACGCTCGCCCGTGCCAAGGGCACGAGCGTGGAGGGCGTCAGGCAGTCGGGGGTGCTCTACGCCACCGGCGGCGTCGTGCGCGTCCTCAAATGGCCGGAGTACCCTACCAACTGGGACCCACAGAAAGACGGCCGCTTGCCGGTCTGGGAGCTGCTCCATCAGCTCATCCGCGTCTTCAAGTCTGAGGGCGAGCGCGCGGCAGGTCTGATCGTGGCTGCGGTTCCGGCTAAGGCTAAGGCTGAGGCGACGCGGCAGCTTGCCTATCGCCTATATACCCTCTGTGAGCGCGCCGGATGGGCCGAGGATGCCCGTGCCTACAACGAGATCATCACGAGCTGGAGCGCCATCGAGGCTGCTGCGGCAGCCGCGCCGCTGCCGCATACGGCGGACCTCTTCGACTAAAAAAGGAAGAAAGAAGCATGAAGCCTTGGCGAGAAATTGCGGTTCCCCATCAGGACGTGCTGGAAGGCTCTTTCCAGCAATCCGAGTTCGCCGCCGACATCACCGCCGTCCATACCGGACGCGCCCCGCGCGAGTATCAGGACGCGACCGCCTTTTTCGAGCGCACCTTCATCACCGAAGGGATGGGGCTTCTGCTTACCCAGGTCGCACAGCGGCTCGTGGGCAGGGGCGGCGAGCCGGTTATACAGCTTCAAACCGCCTTCGGCGGCGGCAAGACCCACACCATGCTCGCCGTTTATCACCTTGCCACGCGCAAGTGTCCGCTCTCCGATCTCGCCGGGGTTCCCACGCTTGTTGACCGGGCTGGACTGATGGACGTACCGCAGGCACGCGTTGCCGTGCTCGACGGCACCGCGCACTCGCCGGGACAAGCCTGGAAGCGCGGTAGGCAGGCGATTAAGACCCTGTGGGGCGAGTTGGCTTGGCAGCTTGGTGGCGCGGACGCCTTTGCGCTCGTCAGCGACGCCGATGCCAACGGCACCTCGCCGGGGAAGGACGCGCTCCGTAACCTACTGGAGCTTCATGCCCCCTGCGTGATCCTGATCGACGAGCTGGTCGCCTATATCCGTCAGTTCCCGGATGGACCGGCGCTCCCCGGCGGCAGCTTCGATAGCAACCTCTCCTTTGTGCAGGCCCTCACCGAATCGATCAAGCTGGTTCCGTCCGCTATCTTGCTGGCCTCCTTGCCGGAGTCCGAGGTCGAGGCAGGCAGTCAGCGCGGTGTGGCCGCCCTGCGCGCCTTAGAGAAGACCTTCGGGCGCGTGCAGGCCCTCTGGAAACCGGTTGCCACGGAAGAAGCGTTCGAGATCGTGCGTCGCCGCCTCTTCGAGCCGGTGCGCGACCCCAAGGCCCGCGAAACCGTTTGCCGTGCTTTCGCCGATGCCTATGTCGCCGAGGGCGCGAAGCTCCCGTCCGAGACGCAGGAGCGCCGCTATTACGAGCGGCTGTTGCAGGCGTATCCCATCCATCCCGAGATCTTCGACCGGCTGTACGAGGACTGGACCACGATTGACGGGTTTCAGCGCACGCGCGGTGTCCTGAAGCTCATGGCCAAGGTCATCTATCGCCTGTGGAAGAACGACAACAAAGACCTGATGATCCTGCCCGGCAGCCTGCCGTTGCACGACGGCAGCAGCCGCAACGAGCTGACCTACTACCTTCCCGCGGGATGGGACGCGGTGATCGAGAAGGACATCGACGGCGACCGTTCCGAAACCGTCGAGCTTGAAAACAGGGAGCCGCGGTTCGGGCAGGTCGGTGCAGCGCGCCGCGTCGGGCGCACCATCTTTCTCGGCAGTGCCCCCTCGTCCGTCGCCACCAAGGCGACGACACGGGGGATCGACGCCGCCCGCATCCTGCTCGGCTGTCTACAACCGGGGCAGGCGTCGTCCGTCTATGCGGACGCCCTGAGCCGTCTCGCGGATCGCCTGCACTATCTCAACAGCTCGGGCGACAAGGCGCAGGAGTCGACCCGCTATTGGTTCGATACACGCGCCAACCTGCGCCGGGAGATGGAAGACCGCAAACGCCGCTTCGACGACAAGACGGAGGTCCGCGGCAAGATCGCGGAAGCCGTCAAGAAGGTTGTCGGCAACGCCGCCTTCTTCGATGGCATCCATATCTTCACGCCCCATGCGGATGTGCCCGACGACACGGCGCTGCGCCTGGTCGTGCTCCCCCCCGAGTATTGGTATGCGCGCGAAGAATCCCGTCTTGCCGTTGAGGCCGTCCTCGATGCCGTCCAGAAAAACGGCGCGAAGCCGCGCTATCGCGGCAACCGGCTCCTGTTCCTCGCTCCCGATCATGGCGTTTTCGGGCGGCTAAAAGACGCGGCATCCACCGCCCTTGCTTGGGGTTCCATCGTCGATGACGTCAAGGAAGGACGGCTCAATATCGACCTCTTGCAGAAAAAACAGGCGGAGAAGGAGCTCAAGAGCGCCGAGGACGTTCTCCCGCGCGCAGCCCGCGAGTGCTACAAATGGCTGCTGTGCCCCGTTCAGGAAGCCCCGACGGATCCCAAGCCAACCGTCGAAGCTTTTCCCTTGAATACCACCGGCGGCTCCCTTGGGGCCGAAATAGAGCGGGTTTGTCTGGATAACGAGCTGGTTATCCCGACCTGGTCGCCCATTCATCTGCGTACCGTGCTCAAGGACCTGTACTGGAAGAACGGCCAGGTCGCGGTCAAAGCATCCGGCTTCTTTGAGGACACCCTGCGCTATCTCTACCTGTCACGCTTCAAGAACCGGGATGTCCTGCTCCAGGCGATCCGCACCGGGGCAGCCAGCCGGGATTTCTTCGGCACGGCCTACGGCCAGAACGGCGACACCTTCGAGGGATTCCAATTCGGCGGTGGCAATGTCGTCTTCGACGACACCCTGCTATTGATTGAGCCCGAGGCGGCGAAGGCGTACGAAGAGGCGCATCGGAGCCCGCAGAAGGTGCCCGATCCTGATCCGGGCAATACAGGCTATGGCGGAGTATCCGATGTCGGCGGCTCGTCCTTTACACCAGGTCCCGGTCCTGCACCCGGACCAGAACCCACGTCAGTTAAGCCGAAATCCAAGACTTTTTACGCGACCGCCGAAGTTCCAACGGCGACGGCGAAGATGCGCCTCGTGCAGATCGCCGAAGAGATCGTCGCGGTGCTGTGCTCAGACCCGAATGCATCGGTTCGCCTCGTGGTGGAGATTTCGGCGGAGTTCCCCGAAGGGGCATCCGATGCCGTGAAGCGGGCGGTATCGGAGAATGCCAGGACCCTTCAGCTCAAGAGTGCGGATTGGGAGTAGACCGTCTAAGCGGCTGCGGGAGTTCATCTGGGACCAGGTTACGGACGAGGTTGAGGAGGGCAATGCGGTGATGGCCTGGAACACCAACAGGACATCGGGTTACGATATCCTCACCGTCGGCAAGAACCGGCGAATACCAGTGGGATGCGACGGACTGCGATTGCTGAGATTTCTGCCCCCGGATGAGTCCCAGACAGATCTTTAACAACCGAAAACGCCCTCTTTTAAAATGCGGACACGTTCGGTAGATTTTTCTTGGAGAAATTCTCTAGCGAAATCGGCGAAGTATGAGCAGTGTGTTCCCCGCGCCCGCGGGGATGAACCGACCTCTTCGATCATGGGGATGATTTTACCGAGGTGTTCCCCGCGCCCGCGGGGATGAACCCTAAACCCACTCGAAAAAAGCGCCATCGCCCGGTGTTCCTCGGGCCTGCGATCGTCATGAGGGCCGCCAATCGCCCGCACAAGCACCTTACGCTAGGCCGCCTTTAGCCCGAAGTTCCCGTCTGGAAAACGCGATATCTGACGGATATTTATATAGTTTCCGAAAAATTTTTGTGCAAATGCCTGGCTACATCTCGATCGCCTTGATCAGCGCCAGCGCCTCGCGTTGCTTGGCGTTTGGGGTCGTATCGATGGTAAAGGTGTTCTCACCGATGCTGGCGTTCTTGCGTCGGCAGGTATTGGAACAGGGCGGGGTCAGGTCACAGGGCGGGGTCAGGTCTTTCCTTTTTCCTCCTTTCAGGCAAAAAGCAAGATCTGCTTGCCCACCATTTGATCCTTGCGCTCGCCCTCGGTGGCGCAATGACGAGAAGTTTAGTCACGTCGGCCCGCCGACTCCGACGGTTCGTCGCAGTCGGTCGATGACCTCTGCCGACACATAAAAATTGGTGTCGGCCAGCAGTCGCTCAACTGCGGCGTCGAAGCTCAACCAACCGCGGGATGCCGCGTCGGCCAAGATTCCTAAAGTCCCGGCGACAGCAAGACCCGTTCGCTTGCGACTTGTCTGCCAATGCGTTCGTCGATCAAAAGCAGCTCAGCATGTCGCTCTGCGGCAAGTGAAATCGCCGCGGCCTCGCCTGGATCGAGTCGTTCGGTACCGGGTGCGCGGGCGGCCGAAGCGGGCGCGATGACCAGCCACGGTGGCGGAATTCGCAAGAGCGCGCGGAGCTTTTCGGGAGCGCACTGGTGCAGGCACTCTTCTGCAACTTCGCTTGGGATAGTCACCGTGCCGAATCGTCGGGGCAAGACTGCAACGCAGTCGATCAAGGCCAGATAGCAAAGGGGGGAAATAGGGGACGTACCTCGAAAGCCCATTACCCCAAATGCCCCTAGTCCAGTCGGTTGGGGTAAGGCATGTACCCCAACATCCCCTGCCGCCGAGCGTTGGGGTTCCTTCGTCACACCAACCTACGGCGCTCATCGCCGTGTCGCGACATACTCCCGCATGGCGTCATTCACCCTGGTCTGCCACCCGGGGCCGCTGGCCTTGAGCGCGGCCAGCACGTCCGCGTCGAAGCGGATGGTGGTCGAGACCTTCAGCGGCTTGCCGGCGGGGGGGCGGCCGATGCGCGACCGCGGCTTGACCGCCTCCCACTCTGCATCGGTCAGCGGGCGCGCGTCCGGATCGGACATGGCGGCGGCCGTGATCGCGGCATCTTCTTCGTCGGTGTTCGTGATGGTTCCGGGTTTAAGACGCGGCATAGCGGTTCCTCTCCGTTGTGTTGGCCTTGCGCAGGCTGATGACACGCCGACCATCGGCGCGATCCACGAAGACCACAGAGAACAAGCGCAGTCCGATGTAGCCGATGGCGCATTCCCGCTCCTCCCCGTAGGCCTCGCGCTCGTCGGGCCAGACCAGCGCAGTGTCCCACTCCAGGTCCTGCGCCAGCGCCAACGAGACGCCGTGCTTGGCGCGGTTGATGGAATCCTTGGCTGGATCGAAGTGCATGTTCACGCTACTTATCGTAGTAACAGAAACCCAGCGAGTCAAGTTCGAGGCGGGCTTCACGATGTTGATCCAGACCACGCCCTGAAGCAGCGCCCACATTGGCGGTCCAGAGGAGGGTGCAAGACCCGGCCGGCTCGCGTCGGCCCCGTTCGTCCAGCGTGACCCGGCGCGGGTCGCGCCGCGGATCGAGCATCCGTTTCCATACGGAAATGACCGATACGCCGACACTGTTCATGCCCCAGTCGCTCCCGGCGGACGGCAGTTGCCGCCAGGCGCGCGTTCCGCCACGATGCGCCTGCAGCACACGCTGACGCAGGGGGCATTGGGCCGTCGTCGAACGGTAATGAACAGGTCGTATCTTATCGCCTTCGTACCTGATACCCGGACAGAAACTCGTGTAGGGGCGGGTTTAAGACCCGCCCCTACGTCCGGCTATCACGTCCGCCGACTAGGCACCGCCCCCATCCACCACCGAAAACATTGAGACCGCCAGCTATGTCTGCCACACCCGCCCAACTGGCCGCACTCGCCGCCCAGCTCGTCGCCCTGCGGGACGGTGCGCTGGCCCTGGAACAACGCTTTGCCGGCGAGCTCGCCGCCATCGCGCCGCAGCGGCGCGACAGCGCGCGCAACCTGCTGCATTATCTCAGCGTGCGACATCACGACATCCGCGCCCTGCAACAGGAACTCAGCGCGCTCGGGTTGTCGTCGCTCGGGGTGCTGGAGCCGCATGCCCTGGCGAGCCTCAACGCGGTGATCGGTGTGCTGGAGCAGATTCAAGGCACCGCGCTCGGCGTTGGGCGCCCGAGCCCGCCGCCGCCCCCGGTGGACTTCAAGTCCGGCCCCGAGCGGCTGCGTGAGCACACGCAGGCGTTATTGGGACCTGATCCCCAGGGCCGCCTCGTGCGCATCATGGTCACCATGCCGAGTGAGGCGGCGACCGATGCCCAACTCGTCCAGAATCTGGTCGAGGCCGGCATGGACGTGATGCGCATCAACTGCGCCCATGATGGCCCCGAGGCGTGGGCGGCGATGGTCGACAATCTGCGCCGCGCCGAACAGACGCTGGGGTGGAGCTGCCGGGTCGCCATGGACCTGGCGGGTCCCAAGCTGCGCACTGGGGCCTTGCGGGCGAGCGGTCGGGTGCGGCGCCTCGCCCCGCAGCGCGATTGCTTCGGTCGGCTGGCGCGGCCGGGACGGGTCTGGCTGACCCCCGCCGAGGCGGTCGAGCCGACGCCTGCGGACCTGCGTCTGCGCCTCGAGGTCAGCGGCGGGCTGCTCGGTCAGATCGCCGTGGGCGACCAGCTCGACTTCACCGACGCCCGCGGCCAGGCGCATTGCCTGCAGGTGCGCGAGGCGCAGGGTGCCTCTTGGGTGGCCGAGATCGAGCAGACCGCCTATGTGGAGGAGGCCACCAGCGTCACCGCCCGGCGCGGCGGCGAATCGGTCGGCACCGGCGCATTCGTCAATGTCCCCGAGGTCATCCTGCCGATTGCGCTGGCCGTCGGCGATTCGCTCGTCCTGACCCGCGTTGATGCGCCCGGCCAGGATGCCGAGCGCGCCGCGGACGGCACCGTCGTCACCCCCGCCCAGGTCCATTGCACCCTCGCGGCCGCTTTCGAGTGCGCCCGTCCCGGACACGCGGTCTGGTTCGACGATGGCAAGATCGGCGGGGTGGTCGCCGCCAACGATGGCGAGCGGATCACCGTCACCATCACCCAGACTGGACCTAAAGGGGCCAAGCTGCGCGCCGAGAAGGGCATCAACTTCCCCGACACGCCGCTCGCCATGTCCGCGCTCACCGAAAAGGATTTGGCCGACCTGCCCGCGATCGTCCGGCTGGCGGACATGGTCCAACTGTCGTTCGTGCGCGAGCCGCAGGACATCGCTCAATTGCATGCCGAGCTCGACCGCTTGGGGGCGCAGCGGCTGGGGGTGGTGCTCAAGATCGAGAACCGGCGGGCCTTCGAGAACCTGCCGCGCCTGCTGCTGGCGAGCCTGCACCGTCCGCCGGTCGGGGTGATGATCGCGCGCGGGGATCTGGCGGTGGAGGTGGGGTTCGAGCGGTTGTCGGAGGTCCAGCAGGAAATCCTGTGGCTGTGCGAAGCGGCCCATGTGCCGGTGATCTGGGCGACCCAAATCCTGGAGGGCATGGCCAAGACCGGCGCCCCGTCGCGCGCCGAGGTGTCGGACGCCGGCATGAGCGTCATGGCCGAGTGCGCCATGCTCAACAAAGGACCCAAGATCGTCGAGACCGTGCGCTTTCTCGCCGACATCATCGACCGCATGGATGAGCATTACAGCAAACAGCGCGCCACGCTGCGGCGCCTGGCGGTGGCCGACCTGGAGGATTGAGCACAGTCGCTCTGAAACCGCCGGGCGGCAGCGGGTCAGGGGTGCAGACAGAGGTACTGCCAGATCACCGTGGCTCCGGCCAAGGCGGTGATCTCGGACAGGTCGTAAGCGGGGGCGACCTCGACCAAATCCATGCCCCGGAAGTCGATCCCCTGCAACCGCTTGAGGATCGCCATGACCTGCCAGGTGCACAGTCCCCCGACCTCGGGGGTGCCGGTGCCGGGCGCTTGGCCGGGGTCGATGGCATCGATGTCGAACGACAGATAGGCCGGGCCGGACCCCAGGACCGCGTGCACCAGATCGGCGACGGCCCGCGGTCCGGTTTCGTGGACTTCCTCGGCAGTGACGATGCGCACGCCCTGGGCCAGGGTCCAATCGTAAACGGCGCGCTCGCAGGGCGAACGGATGCCGATCTGGATCATCCGCCGCGGGTCGACCAGGCCCTCGACGATCGCCCGGTAGAACACCGAGCCGTGACCGAGCGGCTGGCCGAAGCTGTCGGGCCAGGTATCCACATGGGCGTCGAAATGCACCAGGCCGATTGGCCCCAGTGCCCCGCCGCGCCGCGCCAGCGCCCGCAGCAGCGCCAGGGAGATACTATGGTCGCCGCCGATGGTGACCAGGTGGGCATATTGAGCCGCTTGGTCGGCGATCAGGGACAGGGAGCCGGGGAGGTCGCCGAGGGTAATCGCGAAGTCGCCGACATCCGCGAGCCCCAGCGTGCGCGGATCCCGCCAGTTCGCCGGGTTGTCGCCGTCCACCAGCATGCGGCTGGCACGGCGCACCGCCAGGGGTCCCTCGCGTGCCCCGGCGCGGTTCGTGGTGCCCAGATCCAGCGGCACGCCGGCCACGCAGATGCGCGCCGCCGCGGGATCAAGGGTGCTGCCGAGAAAGGTGGGCGGGATGGCAAAGGTGGGTGTCATGATTCGGAAAACGCCGGTCGCTAAGATAGCCTGGACCGCATCATAAGATACCGGCCCGCAAATCGCCCGGCGTTAGACTCAGCTCGCCGTGACTGCCAAGAGGAATCGATCGTGTTTCCAACACCCGTGCGCGTGTTCTTGACCAAGGGCATCGGCGTTCACCGCCACGCCCTGACCGCCTTCGAGCTGGCGTTGCGCGATGCCGACATCGAGCAGCAGAACCTGGTCTATGTCTCGTCGATCGTCCCGCCCCACTGCGCCCTGATCCCCCGCGAGGTCGGGGTGGAGGTCCTCAAGCCCGGCGACATCACCTTCTGTGTGATGGCCCGCATCGAGACCAATGAGCCCGGCCGCCGCATCCATGCCAGCATCGGACTCGCCCGACCCGCCGACCCCGATGGCTATGGCTACATCTCCGAACACCACGGATTCGGCCAAACAGCCGTGCAGAGCGGGGACCATGCCGAAGACCTCGCCGCCAGCATGCTCGCCAGCACGCTCGGTCTCGATCTGGACCCGGAGGTCGCTTGGAACGAGCGCCGCAGCATCTACGAGCACAGCAACCTGGTGATCGAGAGTCTGTCGATGACCGCGGCCACTGAAGGCGACCCTCAGGGGCGCTGGACTTGCGCGGTGAGCGCTGCCGTGTTCCTGTTTTCCTGAGACCACATGCGCACCGGCCGCGATCAGCGTTCCGGCCGGAACGATGATCAAGGCCCAGTAGAACATCGCGTAATGAGCGCGGCTGGCGGCAAAATCTATATCGGCATCCGCCAGCAGTCGAGTCGCGGCACGGATGGCGCGACCAGCCTTTTCCAATAGCTTGGCGCTATCTTCGGTCATGCCGCGACGGCCTCGGCGCGTGCATTGGCTTAAAAGGGGGTTGTCCGCTCCTGCCAATCCAGCGCAGAGACGAAGACCCGGCTGATCGTAATCCCGTATTCCAACGACAAGCGCGAGGCCAGATGACCGGTGCGGTCGATCTCCGCACCGTAGCGATCGATCCGATCCAGCACCACCAGCAGGTCCAGGTCGGATTCTGGTAAGGTTGGCTAGTCGTGCTTGTTAGCGGCTTCGGGGCAAGCACTACGGTTGGGTGTCCGCATTCTTTTTCAATCCTTTTCAGGTCTCTAAGTACATCAATACAATTGTTTGCAATCAAATGAATTCGCGTGAAAACTAGAAGACTTTATTTTTCAGTTATTTACAATAATGACTATGTTACAAACAAATCTATTGATTTACTTAATGGGTTATGATGGTCTTGACAACGATCGCCGGATCGACCATCGCCGCGGCACAGACCGGATTGTCTCCCCGGCCGGGCATTTCTTGGAAGAACCAACAGTGCCGCGCGTCCTGCCACTTGACCGTTCCGGTCTGGATAATTGTCACTAAACACGGCGCCCAGGTTCAGCCCCCGATGGGCCATGCACTGTGCCGCATGGCGCGTCAGATGCACGGACATCCTGCGGCCTGTTCCTGCTGTTTCTTGTCCGGCGTTGCTGCTTGATGGCGGCACGTGACGGGCGGCGGCAGGGTTTGCTCATGGCGTCGCCCCCCCGGAGGTGGCGCACAGGCGCTCGCGCCACTGTGCACACAAGGGCTTGACCCACACCTGGCGCGGGGAACTGTGATAGGTCCGGCCCGGTCGCGCCAGCCCGCTCCCGCTGGTTTCCCCCAGCAGGTCCCAG